>WNGE01002283.1_pt1 | contig 29828 bp, 25 predicted proteins | sample 5400651 | NCBI WGS metagenome assembly WNGE01 (sample SAMN13153370, study PRJNA577476) | soil metagenome | isolation source: 60 cm soil or saprolite under grassland replicate 2 | place: USA:California | collected 2016-06-15
AGGTTGACGATGGCGATCGGCGCCTCACCGGAAAGCTGGTCCACGGGGCCGATCTCGACGTCAGTGTCGTGCTCCACGAGTTGAGCACCCGCGCATGCGAGCGAATGCGCGATGTCTGCGTCAAGGACCCGAAAACGGGCAGCTTCGGACGGAACCACTGCAGCCAGCCAGCTCTGCCCAGCATGAAACGGACGGGGGCCGGGCCCAACGGCTCGACCCTGGCCGGACGCCTTCGTCGCTCTTACCACCACCTTACTCCCTTCAACCGGTGCGACGCTAGCACCCTCTGAGGAGCCTCGCAGCAGCGACGCAAGCACAAATGTCGCGTCCAAACTTGACGAGTCCTAACAGGGAACGTTAGCCTGTAAAAAGAGGGGACATCAGCCTCGAAAAAGGGCAGCGCGGCGCGCCACCGGGTAGGGGAGATTTGTTGACCCGTATCGCACGTCAGATCGTTGCTGCGGCGTATGCGTCCGGCCCTGGGGGGGCCGGGTTTCGACATGCTGTTTCGAGCCGGGACGACATGGCCTCCCGAGGAACCGAAGAGCGAAGGTCCCCGGCAGAGAACAGGTTCGGCACCGTGCAGGTATGGCGCTCTTTCGGGCGTCCACTCGATATGCACCGGCCCGTACCTGCGCCGTTTCGAACGAGCCACGAGAGTCGCCGGCAGTGTCCTGGGTACCTCTCCGGCGAAGACAGGCAGGCCGGCTTAGGGAGGCCTCGCCGACGTTGTCGACCAGGTCGCACCCAGGATCGAGAGCCGCCCCCGAGGCGTCGCTGGGATACGGGAAGAGGGAGGGAGCAATGCAGATAGGCGTCGTGCTCGAAGCTGCCAAAGCAGACCTGCCGCAGTCGGCGTGTGCGTCCAACGGAGACACTGTAAAACGGCTGTTCGACCTGACCGCCTCCGCGGCGCTTCTCTTCCTCCTCGCACCAGTTCTCATTTGTGTTTCGATCGCGATCAAGCTCGATAGCCGCGGACCCGTCCTCTATCGCTGCCGTCGGATCGGCCGCCATGGGAGCGAGTTTGCAATGCTGAAGTTCAGGAAGATGAGAGCTGGCGCCCTCGGCCCGTCTCTGACGATTGCCGGAGATGAGCGCTTCACTCGACTCGGGCGCCTTCTCGTTGCGACGAGGTTCGACGAGATTCCGCAGCTTTGGAACGTCCTCAGGGGAGAGATGAGCCTCGTCGGACCGCGGCCGGAGGATCCTGAGATCGTCTCCCTCAACCTGGATCACTACGCGGCGATCCTTGGGGTGAGACCTGGGATCACGGGCCTTTGCCAGCTTGCCTTCGCGAAGGAAGGCGCGATCCTCGATCCAGATGACCGCCTCCGGGATTACGTGGACAGGCTGCTTCCCCAAAAGATGTCCATCGACGGGTTGTATGCCGCGAGCCGTTCCTTCTCTATGGATCTGCGCATCCTTGGCTGGACGGTGACCGCGGTTGCCTTTCGGCAGGATGTGGCCGTCCATCGCGCTAGCGGCCGGCTCAGCTTGAGGCAACCTCGCCAGGCATTTGCACGCGTCGACGAACGGAGCGTGATTCAGAGGTTGGAGCGCCCGTGCAGCTAGCCAACCATCGAGCAGTCATTCTCGCTGGAGGCCGCGGCCGGAGGCTTGCTCCATACACATCCGTTCTACCGAAGCCCTTGATGCCGATCGGTGACCGAGCCGTGCTCGAGATCGTCGTACAGCAGCTCGCGAGCTACGGCTTCACCGACATCACCTTCTGCGTGGGCTACCTGTCGCATCTGATCCGAGCTCTCTTCGACAGTCGCTCCGATCTGGGCGCGAAGATCAGTTACGTTCACGAGGAGAGCCCACTCGGCACGGCCGCTCCTCTTCGACTGATCGAGGGGCTCGACGACACGTTCATCCTCATGAACGGAGACGTGCTCACCACGCTCGACTACCGCGATCTCCTACAACGGCACTGCGAGAACGGCAACGCCGTGACAGTGGCGACGATGCAGCGGACGGTGGAGATCGGTTACGGCGTAGTGCATGTCGGGAACGGCTTCGGCCGAGTCGAGGCGTATGAGGAGAAGCCGGAGATCGCATCGCTCGTGAGCATGGGGATCTACGCCGTCGAGCCTTCGATCATCGACTTCATTCCCGGAGACGGATACTTCGACTTCCCGGATCTCATACAGACGCTGCTGGCCGCTGAGCAGCCGGTCGGGACCTACACCTACACCGGCCTCTGGTTCGATATCGGCCGGAGGGACGACTACGAGCAGGCCGTCGCAAGTTGGACGGTGGCTCAGGACGGGATCGGCACGCTCCCGAATGTCAGCCCCGCGCCGTGATGCGCGACGTCCCGACCGGAGGTGCTCAGCGCGCTCCGGGGGCCGGGCAGCGTCGATCGTGACGAACGCGGCGCGGCGCGGGCGCCACGTCCTGACCACTGTTCCTGCTGACTTCAGCAGCCTCCGTGGTCTGGATTGGTCCAATTCGGGGCTCAAGGTCCTCGATCGTACGGCGTTCTCGCAAGCCGGCTTGCTGCGGCGCCTCTTGACAGATGCGGGTGAGTACGACGCTGTCCTTCTGAACGGATCCGGCCGGATCGACCAGATCGCAGCGGCGCTGCTCGTAGCGCGCCGCTCTCTCGGACACGTGGTCATCAGCGACTGCACCTGGCAGCGCGGCACGTGGTGGCTCGATCGGCTCGTCTGTCGTGCCGGCATTAAGGCGATCGACTCTCCGCGCGTGACCTACTGCGTTCTGTCGAGCGACGAGCTCGCTCTCTTCCCGCGCACCTGGAAGGTCGATCCGGTGCGTGTCGTCTTCACGCCCTTCTGCTACACCCTGACCGAGGCTGAGCTCGCTGCCTCCCCGGCGGAGGTCGGCGGCGTTTTCGCCGGCGGAGACTCCATGCGCGACTATGCCCCGCTCCTCGCGGTCGCGAAGACGATCCCGGCCACGGTGACCCTCGCGGTCAAGCGGCTCGCGGTGGCCCAGCGGGACCTTCCCTCGAACATCCACGCAAGACCCGTCTCGCACGAACGATTCGTCGACCTGATGCGCCACGCGGCCGTGGTCGTCGTTCCGCTCCGAGCGGGACTCGAGCGCAGCGCCGGCCAGCAGACATACCTCAACGCAATGGCCCTGGGAAAGATCGTGATCGCCACCGACAGCCCCGGCGTCCGTGACTACATCGAGGACGGCTCCACCGGACTGATCGTCCCCCCCGGAGACGAGCGAAGCCTCGCTTCCGCGCTCAGCTGGGCCCTCGATCCATCCCACCGGCGCGAAGTGGCGGAGATCGGCGCCAGTGCTCGCGCGGCTGTCCGCAGCCGCTTCCGCCCGGTCGACCACCTTCGCAAGCTCATCGAGGTGGTCGACGAAGTGGCGACGAGGTCCAAGACGAAACGACGCTCGGCTCCCGTGGCCGACCGGCTCCCCAGTTCGGTGAGCGAGATGAAGCGGGTGCCTGGGACAGCGGTGGACGGACAGGTGCGCGACAACGGTCGCCGCGCGGGAACGGGAGCGAGGTGGATCGAGCGCGTCTCCATCATCGTGCCGATGCTCAACGAAGAAACACGAGTCGAAGGACTCCTGGCGGACATCGCCGCTCAGCGATTCGCCGGAGAGCTCGAGCTCCTGGTTGCCGACGGAGGTTCAAGTGACCATTCCGTCGAGCGACTCCGAGCGGCCGCGTCGCGCAATCGCCTGGCGCTGACGCTCATCGAGAACCGGCACCGGTTCATCCCCCACGCTCTCAACGCCTGTATCCGCCGAGCCCGCGGCGATCTTGTCGTCCGCATGGATTGCCGGGCTCGTTACCCGCACGACTATCTCCAACGATGCATCGCCGCGGCCGAAGAGACCGGCGCCTGGAATGTCGGCGGCTTGACGGTCCCGGTGGGGCAGAGCCGGGTCGAACGGACGGTTGCCTGCGTTGCAGATAACCCGTTCGGCGGGATTGGTTGGACGCGCCGTGCCACAGCGCGCGGACGTGTCGAGGTCGACACGGTTTACTGCGGCGCTTTCCGACGCGAGGTCTTCGAGCGTGTCGGATTCTTCGACGAGTCCCTTCCACGCAACGAAGACGAGGACTTCAACTTCCGGCTCCGTCAGGCCGGCGGCAGCGTGATTCTCGACCCCCGAATCAAGGTCTTCTATACCCCCAGGGATTCGGCGGCTGGGCTCTTCACCCAGTACTACGGATACGGGCGGGGAAAGGTCGATCTCATCCGGAAGCATCGCCAGACGGTCAGTCTGCGCAGCATGGTTCCACTCGCTTTCGTCGGCTCTGTCGCCACGCTGGCGGCAGCCTCGATTCGATCGCGCCCCGCTCGCAGGCTGCTCGCCGCCGAAGGCGCCGTGTACGCCGGGTGCTCCCTCGGTTTCGGCCACCGCGCCATCGTGCGCCGAGGGGAATCGTTGCACCTCCTGCCGAGCGTCGCCGCCATCTTCCCGGTGCTGCACGTCGCCTACGGCGTCGGCATGCTTCGGGGGTTGGCAAGCATCCTTGGCATGGGGTCGCGTTCCTCGCGTGCCGAGTCCTCGCAGGAGCCGTCGCAGGCACCAGGTCACGCCGACTGATGGGCGCGCCCGCGCCAGCCGAAGGCGAAGGACCTGCGGTCGCCAAAGCCTCGCGGCCTGTTCTGGCGCCGGTCGCCGGCGCAGCATCGCCGGAAGTTCTCGGCATCTACGTCGACGATCTCTTCTTCGTCAGCGAGGTCGAGGGGGAGGAGCTCATCTCGACGGACTGCGCCTTCTTCCTGTTCGCCTCCGAAGTTGGACGCCGCTTCGCGGGAACGGTGGTGTTCGCCCGGGCTCGTGCCGATGGCACCGGAGAGCACGCGCTCCCGCAGGGGGCGAGGCTCGTCGGACTTCCGTACTACCGTGACCTACGCCGGCTCCGCGAGGTGCGTCGCGCCTTCGTCGGAACGCTGCGGGCTTTCTGGCACGGTCTCGAGGGCGTTGACATCATCTGGGTCTTCGGCCCGAACCCGTTCTCCATCGTCTTCGTAGCCCTCGCGCTCATCCGTCGTCGGCGAGTCGTGCTCGGGATCCGTCAGGACAGTTTCGAGTATTTCCGCGCGCGGGTCGGACGGCGGCGCGCGCATCCGCTACTCGCCGTCGCTTGGACGCTCGATCGACTGTGGCGTGTACTCGCGCGGCGGCTGGACGCCACAGTTGTGGGGGCGCAGTTGGCGCGCGCCTACGGTCCCCGGGCGCTCGACATCACCGTTTCACTCATCTCGAAGGATGAGATCGCCCGCGCGCTTCCAAACCGCGACTGGAGCGGCGAGATCACGTTGCTGACCGTTGGGCGCATAGACGTCGAGAAGGATCCATTCCTCACGGTTGAGGTCGTCGCCCGCCTGCAAGCCGCCCAGCCAGACCGCTTCCGCCTTGTCTGGCTGGGGCGCGGGCCGCTCGAAGAGCTGGTGCGGGCGCGCATCGCCGAGCTCGGCCTCGCCGGGTGCGTCGACCTGCGCGGGTATATCGCGTTCGGCCCGAAACTCCTGGCTTTGTACCGCAGCGCCCACGCCCTCGTGCACGTGTCGCTCACCGAAGGCGTTCCCCAGACAATCGTCGAAGCGCTTGCCTGTGGCACGCCTGTCGTCGCGAGCAGCGTCGGCGGAATCCCAGACATCCTCGACCACGGCGCCGCCGGTCTGCTCGTAGCCCCGAGACGCGCCGATGCGCTGGCGGAGGCCGTCCTTCGTGTGAGCGAGGACGAGGCGCTCCGACGGCGGCTCGTCGAGCGCGGACTGGTGCTCGCACGCGCGCGGACGCTCGAAGACGAGTCCGAACGTATTGCCCGCTTTCTCTCTCGCCCCCACCGCGTGGACCGGCGCGAATGATCCCGTCGACCGCGAGACAGTCGAATGACCGCGACGCCCGCGCGGGCGAGCAGAAGATTTGGCGCGTGCCCCTCGTCGATGTTTGCGTCGATCAAGAACTTCTCGAAGCCGCCAACGAGGCCCTGGCCTCAGGCTGGTGGAGCATGGGCCCGAGAGTCGCCGAGTTCGAACGATCCTTCGCCCGCTTCGTCGGCGCGAAGCACGGCCTCGCCGTCTCGAACGGCACGGCCGCGCTCCACCTCGCGGTCCTCGCGGCCGGCTGCGGCCCGGGCGACGAGGTGATTGTGCCCTCGCTCACCTTCGCCGCTGCGGCGAATTGCGTCGCCGCCGCAGGTGGGCAACCAGTCTTCTGCGACATCGTGGGCCCGCACGACCTCAACCTCGATCCGGCCGACGTGGAAGCCGCGGTCGGCTCGGCGACGAAGGCGATCATCGTTCTGCACTACGGGGGATTTCCCTGCGACATGGACGCCGTGCTCGCGATCGCCGAACGACACCACTTGCTCGTTATCGAGGACTGCGCGCACGCGCCGGGCGCGTCCGTGCGCGGCGGCTTCTGCGGCACCTTTGGAGACGTTGGTTGCTTCAGCTTCTTCTCGAACAAGAACCTGCCGATCGGAGAGGGGGGAATGGTTGTCACCGACGATGACGCCCTCGCCGACCGCGTTCGGCTGCTGCGCTCCCATGGAATGACCACAGTCACCTGGGAACGGCATCGAGGCCACGCTTCCAGCTACGACGTTGTGTTACCGGGCCTGAACTACCGCCTCGACGAGACTCGCGCGGCGATCGGCCTCGTGCAGCTCGGACTCCTCGTCGAACGAAATAACGCGCGAGCGCGGATAGCGTCCCGCTACCGGAAGGCTTTCGACGGTGTCAGTGGGCTTTCGGTGCCTTTCGGTACTGAGGACGCGCACCGCGAGTCGGCCCACCATCTCAGCGTCGTGGTTCTTCCTCCGGGTGCAGACCGCGAGCGCCTGCGGCAGCAGATGGCGTCGGAAGGGGTCCAGACGAGTATCCACTATCCCCCCATCCACCGATTCTCGGCGTATGGCAAGGCGCACAGGCTGCTTCCCGGCACCGAGGCGGTCGCAGATCGGATCCTCACGCTTCCGTTGTACCCGCATCTCTCGGACGAGGGCATCGAGATTGTCGTCGACGCGCTGCTCGGGGCGCTTCACGCCGACGACTAGTGGGAGTGATCCTCGGTCACCTGTGATGTCGTCTGCGTCTCGACTGCGAGCAGCGCGGATCATCGTTCTCTGCTACCACGGGATCAGCGAGACGTGGCCAGGGGCTGTGAGACCGTCTTCCCTGGACGCGCAGCTCCGCCTGCTGCTCGCCCGTGGCTACCGCCCCATCTGTTTTTCCCAGGCGGTGCTGAACCCGCCGCCGAGGAAAGCCGTCGTCGTCACGTTCGATGACGGCTACCGATCCGTCTTCACCGAGGCCTTTCCAATCCTGGCGTCGCTCGGGGTCCCGGGAACGGTCTTCGTCGCGACCGACTTCGTCGGCGCGCCGCTCGCCGCCTGGCCGGGCACGGACTGCTGGATTGGGAGCGCCTACGAGCGTGAGCTCGTCCCGATGACCTGGGACGAGCTCGGCATTCTCCAAGACGTTGGTTGGGAGGTCGGTTCACACGCACGAACGCACGCCCGTCTCGTCAGGGTCGGCGCCGCCGAGCTCGCCGATGAGCTTGCCGGCTCCCGCTTGGCGATCGAGGGTGAGCTGGGCCATGCCTGCCCTTCTCTCGCGTACCCGTACGGCGAGACCGATGTTCGAGTCGAGAGCGCCGCCCAGGCGGCGGGCTACGAAGCGGCATGCACGCTGACGGCTTCGTTCGAGGGTGCCTCGCGCCTCACGTGGCCGCGTGTCGGTGTCTACCGTCACGACGGACCGATCTGCTTTCGCGCCAAGGTCTCTCACGGCGTCCGGCGGTTGCGCGCCACTCGTTGGTGGTCAATGCTTCGACCTGAGCGTTTTCGCGGATCGTCCGAGTCCGGCTGTCCATGAGGCTCGACGTAGGACGGCTCGACGTCTGGCCGCCGCTCCCGCCTGCGTCCCATCTTCGCCGGCCTACCGGACCCGGGCACTTCCCACTCGCCGAACCCGGCGCAACGCTCTTTGCCCGCGCACGTCATGGCCTCTTTCTCGGCATGCGTGCGCTCGGGCTCCTCCCCGGCGACGAGATCCTCGCGCCGGCTTATCACCACGGTTCGGAGATCGAGGCGCTGGTCCAGGCCGGACTCGAACCGCGCTTCTACGAGGCGACCGAGATCCTCGAGCCGGATGAAGCGGAGCTCGAGCAGCTCCTCACGGCGAGGAGTCGGGCCTTGTACCTCATCCATTACCTCGGCTTCCCCCAGGACGCCGCGCACTGGCGACGCTTCTGCGACGAACACGGCCTCCTGCTGATCGAGGATGCTGCGCAGGCGTGGCTCGCCTCTCACAACGGCCGCGCGGTCGGCTCCGAGGGCGATCTCGCAATTTTCTGCCTTTACAAGACGTTCGGTCTTCCCGACGGAGCTGCTCTCGTCCTGCGCCGTGGCTCGGCCCCGGCCGCGCCCGGCAGATCTCGGCTCGGAATCGCGGCCCTCTCCCGGAATCACGGGCTCTGGCTCGTCGGCCGTTCGAGGCTCGCGAGCGCTGCGGCGACGGCGTTCGAGCGCGACAACGAGTACAGCGCGGAGGACGATTTCCGCCTGGGGACTCCGGAACCGCCCCGGCTCGTGACCCTCTCGCTCGCGTCACGCGTTCCTCTGGATGTGCCGGCCCGCCGTCGCGCTCACTACCGCATGCTGCTCGAGGAGCTTAGGGGGGATGTCCCGCGGCCGTTCGATCACCTCCCGGCGGGTAGCTCGCCGTTCGCCTTCCCGGTGGCTACCTCGCAGAAATCCGACCTGCTCGACCGGCTCGCGCGCGCAGGCGTGCGCGCACTCGACTTCTGGTCGGTGCCGCACCCGTCCCTTCCAGAGGAGCGCTTTCCTGGGGCCGCGGAGCGACGCGACACCACCGTCGGCCTGCCCGTCCACCAGGAGCTCCGCCTCGTCGATATCGAGCGTGTCGCCCAGGCGGCGAGCCGTCACCGGCCGGCCGCCCGCTATCGGCTCGAATGGTTCGGCGATCTCGATCAGGCTCTCGACGATTGGCGCAGACTCGCCGCGCAGAGCCGCAACGTCTTCGCAACAAGGGAGTGGGCGTCGCTCTGGTGGCGCCGTTACGGGCGCGGCAAGCCGTTGATCGTCGGCGTCCGCCGAGCAGGCGAGGGATGCTTTGCCGTCCTGCCGCTGTACGTCTGGCGTGAACACCCGATCCGGATCGCCCGCTTTCTCGGTCATGGCACGGCCGACGAGCTCGGCCCGGTCTGCGCGCCTGCCGACCGACCCGCAGCAGCCCGCGCGCTTCGTCGGGTGATCGCAGAGGCGAATTGCGACCTCCTGCTCGCGGATCATCTCCCGGCGGAGGACGGCTGGAGCTCGCTGCTAGGAGGAGCAGTAGTTCATCGCGAGGGCTATCCCCTCATCCGGGCCGCGGGAAGCTGGGAGGACTACCTGGCTTCCCGCAGCCGGCACTTCCGGAAGAAGATGTTGTGGCAGGAGCGCCGGCTCGCGCGCGAGCGAGGGCTCCGCTACCGCCTGAGCGAGAATCCCGATCTCCTTCCGTCCGACCTCGACACGCTCTTCGCTCTGCATGCGGCCCGCTGGCCGGAAGGAACCGGCTTCCTCGAGCACGAGGCGTTTCATCGCGACTTCGCCGCATGCGCGCTCGAGGCGGGTTGGCTCCGGCTGTGGTTTCTCGAGCTCGACGAGCGCCCCGTTGCCGCGTGGTACGGGTTTCGCTTCGAAGGGATTGAGTTCCACCTCCAATCAGGTCGCGATCCAGGGCTCCGCGACTCCGTCGGCTCCGTGCTGCTCGCGCACACGGTCAGGGAGGCGTTGAGGGACGGCGTCACGGAGTATCGGTTCCTGCGCGGGGCCGAGGACTACAAGCGCCGCTTCGCCACAGAAGATCCAGGACTCGAGACCGTTGGCCTCGCGTTCAGCCGCCTCGGCCGCGGCGCCCTTGCGGCGGGCCGGCTCGCCGGGTCGGTCGGGCCCATTCGCTCTGCCGTCAGCGCGCACATATCGGACGGCCGCCGGGAAGACGCGTCATTCGGATAGGGGCGAGACCGTGCTCTCGGCGCTACGAGGCGCGCCCGGCAAGAGCGAGGATGCGCTTGGCCGCCGCCCGACCGTACGTCCAGGCGGTCCAGTCGACGAATCCGGAAGGGGTGTGCGCGAACGCCTGGAAAAGAAGCCGCTTGCGAGTCCTGTCGCTCCACTGGAGCTTCCATTCCTCGTTCGCACCACCGAATTCGTAGCTGCGCAGCTGAAGCTCGAAGGCTCGAGCAAGCATCTCGTAGCGAAGAAGCATCGCGGGAGCGAGTTCACGGTACGCCGGGTCGTAGCCGGTCTTGAGTAAGTGGTGGCAGCTCTCGTCCTCGATCGCAAAGTCGAAGGCGAGCGGTTGACCGTTGAGGCGAAGGAACGCGAGCCGGAGCGAGCCTCTGCCAGCCGCCCAGTGTGCGACCTCGCGGTAGAAGCTCTCCGTCTTCGAGTCGGAGATGATCGCCGTCCGATTCCGCCCCTTCCAGGCAGCCGCCTCGATTCGGAAACCCTCGTCGAGGAGCTCGTCAAGCCGCGACGTGCCGTCCTCGACGGCCAGCTCGAGCCGTCGGCGGCCTTCCAGCTTCCGACGACGGCGGCGGAGCTCGCGCAGCAACTTTCCGTTGAGGCCGTCTCGATACGTCTCCCAGTCTCCGTCGGTCTCGACGTACGGTGACAATTCCAGCGTGCGCTCGAGAATGCGATAGCCGGCCCTCCTCACCACTGCGGGCAAGTCAGAGGCGGACAAGGTCTGTTCAGAGACGAATGCGAGGTGAAAGCGACGCGCCCGACGCGCTACGAGTTCCATCGCGACTTCCCGGGCAGCGACCTCGTCCTCGGCAAGGATTCCAAACGACGGAGTGTGGTAGTTGGCCGTTGACGCGAGGACTGCGCGCCTGCGCTCGAGCGGGACGAGCGCGCTGAGACGGCCCTCTCGGCGCACGCTTACGATCTCAAGCGCGCCGCGACCAAATGCCCGCCACCAGGCGAGGATCCAACCCGGCCGAAGCCACGGCGCCGTGGCCTTGGCGCGATCCGCGAGCTCATCCCACTCGTCGACGGCTGCGGCGAGCGTGTCAATGGCCGGCGGATGCATGAACGCCCTAATTCGGCGGATATGTTCCGTCGGCACTGTCAGACAGTGTCGTGGCGACGAGCGCCGGCTTTTCCGCCGGAGCCCCGCGTCTCAGTGCGCCTCGCGCCCCCTCCCAAAACGCTGCGGGGTCACCGCGGCGTGGGACGAGGTTACTGAGTCGATCTCCGAAGGCCCGCCTGAAGAGGAGAGCGACGGCGACGCCACCGGCCGTGTAGGCGACGCTCGACGCCACTGCGGCGCCAAGCCCACCGTGCGGGGGAATCAGCAGTACATCGAGGACGACTGTGGCGGTGAAAGCCGACCCGATCGCCGCAGTCTCGAGCACTGGCTTCCCCTGCGCGGTCAGCGCATTGCCCAGCAGTTTGACGGCAAGGATCCCGAAGGCGCCGGCGGCTAGTACTCGTAGTTCGGTGACCGAGCCGCGGAAGTCCTCACCGAAGATGGTCACGCAGAGAAGCGGGGCGGCAGCCACAATCGCCACGGCGAGGGGAAGGGTGATGAGGACCGCTGCTCGAAAAACAAGCCCGGTCTGCCGGGCCGTCTCACGGCTCGAGGCACGAACAAGGTCCGGACGCTGTACCGCGGCGAGCGCAGTGGGCAGGTGGAAGAGGGCTTCGGCCCACGCGACCGCGACACTATAGAGACCTAGCTCCCGCGCGCCGGAGATCGCTCCCACCAGCCACTGATCGAACCGGTAGTTGCCCAGCATCATGATGCGGCCCCCTTGCGCTTTGAGCCCAAACGCGACCGTCTCCCTGGCGAGCCGGAGATCCGGGCGGCCGAAGCCGCCGATGCGGTACTGCACACACCAGGCGAAGATCAGGGTGCCGAGTGCCTGGCCGCCGAGCCATCCAGCGAAGGCAGTGCCGACACTGATCGCGCCAAGCGCGGCCAGAACCCCGTTTACACCCACGTTGACGATCGGCACAGCCATGTAGCCGGCATTCGCGAAAGCGAAGCGATAACCGCTGCGGACGAGGAGCAGGAGGTAGGTCTGGAGGATGAGGAATGGGATCGAGGCAAGCGACACCCACCGGAGGCTGCTCCCCAGACCGCCACCGACCGCGGGGAAGATCGCGATCAAGCCGGCGACAAAACCGATCGCGAAGACACCGAAGACGACCGCGAGGACCAGCGAGTTCGTCGCGAGAGCCGGCCTGGATTGCGGTCGAATGCTGGCGAGGTTGACATTGGCCTGCTCGACGCCGAAGAGGGCCATCTGCGAGGACAGATAGGCGATCGTCATGAGCAGAGCGACTTGCCCACGGCCGGCTGGACCCAGTGTTCTCGCGACGATCACAACGTTTACGAGTGAGAGCCCGGCGACGGCGATCTGGGTACCGAGAGTGAAGAGCGCCGACGCAAGGAACGACGACGGCCGAAAATCGGCCGCCCCTGCGCGCTGCACGGCCGGACGGCGGGCGTCGGACGGGGTGTTTCCAGTCACACCGCGGAACCCCGACGAGGAGAGCGAGGATCGCTAGTCAACGCCGAGAGCAGCAGAGCCTGCTTGGCCTTTTCTCTGCGTCCTCCGTCGAGCGCCCCGAGAACGGTGAGGAGCATTCGGGTATCCACTAAGGAAGGCCGAGGCGGAGCGCAGACCTCGCATGCTTCTGGCCGATGACCGAGGAATGCCGATACAGCAAGCAGCAGGCCGGCCTGGGCCGGGCGCCGCACGAACTCGATCTTCTGCGAGCCAGACGCACTCAGCTCCCGGAGCTTCGGGTCGGCGTTCGACGGAGCGAAGGCGCGACCAGCGAGAGCGCAGATGGGGAGGTCCTGAACGGAGTCGCCGATCGCGAATGCCAAGTCCATCGCGTCGCGGCAACTCGTGGCGCCGTCGAGTTCCTCCGCGAGGACGCGAAGGCCGACGCCTTTGTCGATGTGGGCGACCGTGAAGTCGGTCTGCGACGGCGCTGTAATCGGCCGAAACCGCTCCGGATCACTGGTCCGCTCGAGTGCCAGTCTGATCGTGGTTTCGTCGAGGCCCGACGCCCGGCCATCCGTGTCGAGGCGATACGCACGTATCCCATGCTCGTAAAGCGGATCGAGCCGAACGCCTGGGATCTCGAGGAGGATGGCGCGGAGGCCCGCGAGTTCGTCACGATCGTCCGACGTCAGGAGACTCCGCACGTGACCAGAGGCGTGTGCATACACGATGGCTCCGTACTCCGCGATCCCGCCCGGGATGCGGTACGCAATGCAGCGAGCGCGCACCTCGGCGAGTGAACGACCCGTCGCGATCAGCGGACGATAGCCGTGGCAGCTGAGCGCACGAAGCGCCACGGCCCCTGCAGGGGAGATCGCGGGAAAGCCAAGCCACCTCGACTCCAGGACCCAATCGACGTCGATCGCGCAGAGTGGACCTGATTGCGGCTGAGTCAGGTCTGCGAAGAAGAGGTCACCGAAGTAGCGCTGATGCGCAAGTGCCATCGCCTGTCGTCCGGCGAGGAATCTTGAGAACGGGTCGTCACCAGGTCCCGCGGTGGGCTGATGCTCGTCTTCGCCCTCGCGACGCTTCACTGCCGCGAGGTAGTGGCGTCGGCCGATCCGGTGATGGTAGAGGAGCTGGTAGAGAAGCCACCGCTCATCGATAATCGTCTCTCCCGTCCTGCTCTCGTACTGCTTTCGAAGGCGATCGCCGAACTCGAGAGCCGCGGCCTCGGCGGGATACGAAGCCGCGTAATCGGCCGCCGCACATGCGAGGTCGAAGACGGCGTCGTAGCAATACATGTCTTCGTTCGAGTAGGCCCGCTCGTCGAAATCAACCTTCTGCATCAATTCGACGATCCGTTGCGCCGGCGGCGCGAACCAATGCGAAAGAGCCATGCTTCCGTCGACCACCGATGGGCGAACCGGCGGCCTGACAAGCCGGAGGGCGCTCCGGCGCGTCAGGGGGCGAGCGAGGTCTTTCGCCCCGCCAAAGACGTCGCTGAGCATGTCGGCAACAAGTTCCCAGACGGGTCCGCGACCCCTGAGTCGCCGGCTCGTGTCGTCGGTAACCGCGAGAGCCTCCCGACGCGCGATCACGTACGACGTTATGCGGTCGGCGATCCCGGCTTCCTCGGGAGGCCACGATGCGGTGAGCCGCCACGGGGCCGGTAACCACGCACGGTACAGCAGCCCGTCGTCCAGGCCGTAGATCTGAGGTAGGAAGGCCGGTAGGCGAGACGCAACCGCGAGGGCGTGCCTCCCGAGATAGCCGAGGCCGACGCCTCGAACGTAGACGTCGTGCTCCACCTGCTCGCCCGACCTTTCATCGACGAGGCGCGTCCGAAAAACCGCGCTCACGTGCCCCCGAGCAGGCGAGCCGCCGGTCGCCGGCACTGGGACATTTTTGACCTCTTCGATCGCAGCAACCACAACCTCCCGCCACCGCGTACCGCCAGAACATGCGATCGGCCGCCCACAGAGCAAACGAGCAAGAGTCTCGCGCACGGCGTGCTCCGAGAGTCTCTCGCGAATCGACCAATGCTCCCATGGAAGCACGATCGACTGGTACTTCCCAAGGCGAGACGGAAGCGATGCGGATGGTCCGAAGAGCTGCACAAGCAGCACAAGGGACTTTGGCGAAACGCCGACGCCCAGCAACTGTTCCGCGGCCTCCGCGAGCTGCAATCCCGTTCGAGGCGGATCGTCGACCACGCAGACCAGACCGCCGGCACGAACTGTCGCGGTGATCCGCTCGACCTCGTGAGACAACAGATCGTGCCCCGGCCGGAGCGTCAGGAACGTCACGTTCGAAAAGCCCTCCAGCTCCAGGAACGCGCTCTGAAGCGGCGCCAAATAGCTCCCAGACGTACGCAACCCCACGACGAGAATGGGCCTGCGGCGATCCGGAAATCTTGTCGCGAGCGAACGAGCGAACCAGCCACAGTCTTCCGGTCGCTGGTCGAAGCTGCGGAAGCACTGAGCGAGGCGGACCACGCTCTTGCGCAGCGACTCCGGACACCTCGCGACGGGCTTGAGTACGTCTTCCGCGACTTCCAGAAGCTCCCCCATGCCCGTTCCACCGAGGAGTTGACTTGGTTGGCCAGCGACCGCCCTCGCGAGCAGCCAAACGAACGAGGCGAGATCTGCCTGCCAGCGAATGAGGCGTTGCTGACGGACGCTCCAGCGACGAACCCAGATGCCTGCCGCACGCGCCAGCCGAGCGCTGCGGGCTGCGACTGAGCCAACCCGCCAGCGGGCAAGCTCCTCAACCCGAGCGGCGACCTTGCCGAGCGAATAGATGTCCCGATGAAGGTAGTCCTCGAGGACCTGGTTCATCCCCGCGGCCAGCAGGAATGCGTCGAGCACTTGCTCCTTCCTCCCCAGTGGGACGAGGACCTCGTGCGAGCCATCCGCGCGCGGGGCCTCTGGGGTTCGTGAGGTACCGCTGCCGAGTGAGGTGACAAGGAGAGCCGCCATCTCCCCGAATGCGAGCAGCAGGTCGACGACGTCAGAGAACCCGCCGGGCGGCACTCGGCCGTCGCTCGCGCGCTTAGTCCGGTGCGGAGAGGCTCCAGAGCCTACTGAGTGTCTTCGTCGCAACGATCCGTTTAGCTTCCTCGCGAGGTCGAAAATGCTCGAGCTCGGATGGACGCAACCTCGTGCGCCGCAATGTAGGCCGCTTCAAGGCTTTGCGCGATGAGCTCGAGGTATCATGCCGATATCCCTACGATATTTCCTGAGGTGGTAGGGGAGATGTCACGCGAGGAAGCGTCCGGTTGACGAGGATGCTTCTGCGTCCAACGCTCGGACTAGCCGCAACGTTGGTCGCCGCTGTGTTGCTCGTAAGCGGGTTCGCCGCGTCGCCGGTCGCGGTGTCCGTGCCACGCCCAACCGGTGCGCTGCCGGATAAGGGCGGTCTGAAGGCCCCGAGCACCTCGCCATCGAGCAGAACCCACAAGGCGGCCACTTGCCCACGTGGACGAGCGAAGGCTTGCCGATGGTATGTCGATAACAGCCCGTTCAACACGAAGATCGGTGCGCATCCGGCCATCGACCCGAACTCGAACCTGATGGTCCAACGCATGAGCGAGTCGGGTGGGTTCCTGCTTGCGGTCAAGCGCTGGAGCGTCCCCGTCTACTACGCGGGCGCCGGTACCAAGCGCTACAACGTGCGGATGTCCGGCTCCGGGCTGACTGCCTACCGCGTGCCGATCCCGGCCAACGCTTGGCCGTCGGCGCCGTTCCCCCCCGAGGAGACCGACGGAGCGATGATGATCGTCAACCGAAAGACCGGCTGCGAGTACGACTTCTGGGAGGCGCGAAAGCACGCCGACGGCTCCTGGGCGGCGCGAGGCGTGAACCGGATCAGAACGGGTACCGACGGAATCTACGATCGAGGGGCTTCGGCGCGCGGCTCAGGCTTCGCCCTCGGCGCCGGACTGATTCGTCCGGAGGAATTGAAAGCGGGAGCTATCAGGCACGCACTTGTCTTCAGCCTGCCTTCCGAGTACGTCAAGGGCGGCGGGCCCGTTCTCCCGGCAACCGAAAGCGACGGCCAGAGTGCGCTCGAAGGCGCAATCCCGGAAGGCGCACGAGTTCAACTCGCTCCGTCGTTCGACGTCAAAACGCTCGAGCACCCCTGGGAGCGGACCATTGCGCGCGCGCTCCAGGTTTACGGTATGTACCTGGCTGATCGCGGTGGCGGCGGCGTGGGCCTCGTCGCCCAGAATCCGCAAAGCTACCCGCGCAACCCCTACCACTGGGGCGACGGGAACTACGTCTACCTGCCCTCGAAGCTGATTTCCTCCATGCTTGTCCTCAAGCTGCCGCCCCAATACAAACCCACGACCAGACTCCTACCGAGCCGCTGCGGAGTAATCCGCTGAATGCAACGGTTGAGGCCGCGCTTCGCGCCGCCGGCGCCGAGCGTGTGCTCAGGAGCATGTTGCGCCACGTTGGCTACGACGTCGTCCGCTACACGCCCCTTAACATCGTGGGGCTGCGCCGACAAGGCATTCTCGAGGACGCGCGAATCAACGTCGTGCTCGACGTCGGTGCGAACGTCGGCCTCTACGGACGCCGACTCAGAGAGCTCGGTTATTCGGGACGGATCGTTTCGTTTGAGCCGGTGGCCGACGCATATGCGCAGCTCGCCGCTGCAGCTGCTCCCGATCGACATTGGGATGCGCGGAACGTCGCCCTGGGTCCTGCAGACGGCTCCGGCTCGATAACGGTTGCAGCGGACTCGAGATACAGCTCGCTGCTGCCAATGGCAGGCCAATACGTCCACGACGCCGTGGCGGCCGTCGGATCCCAGGATGTCCAGATCCACTGCTTGGACTCGCTCGCGCGTGACATCGTTCACGCGGGAGACCGCATCTTCTTGAAGCTCGACGTTCAGGGATTCGAGCTCGAGGTCCTCCACGGAGCGCAAGAAACCCTAGGCCAGATCTCAGCAATCGAGGTCGAGCTTTCGACGCGAACGGTCTACGTGGGACAGCCATTGCTTCACGAGGTCGTCGCGTATTTGTGCGAACGAGACTTTGAGATTGTCTCACTCGAACCCCTCTCGTTCGACCGCGGAACGGGGTATCTCCGTCAAGTCGACGCTCTGCTGATCCGCTGAGCCCACACCTCGCCAACCGCAGGTGCGGGCCACTCGCGCTCTGATGTAGGTTGGGGTTGACCCGATTTCGTTGACGTCTTGATACTCGGCGTTCGTGCCGGGAGAGAGGAGTCAGCGGGATGGGTCGTTCGTCGAAGTGGTCGCCGGAGTTCCGCGAGGAAGCGGTGCGGATGTATCGGGAGAGCGATGAGTCGATCGCGGCGGTCGCGCGTCGGCTCGGGCTGGGTCCGGAGACGTTTCGTCGCTGGGTGCGCGAGGACGAGGTCGAGCGCGGCCAGCGGGATGGGACAACGCGCGAGGAGCACGCCGAGATCGTGAAGCTGCGACGTGAGGTGCGCCGGCTGGAGGAGGAGAAGTTGATTCTGCAGAAGGCGGCGGCGTATTTCGCACGGGAGACAGGTCGGCTGCCATGACGTTCCAGCTGATCGATCAAGAGCGGGCGCACCACGCCGTCTCCCGGCTGTGCTCGGTGCTGAACGTCACTCGGCAGGGCTACTGGGCCTGGAAGCAGCGCCCGGCCAGTCGGCGCCGGCTCGAGGACGAGCGGTTGAAGCGGCGGATCCTCGCTGCCTGGGCGAAGTCCGATCGGACTTACGGAGCGCCGCGGCTGCACGCCGAGCTTCGCCTCGCCGGCGGCGTCAAGGTCGGCAGGAAGCGGGTCGCTCGGCTGATGCGCGAGCTGGAGATCCAGGGTGTCTCGCGCCGCCGCGGCCGGGTGCGCACGACGATCCCGAACAAGCGGGCGGCGCCGGCGCCGGACCTCGTCAACCGCAACTTCAGCGCCGCGAGGCCGGACGAGACCTGGGTCGCCGACATCACCTACGTGCCGACGCACGAGGGCTGGCTGTTCCTCGCCGCGGTGATGGACCTCTACTCGCGCAAGATCGTCGGCTGGAGCATGCGCGACGATCTCGAAGCGCCGCTCGTCGTCGACGCGATCTCGATGGCGATCACTCGCCGCAAGCCGAAGCCGGGCCTCGTCCATCACTCCGATCGCGGCTCGCAGGGCGGATTCAATCGGTCGTCGCAACGCTCGAGCAGGAGGAGTTGCGATGAGCGTGAGGAGTCGGAGGTCGGGTCGGGCGGGTCGGCCGGCGATGCGGGCGCCGGGGCGTCCGCCGGTCGGGCGTCGGCAGCATCGTCAGCGGTTTTGGGCGGCGATCGCTCGCGGTTTGTCGAGCGAGGACGCGGCTGCCGAGGTGGGGGTTTCGGCGGCGGTTGGTGTCCGGTGGTTCCGGGACGGTGGGCGGGATGCCGTCACTCAGCAGGGCTTCATTGTCGGGCCGTTACCTGTCCTTTGCCGAGCGGGAGGAGATCGCGCTCTCGCGCGCCCGTGGCTGTGGCGTGGTGGAGATCGCGCGTCAGATCGGTCGTTCGCCCTCGACGATCTCGAGAGAGCTGCGTCGCAATGCCGCGACCGGCAGCGGGTCGCTCGAGTATCGGGCCAGCACCGCGCAGTGGCACGCCGACCGTCGCGGCCGGCGCCCGAAAGCGGCGAAGCTCGCCAGCAACACGCAGCTGCGCCGCTACGTGCAGGACCGGCTGTCAGGTGCCGTGGAGCGCCCGGACGGGTTCGCGGTGCACGGTCCCAAGGTGGAGTGGATCGGTCGGCGTCAGGGCCGCCGCAAGGACCGGCGCTGGGCGAGATCGTGGAGCCCGGAGCAGATCTCCGCTCGGCTCCGTCTCGACTTCCCCGATGATGAATCGATGCGGATCTCGCAGGAAGCGATCTACCAGTCGCTGTACGTGCAGGGCCGCGGCACGCTGCGGCGCGAGCTGACCGCCTGCCTGCGAAGCGGGCGGGCGCTGCGGGTCCCGCGGGCCCGCAGCCGCCGGGGCAAGAGCTTCGTCGGCGAGGAGATCCTGATCAGCGCGCGCCCCGCCGAAGCCACAGACCGAGCCGTTCCCGGCCACTGGGAGGGAGATCTCATCCTCGGCCTGGGCAGCTCGGCGATCGGCACGCTCGTCGAGCGCAGCACCCGCTTCACCCTTCTGCTCCACCTCCCGCCCATGCCCGGCGATGGCAGTACGAGAGTCAAGAACGGGCCCGCGCTCGCCGGGCACGGAGCCGAGGCAGTCAGAAACGCGATCGCCGACACGGTCAAGACTCTTCCCGAGCAGCTCCGCCGCTCGCTCACCTGGGATCAGGGATCCGAGATGGCCCAGCACGCGCAACTGCGGATCGACACCGGCCTGCAGGTGTACTTCTGTGACCCGCACAGCCCGTGGCAGCGCGGCACGAACGAGAACACCAACGGTCTCCTGCGCCAGTACTTCCCGAAAGGAACAAACCTCTCAAGACACAGCGCCGACGCCCTCGCCGCTGTCGCGACCACACTTAACACCCGACCCCGCAAGACACTCGGCTGGAAAACGCCGGCCGAGGCGCTCGACGAACACCTACGATCGTGTCAACAGAACATCGTTGCGACGACCAGTTGAATCTGGGCAGTACGCCTCGATCGCGATGGGACGCACGCTGCGCGACTCGAAGATCATGGCCAGCATGGGCTCGAAAGGCGACCCCTGGGACAACGCCTGCGCCGAGAGTTGCATCTCGACGATCAAGAACGAGCTCGTCAAGCGGCGCACCTTCGCGACTCGCGACCAGGCGCGGCTCGCGCTCTTCCGCTACATCGAGAGCTTCTACAACCCGCTCAGGCGTCACTCGAGCCTGGAGATGCGCAGCCCCGACGAATACGAACACCGATACTGGGAGGACAACGCCACGGCAGCCGCCGCCTAGAAAAACCGTGTCAACGGAAACGGGGCAACCTCAACCTCAACCTCAACCTCAACCTCATCTTGGGGGCGCGCCCTCGAGCTGGTCGTGGGTCACCGTGAGCTTGCAGTAGCCGCCCTCCTGAGGGTCGATCTCCCAGGTCACGCGGCTCGGTTGCTCTTCGGCGAGCTCGGGATCGTAGAGCGAGCGCCAGCCGTGCACGAGCCGGGGTGGCGGACTAGTCGATTACGCAACCGACGAGGAAAGCGGCCGCCATCAGAAAGAGAACTAACACCATCGCAACTGCGACCGCCGTCGCCGTCGCCAGATTGAACCACTAGCGAGTCGGGTGGAAGAAGCCGTGTCGGCGAGGTGACTCGGCCCTAGGCGAGGTGGAACCGGTAGACGCGGGCGTCATGGGGTCCGAGCCAGTCGGTGAAGCCGACGTTTGCGACTTTGACGTAGCGGAACTTTTGCTTGCTCGCTTGGACGGGCGGCGAGGGCGGGTCTTGCGCGTATTCGGAGACAACCTCACCGGCGTTGAGCGGTGTTCCGTCGTCTCTGTAGGGAAGGCCGCTGAAGTGGACTTGGTCGGTTTTGGTTGCGCTGCGCCTGACGGCGATCACGTAGAGCGCGCTGCCAGCGCGCCGAGTTACGACCTCCACGTCGGTGGCACTACTTGCGATAGCCGCTTTTGCGGCTGGGGCGAGGAGCGCCGGCAGCGTTGCGCCTGACGTTAGCTCTTCGAGCAGCGGGCGAAGCACCAGGCGCCAGAAGGTCCAGTTCCAACCAGTCACCGCGTCGCGCGGCGCCATCACCTGTGTGTAGTCGCCGCCGAAGAAGGCGAGTCCGCGGGCACCGGCGATGATCGCCTGGTAGGACATGAAGCGCAGGTCGTGCAGCGAGGGGAAGCGCGGAACCCTATCTGGGTCGTCGTGCGACGGTATGACGCCGCTCCAGGCGATCTGCAATGTCATCCAGACGGGCTTTCCGTTCGCGGCAGCGACCATTTTCCGGGTCACGTCGCCGACCACGCTGATGTCCTTGTTCGGCATGTCCGTCGCGTGAACGTGCCCGTAGCTGATCGGGTAAATGTCGGCGCCCGTGATGTGGCACGCCTTTGCGTATGGCGCGAGGTCGGCGACCGTGCCGAGCGGCGCCTGGATGATCACGAGCGGGTGATCGGCATCGACACTTCCGAGTTTCTCGCGTGCGCGCACGAGACCCTCTGGCGGCGTTTTCCCGTGTTGGGGCTCATCGGCTCCTTTGTAGACGGCGAGCGCCGGATGGTCTTTGAGCGCCGTCGCGATCTTGACCAGCAGCTGTTCGGGTTCTGAGGTGGCACCAGCGGTTGGGGCAGGGAGATTGGCAGCGTTGACGAGGCGCAACCAGCCGTGCGTGTGGTGCTGTTGCGCGAGGTCGAGCCGTGCGTGTTCTTCGGCGATCTGCGCGTCGATCTCGGCCAGCTTCCATGGGTGCGCAAGCGAGCGGCCGCTGCGGATGAAGTTCGCGCCGCGGCCGCCGTTCGCAATCTCGGCCCAAGCGTCTTTGCCCTCAGGAGTTTGGCCGTTCTGCGGTGGAGCGTCCGAGAGGATGAGCGGAAAGACCTTCTGACCGTCAAGTGTGAGACAGCCGGTGGCCGCATCGATCGTTGCCTTCGCCATCTACCGCTGAGCTCGTGAAGGTGGCAAACGGTTTAGGAAACGCTCCATGAGAAGAACCTCTTTGAGGATCAGCGTGGTGGACGCATTCAAAGTGGTGTGGGCGCTAGGAGCGCGGCAAGCGCTGCGATCGCGGCGCTGCCGATCGCAACAAGAGCGTCGGGAATGGTCGTGTCGTTGTTGAGCGCCTTCAGGGTGAAGACACCGACGACGACGAACAACCCGGTCAGGCCGAGCGCGATCACAACGAGTCGGTAGATCCACTTGTCGCCGCCGCTGGGGCGGTCGGGCCAGGTTCTGCAAGGTCGCGACCGGATCTTGTTTGAGTTGCTCTTGCAGGCCGGCATCGCCGGCAACCATCGCAGCAAGCTCCGTTGCCGATTCGGTCTGCCTCCCTCTGCTCATCGTCTCCTCCCTCGTCTTGCCGACGCTCGCGGCCGCGGGTAACGCGCCGGGTTGGTCTGTTCGTGGTTGCTTGTCAAAGATGCCCCGCTTTGGCGAGCTGTGTGCGTGCGGCTAAGAGCTCGCGCTTCGCGCCGAGGAAGTCGGCCTGCAGGTCGGTTAGAGCTCCCGTGGTGAGATCTTGTTCGCGCACCCCGGTGTGGACCATCTCTTCGTGCCAGCGCCCGGCGGCGTCGATCAGCGGCTGGTAGTCGGCCAGAGCCGGAGCGGGCCGCGGCTGCGTCTCGGTCAGCAGCTCGCCAAGGTGATGCGCGGCGTTGACGCGTGCGCCCATGTCTGGGATCTCGCCCTGCGCGTTCGCGCAGAAGCGTTTCAGGATCGTTTTGATGATCGAGGTGTGATCGAAGACCGTGTTCGAGACCGATTTCGGTGCGGCCCAGGGCGAGATCACAAGCGCCGGGACGCGCGGCCCGTAGCGGTCCATCCCCGGCCGATCTGCAGCTGCCGCCGGAGGCGGCACATGGTCAAAAAAGCCGCCATGCTCGTCGTAGGTGATCACCAGCAAGGTCTTCTCCCACAGCTCGCTGCGAGCGAGCGCGTCGAACAGCTGCAGCACCAGTTTCTGGCCGGCGCGTAGGTCGCTCGGCGGGTGGTCGTCGTTCGATCCTGTCGGGCCGAAGGTGAGGTCGTAGAAGTTGGGATCGATCCAGGAAACCGCGGGCAGGTCGTGGGCGGCGGCGCGCTCGAGGAAGCTTCGGTGCCCGAAAAGGTCGCGGCGATCGAAATAGGCCGGTTCTGCTTCCTGGGAGAGGCCGTACTCGGGATCGATCAGCCACAACATCGGCACGTAGTCATGTGAGTACCAGCGCCACTGGTCCGGGTGCAGGTGGCGAACGAACGACGACAAGTAGTAGGGACGCGTTGGGCTGTGGTTGTCAACCAGCCCGCCGGAGGTTCCGGCGACGGCGTAGCAGCGGTTCGGCATCGTCGCACCTGGAACTGAGCAGAACCACTTGTCGCAAACGCAAAAACGTTCGGCCAGGTAGTCGTACACCGGCAGCTGCTCGGCAGTGTGGTAGGCCATCACGATCCCGGGAGAGCCGACGGTTCGCTTCCGTGTCTTGACGTAGTTGCTGACGAACCCGCCGCCGCTATTCGCGTACTGCTCCTGCACACACCAGCCCGAGTGGCAAGGATCCTGGCGGGATGCACGGTGTAGGTCTGGCCGTCGTAGACGTTCTTCATCTCCAGCGTCGGCCCGTCGATGTCGCCGCGGCCACGCTCGAGGCTCAAGAACCCGAGCATGTGATCGAACGAGCGGTTCTCCATCATCAAAACGACGATGTGGTCGATCTTTTGCAGGTTGTCGTCGGCGCTCACAACAGCTCCTCTCTCAGCCAGTCTTCTTCAGTGTCGGAACACAGAGGGTCTCGCGGCCGAACGCGCTGAGTATCTCGACGGAGCGGCCCTTGAACCGGTCGCAGATCGAGACGCGTCGCGTCTTGAAACCGGGGTTGAGCGAAAGCGCGAAGCAGACGAGATGCTCACGGCAAGCGAAGATCGTGCGCACCAGCGAGCTGGCGCCTTCCCGGGAGGGCCGGCCTGCGCCGCAGCACCGACGTTTCCTCAACAAGGGGCCACCTCCGTCGCTGCCTAGCGGCAATAGTCCTCCGGTGGGCCGGAAGAGTCAAGGCCTCCGGTGGACGTCTAGGACCTCAGCCCGCCGGATCCAGGATTTGGCGCGGGCGATCGGAAGCTCGGTCTGTGGCGACGGTTTTGGTGGGGCGCCAGCTAGGGCTGGGCGCGGAGCGCTTCGGCCACTCGTCGCCGTTTGGCGGAATCGCGACAATCGTGCCCGCGTCGGAGATACCCCGATACACGATCGGCCGCCGGCTCCTGTGTCCAGATGGGCGTATCGGCATGTGACCCCTTTAGAGCTCGTTTCACAATGAGTCGGCCGCCGCACCGTTAGCGTTCATTTGTGGTCTTTGTCCTCGTACACAGCCCGTTCGTGGGGCCGGGCACATGGACGTTCGTTGCGCAAGAGCTAGAGCGGCGCGGCGTGCAGGCGGTTGTCCCGTCGCTGCTCGCCGCGTCCGATGCGCCGCCACCCCAGTGGCAGCAGTGTGTGGAGATCGTTCGCGCCGCCACGACGATGGTGTCGAGCCCGATAGTCCTCGTCGGTCACAGCGGCGGTGGCCTGCTCTTGCCGGCGATCGCCAGCGCAGTTGCTCCGGACGTTTCCCGCTTCATCTTCGTCGACTCCGGCCTACCGGCGACGACGGGCGAGACTCCATTCGTGCCACCACAGTTCCTCGAGCAATTCGGTTCGCTCGCCGTCGACGGCAAGTTGCCCCCTTGGTCGAGCTGGTGGGGTGAAGACGCGATGAACGAGCTCGTTCCCGATGAGGTTACGCGCGCCGCGCTTGTCCGCGAGCTGCCTTCTCTCCCTCTTTCCTACCTCGAGCAGACCGTCCCGAGCCCGGTCGATTGGGAACGCGTCCCCTCCGGCTACCTTCTCTTCTCCGACGCCTACAAAGAGGCCGCAGCGGAAGCGCGCAATCGAGGGTGGCGCGTGGAGGAAATCAGCGGAGCACAACACCTCCACACGGTTGTCGCCCCCGTAGCCGTCACGGATGCCCTTCTCCGCCTGACGGCCGATTAGCAACGGTGAGCCCGCAACTTCATCTTTGAGCGGAGGAGCGCGTGGGGTACGAAGGTTTGTCATTCGCATCGAGTGGCCTTTTTGAGGTAGTGGTCTCGCAGGGGACAACGACATCGCGGCCCGACCCCCTCCCCGCGAAACCTCGTCCAACAAAGGCCGGCACGGCACCAGGAGCTCTTGTCGCCTTTCCGCCAGAACGCGACAGTGCCGCAGCGCTAATCCGGTCGGCATGCCATTAATTGAGATGGAGCGTGTCGCGGTTCCGCCAAAGTACGACAACGCAGAAGCTGCGGCTGCTCGCGTCGGCACGGAGCCGGCTCGAGCAACTCGGCTTCTGGGTACGAGATCACCGCTGCGAGAGCGGCCGTGCAATAAATTGGAGAGGGCGGCGAGGCAGAAGCCGCCCTCTCCTTGATGCCGCTAGCTCGGGGTTCAGCTCTAGGTTCCGCTAGCAGCTCACGTTTCCGTTAGGAACGGATCCGTTGGACGTCGGCGAGCTGAAGGTGCAGGTGAGCGTGAACACCACGGGACCGGTGCCGTTGGTGTCCGGCTGCCGGACGGTGATCGTGGCGCTCGTGAACTGAAGATCCGTGATGTCCTCGCTCCAGTTCGGGTTCGCGCAGTCCGGCGCGCCCGCGATGGGTGAGGTCGGCGCTTCCGTTGTGACGTCGAACGGAACGTTGCCGTTGATGATCGAGCCGGCAGGAATCGCCTGGCTGCCGCTGACCGTGATCGGTGCCGGGTTTTGGCCCGGGGCTGCGTGGGTGCCCTTGTTCGAGCAGACAGCTGTGACGTTTGCGGTCGCAGTCAGCGTGACCGTGATGTCCTGCTGCCCCAGCCCGGAGAGCGCCCCGGATACGTTGAGCTGCGTGCCGAGATCGGTGAATGACGGCTTTGCGTGCGCCCCGCCCTTCAGATGGACGCTCGCCGCGGTCGCGAGCGACACGGATGCGCAGGCCACCACAAGTACGGACAAGAGAGTCGATAGTCGTCTCCGAGCGCTACCTCCGCTTCCATGCGCGATAACTCCGGAGGCACCTCAGGGTCCACCCTCGGACCCCCGGGCGCAATCGGCCCAAGGGCCCATTTGGCGTTGATCTTCGCCAACGCCATAGGTTTTCTAGCCGCGGGGAGCGTCGTTCGGATCCTCGGCGATCGCTAGACAGCACACGCCGCCAACTGCTTCGCTTAGTGGCAGTGTCGGTCCCGCCGCACTTTCGCCCATATCCCGAGGACGACGGATTCGGCTCCAGTCTCTTCGGCCTACTCAGAGTCGTGCTTTCCTCGCCGTCGTGTGTGGAGGATGGTTCCTGTTCGTCGTCTGGATAACGGGCGGCTGGGACAAGGTCTTCTAGCTGTAGTTCCTGAGCACGTTGGTTCATCCGCGTTTTACCGCCGCCACGGCATCAACGTCGAGCGGCTTCTCACCGACAACGGCAGCTGCTACCGCTCGACGATCCATGCGCTCGCCTGCAAAGCGCTCGGAATCGAGCACCTCCGCATCCGGCCCTACCGGCCGCAGGCAAACGGGAAAGCAGAACGCTTCATCCGCACCCTCCTGCAGGGCTGGGCTTACGGCGCGATCTACCGCTCAAGCAACGAACGCACCCGAGCACTTGACGGCTGGCTCTGGCACTACAACCATCGCAGGCGACACTCCGCCCTCGGCCACCAACCCCCGGCCAGCAGAACCAACCTGCTCGGGTCCTACATCTAGCGCAGCGGGGCGACACGATTGCGGCTCTGTCGCCTTGCTGGATCACCGTGGCAAATAGTTCCTGAAACCGTTCATACACGCGCTCCGGCTCCAGACCCTCGGCCAATTGACGGGCTGCCGCAAGAAGGATTTGCGCGACCTTGGCCTTCCGCTTGAGCTCTCGGTCCCTTATGTGTCGCACGTGGACCCCGCGTGCCCCGGGTGGGTGCCCACCCCCGCGAGCGCCGAGCCTCTCCGGGCGCGGGAGTCCCGGCGGGAGTCCCCGAGGGCGACCGGAAGCGAAATCCGGGCCTGTGCGGCTTCTATGCGGTGGAGTCAGGCGCTACCGGCTTCGGGTCACACTCCATGGCGGCGTTTCGCGAGGACGATTGCGGACCTCCACGTGGTGATCCATGACGCCGCGACGAGGAAGCAGAACCGCCGCCACACTGATGGTCATGGAGTTCCCCAACGCCGACCGCGACCCGCAGAAGTCATCGCCGTGCCGCCGCAGATGGCGACGGCGCGTAGAAGTCTGTTGCGCTCGTGAAGAAGTGCAGCGGCTACAAGGGACGTCCGTTCGCTCGTGGAGCTGTCGGGTCACGCGTGCATCACCGGGGCCGGTTTTTGCGATCTCATGCGGGGGAAGCAGCGTGATCGAGCGTCGTCGGCTGGTGCGCCGTCTCGGGCTCGTCCTCCTCCGGCGGCACTACTACGTACAGCCCGACGGCAAGCAAGAGCTGATCGGCAGCTGGTTCTCGTTCTCGATGTCGATTGGGAACCGGCCGGCGGCGAGCTCCGGCTCCGACCGACTTTGAGGTTGACCCGGTGCTGAAATTCGCTGCGCTCACATGCCCGAGAGCCCTCAGAGGAGAGAGACGGCGCTCAGCGCTCCTTCGCCTTGACGAAGCCGTCCGCTGACTGGTCGAGGTGAGGTGGAGAGAACATGTAGTCATCGGATTCCGGAGACTGTTTGGCCGGCGGTGTGTCTCGGCGGCGCCTACCGGTGCGTCGCCTCCACTGGCGGCACGGTGCACGCGCGCCAGTGCCCGCCCTCCGCGGGTCGGCCGTGAGCACAATCGTGGGTTGGCCGCTCGCCTTCGTCGCGAGCAGGGCGGCGCGCAGGACTTCCGAACCGTTCACAACCTGTGTAGGCAGGACACCCAGTCGCAGGCGACGACCGGGTAGTGTCCGGCGGCAGGTCGTAAACGACGATCGAGGGCCGACTGGCCCACCCGCCTCTCCCGCGGCGCGGGCGGTCGCGGCGCTGTAGTCCAAAGTAGATCGCGTGGCGGAGCGAGCCTAGAAGCGTCGCTACTTGGTGATGAGCTCGGCCGAGTAGAGTCGTGGGGCAGCCGCTCGAGCACGCGCCGGTGCGGCTCCCGGGACGGTGAAGAACCGCGGGATTGCCCGCTCCGACAGCCAGCCGAGCGCCGGTTCGCTTCGAGTACCTCGTTGATCCGCGTCATGGTCGCCGCCGAGAGCGACGAAATCGACACGGCCGCGCCACGGCTCGAGCGCGAACGACATCGCTCTCCCGACGCTCATCGCCGCGAAACGGTGAAACGTTGTCCGACCGGCAGGGCAACGACATCGCGCTCTGACCGCCCTTCGCCCCGAAACGTCGAAACGTAGAGGTAGACCAACGGCTAGACGGACCCAAGACGGTGCACGTTAATTCGGCTTCTCGCGCGACCGTGGGACGCGAAACTCATTGCCGCCGGTCGAGCGCATCCGCGGCGCCGTTGAGCGTCGGCAGGGACTGGAGACGACTGCCGTCGGCCTGAATCGTCGAACCAGCGCGGAAGACGTGCGGTCCCGAGTCAAATGGGCGACAACGATGCCGCCGTCCAGAAGCCATGCCGAGATGGCATCGTGACCGCGAAACCGAGTCACGCGTCTCGGGCTCGAGCCGTCTACGTCGATGACGAAGACTTCTCTATCGCCGCCGGTTTCATGCGTGTACGCGAGCGAGTGTGTTGAGTTCCTCCGGAGCAAGGAGTAAGCAGGTTTAGGGCGAACACGAACGCTTCGTCCAGTCCAACTAGAGGGGGTCGCAAAATGCGACGTTTAGCCCAGCGGCTTTCGCCTGCGACTGTGCTGGCGGGGATCGCTTTGTTCGTAGCACTTGGCGGTACCAGCATCGCCGCGGTCTCGGCGCTTCCGCGGAACAGTGTCGGCACCGTTCAAGTGCGGAATGGTTCGCTATTGCAAGTGGACTTCAAGAGAGGGCAGCTTCCGGCCGGCGCACGTGGGCCCGCAGGACCTGCCGGTCCCGCCGGCCCTGCCGGGCCGGCCGCCAAATGGGCGCTGGTCTCCCCCAACGGGAGCATCGTTGTGCAGTCAGGGGGTATCACCGCGAGCGCGAAACCGGGACCCGGGCAGTACATTCTCGACTTCGGAAGCTCGGTGGCCGGGAAGCTGATCATTGCCTCATCGGGCCGCGCGAGTGACGCCGAGTTCCGTGGGACGGTCAGCGCCGGCCCTTGTGGCGGCACGGTCGAGGGAAGTGTCTGCACGGTCAGTAACGACCCGAACCACGTTCAGGTGATCACAAATAACCCCGGCGAAACCGCACGAGAGGATCACGCCTTCTACGTAGCCGTGATCGGCTGAAAAGTCGAGGCGGATCGAGCTGACAGGCCACCCGGCTAGAGCAGATGCCACACGGGGGTGGCCTGTCGAGCCTGCGGGCTTCGGTCGAGCGAGCTCAGCCAAATGCAGGGCTTCCTTAGATGGAGCTAGCCGGGTTCGAAATGATCTGGCAAGCAGCTCGAGGGCCGGGCATGGGCAGCCGACGATGCCGCGGGCAGACCACCTCACCCGAAACGTCGAAACGTCGTCCGATGCCGGCAGGACGGCGAATCGCGCTCCGACCCCGAACCCACGAAACGTTGAAACGTAGTAACGACGCGAGCACGACTGTCGCCTTTCCGCCAAAACGCGACAGTGACCCACGCCGCCCCGCTTCCAAGAGAGGCGCGATGGCAGTCGATCGGCGGCGGAGGGGAATGTCCCTCGGCTTCGCACCGAGGCCCGAGACGGTTTGCGCAGTGTTCG
>WNGE01002574.1_pt1 | contig 29808 bp, 32 predicted proteins | sample 5400651 | NCBI WGS metagenome assembly WNGE01 (sample SAMN13153370, study PRJNA577476) | soil metagenome | isolation source: 60 cm soil or saprolite under grassland replicate 2 | place: USA:California | collected 2016-06-15
ATAAAAAATTATCAAGAAACAAATAAACGAGAAAGAAATATCAAGAAACAAATAAATCCGAAATTCCAAATTCGAAATTCGAAAATCAGCCATCAGCCATCATACATCAGAGATCGAAATTTTATTTATTAAACGGAATAATAAGATAACTGTATGAATAATTTTGATATGGCAATCTGTATTTTTCCAATGGTAATGCGCCCCAGCTATTGATTCCGCCTACGCCCATTTGCTGCAAATCCACATCAAGATGAACGGCATCATCAGGCACCAGCTCTTCACTGTGCGTTTGATCTTTCTCCATGCCGGGAAACAACTCTTCAGGACTGTAAGGCAATGCTTCTATGTTCAACAGTGTATCCGTGCTTGCAATAGTAATACCACTTCCATCCTGCCGTGTAAGTTTTGCCCAGCGCACATCCGTTTTGTTTCCGCTCTCCTGCGGACGTATGTAAGGATAATACTGATCTGCAATGGCGCCACTGTAATCACCAACAAATGCCGCTGTTTTGCGATCCCAATAATTTTCCCATGGGCCGCGGCCATACCATTCAATGTTTACAAAATCAGTGGGCAATTTTATATGATTACCAAATTTGAAAAGCATGGGATGATCGCCTTTGGTTGCCCTGAAATTATTTTCCACTTGCAATGTGCCGGCTCCATCCACATAAAAAGTTTGCGTAAGGAAAGCATCACCATTAAACAATGATTTTTCAACTATAACACTTGCCCATCCGGCTTCATTTCTTAGTTCATACTTTATACTAATAAACTGCGCTTTTGATGTGGAGTCTTTCCATTGCTCTAATTTTCTTTGCAGTCCTGCACCAAAATCATTATCGTTTGGCGGACGCCAGAAATTGATCTGTGGCCCCTGTTTAAATATTTCTTTGCCTTTTACTTCATAAGATTCAATTTCACCATGCTCCTTACTAAACCGGAGAGAGAAATTTTTATTCTTTAGCGCAATAGAAAAATTGCCATCTACAATTGAAATTGCATGATCAGAAGTTGTGTAAACAAAATGTTTTGCTTCGTTTAATTTAAACTCTTCAAAGGCCAGCGGCGTTTCAGCTTTCAATACACCCTCATCTTTTTTCAATTTTGCAGTTACCTGTAAATAATATTCGTCAGTGCTGTCAAAAGAAGCATCGTAAGGAATAAGAACATTTATAGTATCACGTGGTCGGGCATTTATATTTTGTATTGTTTTTGTTTGCACTGCTTCTCCGTTTTTCATCAGTTTCCATTCGAGATAAAAATTGGAAAGATCCCTGAAGAACCATGTATTTTTTATTTCTAATTTTTTTGATGTTGTATCGAGTTTAAAACGGATATATTGATAAACTTTTCTCACTTCATAACTATGCGGATTCCATACTCTGTCCGGTGCAACAAGACCATTGATCAAAAAGTTATTATCGCTCGGCGTGCCTGGTGGTCCCCAGTCGCCACCATAACCCCACATTTTTTTTCCATTCTTTTCGAGCAGCATTCCCTGGTCAACCCAATCCCAGATAAACCCTCCCTGCAATGAAGGATGGCTTTCAATTATGTTCCAGTAATCCTGGAAATTGCCTACACTGTTGCCCATTGCATGTGCATATTCACACATGATCAAAGGTCTTGTAGGATGCGAAGAATCATATTTTGGAAGATAATCAGGATCAGGATACATAGGGCAAAATATATCAGTGTTCCAGTTCAATTCTGCTCTCTCATATTGAACAGGCCGTGACTGATCCATGCTTTTTATAAGATGATAACCCTGGTAAAAATTCCAGCCATTGCCCGCTTCATTGCCAAGACTCCAGATGATCACGCTTGCATGATTCTTATCGCGAAGCACAATTCTTTTATGACGTGTAAGATGCGCTAATTCCCATGCAGTGTTGTTGCCTAAAGTGTGAGCGGGATCGTAACCCATTCCATGTGATTCAATATTTGCTTCATCCACAACGTACAAACCATATTGATCACAGAGATCATACCAATAAGTATCGTCAGGATAATGTGAAGTACGCACTGCATTGATGTTCATTTTTTTCATTTCGGTTATATCAAGCAGCATTCTTTCTTTTGAAATTACCTGGTTAGTGTATGGATCGCTCTCATGCCTGTTGGCTCCTTTTATATAAATTGGCTTACCATTTACAAGCAACTGCCCATCTTTTATTTCAACGGTTCTGAAACCAATTTTTTTATTAATCACTTCAATAACTTGATCTTTCTCATTTAATAAACTCAATTGCAGTGTGTAGAGATTCGGTATTTCGGCAGACCATTGTTTTATGTTTGGAATGATCTGATGAAAATGAAGTTCTGTTTTACTGTTCGCCATTTTAAGATCAGGTGTGTGGTCGCTTGTATCCATTACTACTTTGCCTGCATCATTCATTAACTGAACCTTCACTGAATAATTTTCATTGTTTTCTTTTGAATCATTCCACACCTGCAGTTCAAGACTGAAGTCACCATCTCCGTAATTATTCACAAGAGAAGGCTTTGCAAAAAAATCATAGAAGTGTACTATTGGTCTTGCATACAAATAGCAGTCTCTTGTTATGCCGCTTAAGCGCCACATATCCTGGCACTCAAGAAAACTGCCATCACTCCAGCGGCGCACTTCCATGGCAATAAGATTTTTTCCCTGGTGCACATAAGGAGTAATATCAAATTCACTTTCCAGTTTACTGTCTTTACCAAGTCCCACTTCCTTGCCATTAATATATAAACGAAACGCAGATTTTACAGCGCCAAAATGCAGGTACACATTCATGTCTGTCCATTCAACAGGGAAGTTGAAAATTTTGCGATAGCCTGCTGCGGGCTGATCAATGCTATCCGGTATATCGGGAGGATTAGGATGTTGTACAGAAAACTCATACGGAATATTTGTATAGATAGGTGTACCATATCCTTTAAATTCCCAGTTGGCAGGCACGGGAAAGTTTGTCCATGCTTTATCAGAAAAATTTTCAGTATAAAAATTTTTTGGAAGCTGTATATAATTTGGAACCCATAAAAATCGCCACATACCATTCAGCGAAAGATATCTTGCAGAATGTGCAGTGTCATTCTTTTGAGCAAGTGCAACAGTTTCATACGGAAAATAAGAAGCCCTCATAGGCATGCGGTTAATTTCCTGTATGGAAGGATTTTCAAACAAAGAATCAAGATGTGGTTGAGCAACTGCAGTGGTTAACGTCGTTAAAAATAAAATAGATATCAACGTTAGTGTTCTCATGGTTCTCATTATTTTTCTTTAGTAGAGGTTAAGTGAAGTTTCAAAAATACGGAAAACACTTAGAGTCGACAGTTGGCAGTTAGCAGTTTGCAATTTTGATTTCAAGTTTAGGGTAACTTTTACATTTTACATTTTGCATTTTACATTTTACATTTTTATTATTCGCGGAGTGTCCACGGGACTCTGCGACTGTGCATGAGCCCAACTCCGGTATAATTATAAAGCTTTTGTTGCATCGCACTCTTTTGCGTTTTGTTCTATATGTAGCATTGCGGGTATGATAAAATAATCGTGCTTTATTAAGTAAGTAGAGGTATCATTATTCCTCTTTATTTTTTTTATCATGTTATAACCCTGCATGCTATACTTTTTGATAATTCAACTCTTGCTTTTCTGTTTTTATCATTTTATTAAACGTTCACCATCAATATTTAGTAATGCCTTTTACATCAGGAACTCTTTAGTGATACGCATAAAGTAGTCGCAGTGGATGTATCTTGTTGTTGCGTTCAAATATATCCAGAGAGTATAATTGTATTTCTGTTTCGTCCATACTATTTTTATTTTACGGGTAATTTGATGAATCAAAAGTAGAATAGGCTGGCGGCAGAAGCGGCTGGTCTGGTGGTGGAGCAGGTGGCGGCTGGTAATTATATTAATAATAATCTTCTCATTATTTCATATCTTTTTGGTGCCAGACTTTCAGAACATTATTAAGCTCCTCCTGGTTTTTTTACGGATATACAGTATCTTTTTGTTTTTGCAAACTTTTCAGAGAATCTACTTTCCTGTTTAAACTATCCAATCTTTCAATCAGTGTATCGTTGATGGTGGGCTTTGGATGATATTCGGTATTCGCAGTAACCTCGTCCAGATTTTTTAAACTTGTATCCATCCATTCGGCAAGAGTTTTTTTCCAGGAAAAGGCTTTTATTTTATTTATCCAACCGGTGGGGAAACCTTTTTCTGCCACATTTATTTCCAGTGTCCAATTCACTTGTGTACCATTACCGGTATTGCCTGATACAAAACTGTTTCCGATTTACCATACTTATCAAATTGAATAAGCGCCTTTACCTGTGAATCTTTCTGTGAAGATTCAAGCAATACATTTCCAGTGTTTATTTCAGCAACCTGGCTGTTCCAGTTAAGCGCTGCACCGGCACTGCTTTCAGGGCCATGATAGGTTATTTCAATTACCGGATCTTCTTTAAGCCATGCAGCCCATTTTTTCCATTCACCTGTTGTATTCAATTCCTCATAAACAACTTCCGGTTGTGCTTTTAATGCCATGGTTTTTTCAATATGAATGGTGCCGGGAAGAAAATAAATAATTACAGCCGCTACAAGTATCAATGTCAATAAAGTAAACAAGGCTTTCATAAGCTTGTGATTGAATTATATGATTAAGATAATGGATAAACTTTCATTTGGCTTTGCTTAGTAAATATATGCAGCAAAACTATACGATACGTTCCGGTGTGCAATGCATTTTAGTTGGGCTTGTATATTTGTCCGGCAATTTGCAAAAAACATTATGATTGTTATGCATGTAATTTAATTTTTGAATAATAAACTTCCCGGTGCCGCATTCCTTTCCAGTCACAACAATATTTGATCTTTCGGCAGGCACATACTGTTCTGCAGACTAAATGCAGTTATTTTTTTGCTCAGGTTGTATAGTAGCGCAAGGTATTCATCAGTTGCTGCTTCATTTTTTTTCTGAGAGAAGTTGGTTCTTTCACTTCAGCATCAGAACCGTATGATAATAACTCCATAATAAAGTCATCTGTAACAGCAATAAATAATTCTATTATGATCTCATCTGCATCTTCGTCTTCAGAAAGAATGAGCTGACTTTGATGAAGCGGAAAGGTCTTTACATATTGTCCTTGCAGATAAGTTAATGACAAAACAATTTTTTCAGGCTGGATATAGGTTGGAGTAATAACGCCGAAATAATTTTTAAACTTTTCTTCAATATTCTAATACTGCGATTTCCTGAAATGAGTTTTGGTTATTTCGAGTTCTCCTATTCTGTCTAAGCCATAAATTTTAATTTGTCTACTCTGTGTATCTTCTGCAATCAGGTACCAGCGGTCTTTTGCCTCCTTAAGGGCACGGGGCAGCAATTTCTTTTCGCTGGCTTCATTATCCGTAAATTTTTTATAGGCAATTTTTATGATCTTATTATTTTTGATGGCATAGAGCAAACCATAAAAATGTTCCAAACCTTTTGGTTTTCTGTTTTCTAAAAACACATAGTCTGCATAATCCTGAGAAGCATTAATGGCGTTAATGATTTGATATGATTCTAACAAACACTGGCTATGCATATTGTCGTTGCTGAAACAACAGTTTTTCTTTTATCTATTTATGATAAATCTGAGCAAGCAGATATTCCTGATAAAGAAATAGATGCTTTAATAAAAATGATATATCAATGAGAGGCGGGATTCATACCTCATACACCACTGCTTCATAAGGTCTCAATATTATTCTATCATTTTGTAAAGGCGCATCAGAATAATTAGATATTAAAACTTTAGCCTTATCAATTTTGATATCAATACCTGGTGAAGCATCGTCTTTGGAAAAATTTAGCAACACCAATATCTTCTGTTTACGCATCTCCCTTGTGTATGCAAACACTTTGGGGTTGTCTTTATCGAGCAGAGTATATTTACCATAAATAAGTGTTGGTGTTATTTTTCTAAGCGTTATTAATTTTCTGAAATAATTCAAACAGCTATTGGCATCTTTTTCCTGTGCTTCAGCATTTATAGTTTTGTAGTTTGTATTCACTTTTATCCACGGTGTTCCTGTTGTAAAACCTGCATGTGGAGAAGCATCCCATTGAAAAGGCGTACGACTGTTATCACGTGCAGAAATTTTTTGTGCCTCCAAAAGTCATCAATGTTATCAAATTTAATATTCGTCATGCCTAATTCATCGCCATTGTAGTAGTAAGCCGTGGCACGCATTGTTAATAAAAATGTCGTAAGCATTTTTGATGAAAGCTCATGATACTCAGGAGCATCATTTCCCCAACGTGATACCATTCGTGGCTTATCATGATTGGTCAAATAAATAGTACCCCAGCCTTTATTGCTAAACACGTCATCCCACATGCTGTATACTTCTTTAAATTCCACAAGGCTGTAGCCCTTGGGGTCAAGCATTTTATATTCACCGGGCAAATAACCAATATCAATGGCATCAAAATGGTACAACATATTTAATTCATTTCTGTCCGGATCAACAAAATCCATCGCAGTACTTGTTTTTATACCAACACCTTCTGCGATGCTCATCATATTGTATTTGCACAATACTTCTCTGTACATTTCCTGCAGATATTCATGCAGATGAGGCCCTTCAGCATAATATTGTATAAAGTCACCATAATATTTTTGAGGCAATTCCGGAAAGATTGTGTCTTTTGAAATAAAGGGAATTACATCCATACGAAAACCGTCTACACCTTTATCAAGCCAGAAGCGCATGATATTGTAAATCTCCTGCCGCACTGCCGGATTTTCCCAATTAAGATCGGGTTGTTTTACAGAAAAATAATGGAGATAATAGGCGTCTGTTTGTGCATTGTATTTCCATGCATTGCTCTCTACATCAAAGAAGCTGTAACGTGCAGCAGGCTTGCCTTTTTCTGCAGACCACCAGTGATAATAATTTCTGTAAGGATTATCTCTTGAGCTGCGTGATTGTTTAAACCATTCATGTTCATCACTGCTGTGATTCGCAACAAGATCAAGTATTAATTTCAAACCACGTTCATGCATGCCTTTCAACAAGTCATCAAAATCTTCCATCGTACCAAACTCCATCATGATATTTTTGTAATCGCTTATATCATAACCATTATCATCGTTTGGAGAAGAGAAAATCGGATTTAGCCATACAGCATCCACACCCAAACTTTTTATGTAATCAAGCTTTGATATAATGCCACGTAAATCTCCGATCCCATCGCCATTACTGTCTTTAAAACTGCGCGGATAAATTTGATAGATCACTGCTTCTTTCCACCATGCCGGCAAGTTGGGATTGTATGATGTGTTGTTCATGGTTCGTATTTATTTAAGATGAAGAAACATTCAAACAAAAATTATGCAAGCCTGGGGTGAAAATTAAATAGATATTTTTGTAACAGATTATGTAATTCTATTGTGTGTGCATTGTCCAAAGGGGTCATATTCTGTGAGATACAGTGCATTTCACTTTCCTTCAGGAATATATTCTGTTCTTTAATACTCTGCTATAAGATATTCTCATTATTATTTTATTCTACATTCAAGTCATTTAGATTTTATAGTTGTACAGATGTAAATAGCAATAGCTAAAACTGTTGAAAAGAGAATAAAGAGTACAAGAGTACCGTACGTACGGGAACAGAAGTTTAACAGCCATTCTTAAGTTCGGCCCAAAATAAAAATCTTTCAAAAAACGTTTGCATAAATTTTTTTACCTTTTCACAAATCTTTCGTTATGAGAGCATCATCATTGCTTTGCCTTTTTATCATCACCCTGTTGAATAGTTTTAATTTTTGTTTAGCAACACCTGGCGACGAACATAAAACTTTACCGATTGGTGCTGCTGCCCCCGATTTTAAGTTGCCCGGTGTTGATGGTAAAACATACTCTTTATCTTCTTTTAAAGAAGCGAAAATTTTAGTAATTATTTTTACGTGCAATCATTGTCCCACTGCGCAGGCGTATGAAGACCGCATTATTCAACTTACAAAAGATTATAGGGATAAAGGAGCAGCAGTTGTGGCCATTATGCCAAATGATCCTAAGGCAATTCGTCTTGATGAATTAGGCTATACAGACTTAAGTGATTCTTTTGAAGAAATGAAAATACGTGCTAAAGAAAAGCATTTTAATTTTCCATATTTATATGATGGAGAGACGCAGTCTGTAGCCAAAGCCTACGGCCCCGTGGCAACACCGCATGTTTTTATTTTTGATAAAGAAAGAAAGCTTCGTTACCACGGACGCATTGATGATGTGGAAAAGCCAACCAAAACACCCAACAATTTTGATACACGCAATGCTATCGAAGCTTTATTGAACAATAAAGAAGTGCCCGTACAAACCACTAAAGTTTTTGGCTGCTCTATTAAATGGACAGAAAAAAGTGACTGGATAGAAAAAGCAAAAGAAGAATGGGCAAATGAACTTGTGAGTGTTGAAACGATAAATGAAGTAGGTGTAAAAAATTTACTGCAGAACTCTTCTGATAAACTACGGCTAATCAATGTATGGGCAACCTGGTGCGGGCCGTGTGTTACAGAATTTCCGGAGTTTATTAAGATGAACAGGATGTATCGCGGAAGAGATTTTGAATTCATTAGTATAAGTGCAGATGATCCTGCCAATAAAGAAAAAGTATTAAAGTTTCTTCAAAAACAACAGGCATCGGGCACCAACTATCTTTTTAATAACGATGATAAATATAAACTGATTGAAGCGATTGATCCTAACTGGCAGGGCGCTTTGCCCTATACCATTCTGGTAGAACCGGGAGGCAAAATTGTGTATGCAAAACAAGGAAGAATTGATCCAGCCGAAATGAAAAAAAAGATAGTGGGAGATCAATTTATTGGCCGGTATTATTAAAACATTTTTCTCAGCAGCAGATTACATTTCTTTAAAAAAGTATGGAACGCAGATTAACAGACTCGTCGTAATATAAAAAGACAAATCATGAAATATCATAATAATCAGCTTAATCTGCATTACTCAAATTTTATTTTAATCTCTTCTCAGAAGCTACTGCACTTTTATCCATTTCGCATTGTTGTTTAAAGCATTTGCCCTGTCAGCACAATTATCCTCTATCAGTGCAAGGAACATTTCATCATCTTTCATTTCAAATTTATATTTACCAATAACAGTATCGTCACACTCACTTCGTCCGGAGATGTTTTCAAATGTAAGGATTGTATCCTGCACAGTATATATCATTGTTTCGAGACTTTCGCTATCTGCTACTGTAAATGCTTCTACCGTATCGGTTCTGAAATCGAAAATTACTTCTGCAGAATCGGGAATAGCAAGTGTTACTTTCCATTTTGTGTTTGTGAGTTGCGCATTTGCAAAAACAAATGCAAAACAAAGAAGTGTGAATAAAATGATTTTTTTCATAGCTGTAATTTTAAATGCTGACAAGATTTACGATTTTTTAAAACTACAAATAAAATCAAAGCGTAATTTGTAATTAAAGTTTATATCCCAAATCAGGCAGTATAATTTTAATGCTTGTGCCTTTACCTTTTTTTGAATTAATGGTTATATAGCCGCTTAGTTTTTCTACTGTTTCTTTCACGATATATAAACCCAGTCCTGACCCGGTAGTGCTGCTGGTTATCCTGTAAAAAAGAGTAAATATCTTATCAAGATGTTGTTCTTCAATACCAGTGCCATTATCCGTTGCCTCAATTGTTGCAAGGTTATCCGCAACTGATACTTTAATATTTATTTCCGGTTGCTCTTTTGTAAAATCAGCATATTTAATGGCATTCGAAATAAGGTTATTGATGATAACATTTATGCGCCTTGAATCGGATATAAATTTTTCGTACTGATTTATCTCGATATTTTTCTTTATGCTTTGTGCATTGGTCATGAAAGCATGATCTTCTAAGGAATTATTGACCAGTTGTGCAAAATCAACTTCTTTTAAATCCAGCTGAAGCCGTTTGTTTTTTGAAAAATCTATAATATCGTTTATTATGTTGTCCATTCGGCTTAGTGTTTTTTCCTGCATTGAAAGATACCCGTGCAAATTTTTTGTATTGGTTTCCTCATGAGCAACTTTTATAATGCCCAAAGCAGAAGTGAGGGGCTCCTTAAGATCATGCGAGATTCTGTTTACAAAACTGTCTAACTCATGATTAATTTTTTTCAGCTCAATATTTTTTTCATTTATTTCATTGTTCATTATTCCAAGTTCATTATTTACTGCAGATAATTTTAAATTGGCAACTTGTAAATCAGAAAATATTTTTGTGAACTGTCCTGATAAAAGAATGGATAGTATGATAACAAAACATGAAAGGCCTACATAAAAAAGCGGTACCGAATTAATGATAAGATTTACATATAAAACATCGTTGATGATCGTTACAAGAAATATGCAAAAACCTGTAAGAAATAAAAAACTTCCCGGTCTTTTCTTTATTGCAGCTCTTATATAAACGTACAATCCATAAAAAGCCGTAACCAGCATTATCATTTGAAAATATCTTACGGGATAAGTAAAAATATAATAGGATGCTGATAAACTCAGCACAAAAAATACAGCGCAAACGGGTAAAATAATGTATAACGCTTTTTTTGAAAAATCCTCAGGAAATAAATAGTAAGAAAAAAGAGACATTACCGGAACCGATAAGTAGAACGAAATATATTCCATTCTTCTTGCAAATTGCCAGTCAACATTTAACAGATACAGAACCGGCATCTCCCCCGTTACAAAGCTGCGGAGAAATATTATAAAGCAAAGTATGCTGAAGCAAATGAGCACATACCTTTTTCCAAAAGAAAGGAAAAGAATCAAATAATAAATACTGGCAAGAAGAAAACTCCCCGCCACTAATAATTCAATTGAAATTTCACTTATAAGATTAGTATGTATTTGATCAGTTGTGCCCAGTTTTACAAAATCCCATAAGCCACCTGCTCTATTATGAAAGTTGGACACCTGCATTACAATATCAAGTTTATTATTTTCGGGAACAACATTTACAATAGAAGGTTTTAGATCGGCGATTGTTGATTCTTCAGTCGTGTCAGGCCGGCCTGCGTTCAATATTTCTTTTCCATTAACAAATAACCTGTATGAAGACTCCACCGTTAAAAATTTTAGCGCCAGTTGCTCATTTGAAGGAGGACATAAAACAACAAGATGATAAGTGGCATAGCCAAAACCTTCGGGTAAATTTTGCTCATCCGGAATATGGCCGTTCCAAAAAGACGGAACAAATGCATAATGCTTTTCACCAGACGCAGAAGTATCTTTAAAGAAGGGAGGAGTATAAAATTTTCGCCAATAAAATTCCCAATCACCGGTAAGCTCTGCAACACCATTTTTCTGCCAGTTCCAGCTTCTTAAATCAAGCACACCATTTTGCACAATAATTCTATCCTTTGCCGAAAGAGCAGAGCATGAAAGAATAAAGCAAATAATAGCTAAACAAAATTTCCTCATAAAACAGTTTTAAGATTAGGGCTAAAAAGTCAACAAACGTTTTGGCAGGAGGGTATCACGACATAAGTAAAAATATAATCATTTACCCATAAATTAAAAATTACTGATGATCAAATTCTTAATAAATGAGAATGAATTTTTTGAGCCAGAAGCTTGTACTGCTATGAAACTTCGATTCCGCTTTAGGCTCACTCTTTTACGTTCTGTTCTTTGAGCGACTAATATCAGCTTATATCACACTATTGTTTTTTGAATTTATTTGTGCTTTTATTTTTCAAATGAATACGCAAAATAATTTCATTTTGTTGCTTTAATGATGAAAAAATTTTGAAAGCAATGGAGAAATTTATGATTGTTTCATAAAGAAGAATAAAAAAAGCAAACTCGTAACCTTGAAAAGCACTCACTGGATACTTTGGCACATAATTAGGGGCGCAACTTTATAATTTTATTACTATGAAAGTTGTATTAAAACCAGGAGAAATGAGTAAGGAATATCCCGTTGAAAAACGTAAGAAGCTGGTCATAAAAAACTGGAGCGGAAAAAATTGCAAAGCAAGCGTTACTTTATATCCTGAAAAAGAGAATGATGAGGAAATTAATATAACAGCAGATGATGTGTTTATATTAAACGATGAATATACATCTGTTTCATTTTACTGGCTTGAGTGCTCAGAGGATGAATTGACTTTTGACTTTGAAACGATATAATTTATAGCATGTCTTCAACAAGATGATAGTTATCAGGTTTTTGAATAAATTGGTAACAATATGCAATAGAATAATAAAAAAGGTGCTAACCTTTAGGCTAACACCTTCTTATAGTTGAATGTTCGCGGCTTAATCTTTTCCTTCAGCTCTTTTTCTTAATTCTTCAACGGGCATATTAATTTGTTTACCCGCCACTTTACCGTTGCGGTAAGTAACCACTTTTAAAGTCGCTGCATCTTTTGGAACAGTGAGTGGCGCAGAATATTTTGGATAAAAATTGTCAGGATTCGTTTCATCAAAAGAATAATAAATATCAAGATCATCAATCTCTTTGCCTAATTCAACTTTCAGGTTTCCGTTTTTATCTTTTGTAGCACTGATAATAGGATCATACATGCTTCGTGAATATTTCGTCTGCGCCTCATCAAATCTGTCAAATTGATTTTGTGCCCTGTTGGCAAAATCCGCCCAGTTCTTTTTTTCCTTTGGTGACCATAAGCATTCTGCAATGGCAAGGCTTCTGGGCCAGGTCATATATTGTACCGCACGCATATTTGGTATTTGTTCCGTCCATAAATTCCCCTGCCCACCAAGAATGAATTTAGGATCCACACCTTCCGGCACAGGATCAAATTTATAAGTTTGGTTTAAACGCAAAGTTGCATATATAGGGGGTTCCGTACTTGGTTCTCCCTGGCAATAATCGAGGTACACAAAAGTTGTCGGGGACATAACTACAAGGTGTTGCATTTTTGCTGCAGCAATACCTCCCTTCACTCCACGCCAGCTCATTACGGTTGCACTTGGCGCGAGACCGCCTTCCAAAATTTCATCCCAGCCTATCAGCTTTTTACCTTTTGACTGTACGATCTTTTCAACTCTTTTTTCAAAATAACTCTGCACTTCTTCCATCGTTTTCAAATTTTCTTTTTGCATCAAAGCCTTAATGTCCTTGCTTTTTTCCCAGAAAGTTTTAGCACATTCATCACCGCCAACATGTATATATCCAAAAGGAAAGAGTTGTGCAACTTCGGTAAATACCTTATCTAGAAAATCATATACTTTCTCATTGGCGGGGCAGAGTGTGTTATCAACCAACGCATAAAAATGCCCGCCTGCCGGCCACTCCATAAATTTTTCTCCCGCATTCACATGGTATGTACCTGGCGTACAGGACAATTCAGGATAAGAAGCTACGGCAGCCATGCTATGCCCCGGAATATCAACTTCAGGCAAAATATTTACAAACCTGTCCTTGGCATATTGCACCAGTTCCTTTATATCATCCTGTGTATAAAATCCACCATAATCTTTAGGTTCACTCGGATCAGGATTGGTAGAGTTTCCCCATTTGCCTTCACGCTTCACACGCCATGCACCGATCTTTGTAAGGTTTGGCAAATTTTTTATTTCAACCCTCCAACCCTCATCATCTGTAAGGTGCAGGTGCAATAAGTTATACTTGTACTTTACCATATCATCAATAAATCGTTTCACTTCATCCTTTGCAAAGAAATGACGGCTCACATCAAACATTAATCCCCGCCATGCAAAACGAGGTTCGTCACTTATATCAACACATGGAATTGTCCATGTTATATTTTGTACAGCAGTTTTGCTCTCAATTTCTTTTGGCAATAATTGCAACAGCGTTTGCATGCCATAAAAAAGTCCGGCAGGTTTGTTGGAAGAAACAGAAACAGATTCGGGTTTTACAGAAAGCTTATATCCCTCATCGCCCAAATCCTTATCCGTTGTGCTTAGTAAGCTCAACTGAATGTTTGCATCCGTGATATTCTCTTTAATTGTGTAATGATAACCGGTAGGAGCAGATAATGCGTTAGATAATTGTCCGGCTACTCTCATCGCATCTTTATCGTTGCCTGATACGCCAATAACTAAATTATCTTTTAAAGTAAAGGAACCGGAATGTTCAACCATAGAAACAGGCACGGGAATTAAATTTTCTTCCGGTTTTGATGATTGTGCGTTTGCAGCAAAAAAGCTAAACGGCAAAAACAAATAAACAATGGTCTTTTTCATCGGCAATATTTTAAAGCGAAAAGATACTGAAGAAATGCAAACGGCAAAATATTGTTTGGCAGTTGTAAATAGAAGCATGTTATTAATGAACAAAGTAATTTCACATATAGAGATGTCTTCAAAGAGCAAATTCAATTCAATGAGATATTCTTCTGTATTTTTAAAAATAACTTCTGTCAAAAAAATTTTTATGCATCATCATTTTCTATTGAAATTTTCCCTTGCAGCATTTCCACTTTTTTCTATGGCCAGGATAAAACAAGAGCAAGAGATTTGGGTATCCCTTTTGAAGGAACGCCGGGCAAGTGGAATGCAATTACAGATGTGGCAGGCGTTGAGGTAGGACATCGTACGCTTATTGAAGGAAGCGGGCCATTGGTTAAAGGCAAGGGCCCAGTAAGAACAGGGGTTGGATCTTCTGCACGTGGCATTGTAAGCATAGTTACAACACCTACTACGGCCACCATGATAGACATGACCAGCGTTAACTGGTAATTTTTTACTGCATATTTTGTAATCTTCATTATGTATCAGTTTTGTATTGATACTTTAGATTGTTCATTCAGAAAAGCACTGTTGGATACAACTACCTGTTGACCCGCTTCAATACCTGATTTAATGATCACATTTTTTTCATTAAACGATTGAATACTCACTTCAACTTTTTTTACACAACTGTCCGGTTGCGGAATAAACACATAAGCCTTATTACCATCTGCCTGCACGATAGCTTCATAAGGAACCGAATATAAATGCCTTGCTTCGTTGGACATAATAGTTGCTTTGCCAAACATTCCGATGGCTGGCTTCTCCTTGCCTGTGTTTATTTTTAATTCAACTTGGAAAGAGCCACTCATCTGGTCCGCGGCCTGTGGCTTGCGAAATACATAAGCAGAAAATTGTTTACCTGGAAATGCATCTAGTTCAACTATAGCTTTCTGGCCGGGAGAAATGACGGCCCACTCTTTATCCGTCAGTCCCACTTTCAATTCCCAGTCGCTGGCGTTTCTGATTTCATTTATTGCAAGTACAGGAGCACCTGAAGAAACTACTTCGCCTTCATTGGCAATTTTCTTTGTAACAAAACCATCTGCAGTTGCTGTAATAGAGGCAAACTGCCGGTTGAAGACAACCACATCGACTGATTTCTTTGCGACATCTAAACCTGTTTTTGCATTTTGTAATTGTTCCAGTGTTGCAACGCTGTCTTTATACAGGTTGTTTGCCCTTGCATAATCTCTTTGTGCTTTTTCCATGGCGAGATTTGCCTGGGCCAGTTGCGAATTAATTTCAGTAATTTTTAACGTTGCCAATAATTGCCCCTTCTTAATAAACTGCCCTTCGTTTACAAAGATTTTATCAATAACGCCGCCAATTTTGAAAGAAAGCTTTGCTTCATTTTCAGTGCTGGTTAAACCGGTAGCAGAGATGTTGCCACTAACGTTTTCGGATTGAACGGTGGCAACTTTCACCGGAATTATATTTCCTGTTTCCAACGATTCCTGGTTTTCATTTTTATACCCACATGATGTGATGAATGCGACTGAAATCAAAGCGATAATTATTTTTTTCATTTTATTTGATTTGGGAATTGGTCGTTTGCCGTTCGTATTCTGCTATTTGGTTTAAAACCTTATATCGGTTGATGTTTACCTGCAATTCCGCAGTAGTTACTTGGTTTCTTGCATCTACAAATTCAATCAATGAGTTAATACCTTCTTTAAAACCTTTGTCAATTAAGTTAAAATATGCTTTGGCAGAAACCAGTTGCTTTTCAGAAGACTGGTACGTCGCATAGGCTGATTTTAAATTATTCTGTGCCACCCCGGCAGCCATCTGTAATTGAGTTGACACAAAAGTTTTTTGCAGTTCTGATGATTTAATGTCAAACTGTGTTTGTTGTATCTTAAACCTGTTCCTGTTTCCGTTATGGATCGGAATGTCAAGCTGCATACCAAGAAAATAATAATGGCTTTGCGAATTGAATATAAAGTCAGAGTACTGCGAACCCAGGTCAAGAAAACTACTGAGCTTCGGGATATAATAACTGCGGTTTAATTTAAGCTGGGTATTATAAAGTTTAATACCGGTATTTATTTTATGCAGTTCACTACGGTTTGTGATATTTGGTATTTCCGCAATAACAATAAGAAGAATCAGGAAGTGGATTATCTTCTGCTTCAACCGTATCGGCAAGCGAACGGTTTAAAAGAAAGTTGAAATAATATTTGGCATTCAATCTTGTGTTTTCCGTTTCAATTATTCTCGAAGAAATGTTTTCCACTTCGCTTTCTGCCCTTATAACATTCGCAGGTAATCCTTTGCCATTGCGCAACAGGGATTGATTTACTTTCAGGTTTTGATTTACTAGTTCCAGTGCATTTTTATAAATACTTACCGCATTAATGGCGGTGCAATAATTATAATAAGCCTGCTTTATTTCTTTGATTAATTCCTGTTTATAGATTTCCACTTCGTATTGCTGCAATATAACCTCCTGTTGCCGGGTGATTTTGTTGCAATAAATATCGGTGTTGAGCAAAGGATAAGTAATATGAAAGCGGACATCATAGAAATTATTGGGTAAAAGCTGTACATCAGCATTTTTTATTTGGGGAAATTGTTGCGAAGATGTCAGTTGATTAAGTGTTGAATAAACGGAATTTAATAAGTCTCCTGCGGGAAATGTGATTACCCGCCCGCCTTCCGCCGATAGGTAATTTCCAATAAAGTTCATGGATGGAAGAAACAGGCTTTTTGCTTCTTTCAGAGCGATCAGGCTTTTTTCAAGAGAAATGTTTTTTTCCCTGAGAGTAAGGTTGTTCTCTAATCCACTGCCGATATATTCACTGAGTTTGTGCTGGGCTGATGCAAGGGCGGCAACTAACGACATGACTATGAATAATATTATTCTCTGCATAGGTTGTTTCAGTTACCGTTTAATACATTTACTATTACTATTTGTCGATCACGATTTGGATTTTTTTTTTGATGCATTGTGATTTCCTTTCATGATCTTCATTTCCTCTATTTCGCATCCAGGCTCCATGGGCCTGAACCCGCCACTGAGAAGCAGAGCCGGTGAAGTAAGTTTGATTCAGTCATGATGCTTTTAAGTTTTAGTTTTGGCAAATCCATATCAAGCCACGTTAATAATTCAGGAATGATAAAATGATTTTAAAATGACAATCAGAAACTTTTTAAAAATAAATAGCAGGATTTCACAACTGAAATGTGTTAACTCAGCGCATTTCCAAATAATACCAGGAATATCTTTTACAGGAAACACTAAAAACCGGAACACACACGCTGTCTGGTCCGGGTAAGTCAATTACTAATGTATCAGCTTTACAATAACAGGAAAAAGAAATTCAATACTTAAGTTATAATTTTCAACAGATCATTGAAAACCCAGGGACAATTTATTGGGGATATTGTCTTAAAGTGTTTTCTGTTTAATCTTTAAAAGAAAATCTTCTTTATAAGAAAAACCTATTGGTATTGAATGGTTGCCTATTATTATGCTATTTCCTTCAATCTTGTCAATGAAATTAATATTGATAATGTAGGAATAATGTACCCTGATAAAACAGGAAGGAATTTGCTCTGCCAGATCTTTCATGCGTTTATAGATCATCACCTTTTTTCCGGTTGTATGAATCATAACATATTCTTTTTGGGCTTCAAAAAATAAAATTTCTTCATTACTTATTTTTACCAATTGTTTGCCTGATTTTACAAACATATAAGCCTCTTCTTTTATTTTAGCCTGAATTTCATTTGTTATTTCATTTGGATGAAAAAAATCCCGGGCATGTGTCACTGCTTTTAAAAACCGTTTAAATGTGATTGGTTTAAGGAGGTAATCCAAAGCATGGTATTCATAGCTCTCAAGCGCATGTTCGGAGTAAGCAGTAGTAAAAATAATTTTTTGTTTTTCTGTTAAAATATTTGCCAGTTCAATTCCATTTAACATTGGCATATTTATATCCAGAAAAATCAGGTCAACGGAATTATCTTTGAGATAAGTAAGACCTTCAACGCCGTCATAGCATGCATGCAGGGCATTAAGGAAAGGAACCTTAGAGATATAACTCTGCAGCAACCTGACAGCCATGGGTTCATCATCAATGATTATGCATGTAATCTTTTTCATACCGGAATAATCAATTCTACTGAATAAATACCATTTCCCTTTACTTCTGTCAATAAATAATTCAGGCCATATAAAATATTTAAACGATTTTTTAAATTGGCCAGCCCGGTTCCATGTTGAGTATTGGCAATATCATCCTGAACTTTATTGCTCACCTTGAAAGATAATTTTTGTGTTCTTGTTATATCCAGCGTAATAAAATTGTCTTTCTCTCTCTTATTAATTCCATGTTTAAAAACATTTTCTACCAATGGAATCAGCAACATAGGGGGAATCTTAACTGTACCTGTGTCCACATTCACGACATTCTCAGAAACTTTAAGAGGAAAACGCATTCTGATCTTTTCCAACGCAATATAATTTTTTATAAAATCCAGTTCAGTATTCAAGAATATATATTTCCTGGGTCCTTCTTCCAGAAAATAACGCATAATACTACTGAGCCTTTCTATCAATTCTGCAGTCAGCGGAGATTCTTCCTGTGCCGTATAATAAATATTATTAAGGGTATTAAACAGGAAATGGGGTTGTACCTGGGCTTTGAGCAAATTTAACTGGGCTTCGGCATGTTGTTTTTTTAATGTTTCCTGCTGTTGCCTTATAGTGAAAAAATCAAGTACATACCTGAAGGCAATACTGAAAATATAGACCATAACTGTAGATAGAAAAATAGACACGTAAACTTTAAACTGGGACCATTGTTATTGCCATATTTTAAAAACTCCTGCGTTCCTCTCTTTATATAGCACCAGACAAGTGCTACTAACTGCGTTCTTGCAAATGTAACACTGACTATTAAAAAAAGGCTTAGCGTACAATAGAGCATCAGTTTCTTTTTTTTATAGAAAGCAGGCATTAACCATAATGCATTGCCGTAAACGATCAAAGCACTGAAACAGACATTAGCAAGTGAGTTAAAAAAGGCCCACCATAACGAATCATCCGTTTGAAAAACATAAAAAAAATTAAGCCCGAAGACTAGCAGCCACAATAAAAATTGTATTTGTTTGAATGATAACCGGCTAATTTTTTTCATCATTATTCATTTTCGATCACGTCGCCTGTTTATAAAATATCGTATAAGCAGCTTCAGCAAAATTAAATATCCAGGTCCTTTAAAATGTTTTTCTTAATTCCGTTGAAAAAAAGCCATGGTATATTGAATTTTCTTTACTGTTTATGTGAGTTTGCCGAATTTTGAATGAGCGCTATCCCTCCCTCAGGTTTTGGAGAGTTGCTTCCTGGAATTTATTATTTCGTTTTTTTGAACTGTTTGATAAAATACCGGCACCTGATCTTTCTTTACCCCTGAACACAGCTGGTAATATATAAATTACATCATTTAGAAGCCATTTGTTTTTAGTCCGTTAAATAATTGTTTTCCGTCAAGCGGTTGAAAAATAAGATGAGTAAATAAATAATTTCAGGTATCATTTTTAAATACCAGGTAAAATGCGAAATACTGATTTTTCTTACGATAAAACATCCATTTTGAGTAGTGGTGAAGGCTGTGATATCTTATCTGGGACATCATTAACAAATCACTCCGGATTAAGATCCGGGGAGCGGTTGAATGCAAATATTGAGCATAACAATTATAGCTATATTGCTGAACTTGCAAAAGAGTTTATCAGGAAGAATTTTGCCCGCAATATTGGCGTTGATGATATTGCGAAAAAAGTTTTTATCAGTCAATATCATTTTAGCAGAATATTTAAGAAGCATACTCAGTATTCCACTTACCAATATCTCATACATGTACGCCTGCAGCATGCAATAGGGTTAATGTACCAGAAAGAATTATCAATAACAGATATCTCATTTCAATCAGGATTCAGCAGTATTGATTATTTTTCGGCAGCTTTTGCAAAAAAATATAAACTGTCACCTTCCAACTACAGGAAAACACTAAGGACTTTGTAATTCAAATCCATTTTGTCAATGGATTTTTTAAAACTTGTATTACTCGCGTTCGTGATTGCATCACCGGTGCATATTATTTCATGCATCGTTGGTTGCAGAATTTTGCATACAGAATAAATATCAGTTGGTGGGTATTTGTAGTGGCAGTTTTAGCAGCAATGTTTATTTCATTAGCAACTGTAAGCTTTCATGCAATAAAAGCGGCAATTGCAAATCCTGTGAAGAGTTTGAGAATGGAATGAGAAGGTGAATGATCAATTGTATGAAGAAAATGACTTTATGAGCCGAACTAAAAATACGAATAAAGCTTCAGTTGCGTCACACTCTTGTACAGTTTGCTCTCTATGCGGATTGAAAAAAGTAGTGGATGAAAATATGAATGATGCTAAAAGAAAAATGTATAGATGCTTCCTTCAGCAGAATGACAACCTGTGGTAAATTTTTTCTGCTAAAAATATTTTTCTAACTGATATTTAAACATTAGCTTGTCATTATGGCAATAAGAGGAATCTAAAAAATAAATAATTGCGCTTCTTTTTGTTGGTCAGGCAACCAACAATGGCGGGAATGAATATCATTGATAAAAATCTGTTGACAGAGTTCCTCCAGGAACTTGTTGTTTTAATTTTTGAAAAGTTGATCTCTGTAAAGGCAATTATCTTTAAAATACGCCATCCTTTTTTATACAAGGTTTACTTTAATCATTTAAACGGCCAGGCTATAATCGCTTTTAATTGAATTATATTTGAATATAACAAAGTATTTAGGCAAATTGAAGTTGGCTGCAAGTTTAAAAAAACTTTTCAGAATTGAAAGAGCAATTTGACCAGTTATATCATTATATGAAAACGATTTCTCCTATACCGGAAGAAGATTGGGATATAGTGTATAAAATTCTGAAGTTGAAAACGGTTGCTGCTCATCAAATTATTTTTTCGAGAGAACATGTTTATACTGATATCCTTTTTATAAACAAAGGACTGGTTCGTACCTCCTTCCAATGATTTCTCTTGAAGTATTCTGAACTCACAATAAGAATGAAAGTTCTGCAGAACAAATTCCTTTTAGCGACAATTCGGTTGACCTCATAGTTTCAAATCTGGGTATCAATAACTTTGACAACCACAAGTTGTTTTCAAAGAATGTAATCGTGTTTTAAAACCTAAAAGCAAACTTGCGTTGACAACAAATTTGAATGGACATTGGAGAGAGTTTTACAACATTTTTTATTCAACACTTCAACAACTTGGCAAGGACGATTTAATTGTTTCACTAAAGAAAGACGAAGAACATCGGGGAACAATTGAAAGTGTTTTAAAGATGTTTAGTGACAACGGATTTAAAGTTTGCCGGCATTTTGAAGAAAGTTTTGAAATGAAATTTTTAGATGGCAGCGCTTTTCTAAATCATTACTTTGTTAAACTGGGTTGGCTGACAACGTGGATCAGTATTTTTCCGAAGGAGAAATTGAAAGAAATATTTTTAACTCTTGAACAAAACTTAAATTACTATTCAGAAAAAAACGGGGGGTTAACATTGACAGTTCCAATGGCATTTATGGAAGGAGAAAAAATATGACAGCGATAAATCAACTTCGAATCAATATGACTGCAAACGTTGACCAATACAGCTTCGTGGCGAATAGTAACACGAACGCATAACATAAAGATTCTTACCAATTAAAAAACCAGAAAATAATATGATAGATAATAAACAAATACCGACACCTTATGGATGGGCTGTAGAGAAATTTGAAAAGCTAACAGATGTATTTTATGACAAAGTTCTAAAAGATAAAATTTTAGAACCCATTTTCAGGCACATGCCCCCCGACATTCAAAACATGTTGCTCACTTTTTAGCACAAGTGCTTATGGGTCCAAAATTTTACAGCAAGGAATATGGTGCTGATGCTCTAAAGCACATGGTAGGAAAACATATCGGCAAAAAAAATTAGAAGAAGTGCAACGAAAAAGATGGGTTGAATTACTCTTAGAAAGTGCAAACGAGATAGGATTACCCGATGACCATGAATTTCGTTCAACCTTTGTGGCACATCTTGAATGGGGAAGTCGAGTAGCAGTAATAAACTCTCAACTCGATGAAAATCCAACAACGTCTCAAGACCAAATTCCTGAATGGGGATGGGAGAAGTCAAAGGTCTCTTTGAAGCAGTTGGTTCATTGTTCAAAAGAAAGGGAAATGAATAACATTCAAACAATTTGTTGCTTTTAAAATGGTAAAAGTTTTCAAAACAAATATTCTGAAACAAAAACAAGCAAAACCAATGTTATCAGTTCTCTTAATAAAATATCCCGACTTCAAAATAAATTTTGATTTATCCGATTGCGATAAAATTCTTAGAGTGAAGGGGAAAATATTTCACCAAAAATTAATTACACTGCTGAACACAGACGGATTATCGATTAAACAGGAAAGTATGCCAAGGAAACAAGAGAAAAACCGAACAAAGGGCATACTCATTCAACCCAAAACCAAACATTATATTGCTAATGAAACCAACGAACGACTTCACTTTCTTGTCATTTCACAGCCAACTACAAATAACGACAGAACAACAATTAAATAATGATAAACTACAACGGACTAAACAGAGATTAACTAAAAATCAAAGGAGAAACAATGAAACCGGAGCAAATCGGTCTAATCCTGAAACGATTCAACAAGCCAGATGAAATTCGTCGCATGGAGAAAGGAACATTCGAAATAGTCCATATTGGGGGGCATGACCATTGGCAGAGCGACCTATCAGCCCGGGTGGAGATGGTCTGAACATGTTGGGCCTCCTCTTGGCCAAAAACTATGTCCCCTTGAACACGTTGGGTTAGTGATCTCAGGGACGGCCACGGTTGCCTTCGAGAGTGCAACCGTACAGGAACTGAAGTCTGGTACATTGTTCTACATCCCCCGACGCCCCATGATAGCTGGGTCGTTGGTGATGAGCCGTAAGTCTCTCTCCACTTCCTGGGCGCCGACAAGTATGCTAAGTAATTAATCAAGCCGCAGAGGTTATTAAGCTAACTAACTTGATTAAGCAATGAAAAATAGACAACATGGATCGCTTACAATCACCTTCCCAACTGAATATAATTACCTTCTGTTAGCCATGGAGAGTACCGGCACCTATTGGCAAAGTCTCTTTGCTGCTTTTGCAAAATGGGGGTTTACAGATTATCCTGTGTAATGGAAAATTTACTAAAAACATCAAAGGCAAAAAGAGTGATGTTCAGGATTGTCAATAGATACAAAAACTACACACAATCGGTTTATGTCCGGAAGTTTTTTGCCAGATGAAGCAACCGAAGAACTCAGAACTTATTGCAGGCACAGAGCAAATCTTTTAGATCAGGCTGCCGATACCACACGCAGGATGCAGAAGTATTTGCGATTGCTTAATCTCAGATTAGATGTAGTAGTAAAAGATATCACAGGACTTACGGGATTAAAAATTATTGGTGCCATCTGTAATGGAGAAGTTATTCCTGAAAAGCTGGCATCATTAAGAAATGGGAATTGTAAAAGGTCAGAGGAAGAAATAGCCAAAGCACTTCAAAACAATGGCAGGAAAGACTACCTGTTTGCTTTAAGACATGAGTACCGCATGTATCAGGATATATAGCTAAGAATTAAAGAATGTGATATAGAGATTGAAAAAACGCTCACCCAACAAATCATGGGTAATGATGATAAACAAGAGCATTTATCGACAAAAAAGTTCATAAAAGAATAAACAAGAACTCACCGAAAAATATTGATATCAACTTAATGGCATATCAGTACTTTGAAGGAGTGGATCTGTTGGCAATAGAACGAGTAAGTCATTCAACTGTACTCACCTTAATGAGTGAAGTTGGATTGGAAGGATTAAAAAAATTTGGAGCAGGAAAACAATTTGCATCATGGGTTCGCCTTGCACCAAATAATAAAGTCAGCGGAGGAAGAGTATTGAGTAACAAAATACCAAAAGGAAGTAACAGGTTAAAAATTGCACTGCACAATGCCGCCAATGCAATAGGAAATTTAAAAGACACGCCATTATCCAATTTCTTTAAACGCATTAACTTCAGAAAAAGAAGAGTATCGGCTATTAGTCTCACTGCAAGAAAACTGGCTGTTATCATCTGGAACATGGTTATAAAAAAGCAACCTTATAACAATGAGCATGGATATGAATTCTTAGATCAAAAAAGAAAAAGAAAAGTACAGGAAATGAAAAAGCTAATTCATAAGTTTGATATAAAGACCGACGAATTAGGATTGCATATCAGCAGTTTATAAAACGTTAGTCAGAAGCATATAGGCAGCATCCCAAAACTTTCTCCAAAATGTAAACAATGACAAACCTCACCTACGTATCACCTTTTTTTATTGTTACAAGCTTAAAGACTTCGGTTTCATTCTATGTAGATAAACTTGGATTCGAAGTCCGGTATATTGGTCCTGATGACGATCCCTTTTTTGCTATTGTTGGTCGCGACCATATTTCTATTATGCTTAAGGAAATTGCTGCTGATGTAAAACCAGTTCCCAATCATACACGTCATAAATGGGCACGCTGGGACGCATATATTTCTGCTGCAGAACCGGACACGTTGTTTGAAGAATACCGTTCAGGTGGTGTAGCGTTCCGCCAACCCATCCAAGATGACGATGATGGTTTACGTGGATTTGAAGTTACGGATGCCGATGGATATGTTTTATTTTTCGGGCGGCCCAGTCATAGCAATCATAATACTTAAAAGCCCGACAAAATTCAAACTATACAATGACAAGGATTCAGACATAACAAATTCTGTTTTCTTTGCCATTTCACAAGAACAAATAAATACTTTCAAAAGGACATTAGAACTTTATCAGGCTATGGGTAGATAATGGTAGAATGCCAGCCAGGCAACAAACGCATTTGTGCTATTGGGGCTGGACGCAAAGCGTCCGTTATCGTCCGGTTCGCTGCTCAACTTTTTGTCGCAGCTTGACATTTACTATTTGGCTTTTGAATAAAATCTCTACTTTAGTTCTTAGTTCGGCATCCGTCGCCGGCGGCGACGAATATAAAATACCCCAACAGCACAAATGCCTGACGTTGGTGGCAAGCAAGAAGATAAAATATGAAACAAAATAAACATGAAAGGAAATAAACATATTGAAAGAGATGGTCAAGAAACGACAAAAATTTTTGACAATAGAAGTTTAGATGTTGATTATAGGACATTAAAACCAATTCTAAAAACTGGGATGGTTGTGTTGGATGTTGGGTGTGGAACAGGAACAATTTCCAAGGATATTGCGAATATTGTTAGTGATAGTGGGAAAGTAATTGGAATTGATAATACCAAAAAATTCATAGAAAGTGGAAAACAAACCTATAAGCATATCAATAACTTAGAATTAATCCATGTTGATTTGTTTGAATTTGAACCAAAAGAAAAATTTGATTTAATAGTATCGGCCCGTGTATTACAATGGTTAAATAACCCTAAAAATCTTTTCTCCCTATTGCATAATCAAATTCTAATTTTTAACTTGTCTCTTAATAATCATCACTGTCAGCATATAATCTGTAACAACGTTCTATACAACTATGAACTATGATCTCTGAAGGCGACCATAGCTATAGTATTATATTTTCTAAACCAACAGATATGCGCTTTAAAAACACGAACGGTACTTATAAAATCTATGCAGTTACCGGTACAAACACAATCGCCTTTGGCATCGATTGCAATGAAGCAGACATGCAAAAACTTCTCGGCTTTACTATCGAGAAAGAATATACAAAAAAGTAATGGACAACATGTAAGAGTTACTGTTATGGGATTTAAAGTTTTTAAAGAGAGAATAGAGAATCCATTGCCTGGGGGATTGTATTCAACATACGACAATCCTATTCAATCGTTTGTCTGGGAAGATTTTAGTGCCTATCCTAACAATCAATACAGGTATCACTTTACACCTCTGTTTGATGACCCAATGAATATAAGAAGAGGACAAGCAGTTTCAATAACAGTGCGAACAGAACCAACCTGGAAAGCAAACGATCATAGCGTATTTTTTAATCGAGGTGTTGCATCAAGTCAGGCATATGCTATGCGGTTCGGTAATGCAAATCCTGATAATGTTCAAGGAGCATATGAGTGGTTATCAAGGGGACTGAAGGAAGCGATCATTGCATTTATAAAACAAGCTCAAAATGGAGATAAGATTTACGGAAGCTTTTACGAGTTCCGTCATGATGAAATCCTTACTGCTTTCAAAGAGGCAGCAATAAAGGGAGTTGAACTTCACATCATTTATGATGCAAAAGATAACCAGCATATTGATTCGCAATCTGGAGATTTGATCGAGAGCTTTCCTAAATTGGAAAATGAAAAAGCTACTGCAAGAGTTGGCCTGGACAATATGCCTAATGTTGAACTAACACCCCGAGACAGAAATAAAAGCTATTTAAGTCACAACAAGTTTATGGTCCTTGAACACCAGGGCAAACTGGTGAGAGTTTGGACGGGATCAACTAACATTTCAAAAGGTGGAATCTTTGGACAAGCAAACGTTGGACATTCAATAGAGGATGAGCAAGCTGCAACAAAATATAAAAGTTATTGGGACAAACTTAAAACGCAACCGACGAGCGCGGTTTTAAAATCAGCTAATGAGCAGATTCAGCCCAATGTAGTGGTCGCCAATATACCTCAAGGTGTGTCTTGTATATTTAATCCGAGAACGAATCTGGATATACTACAGTTCTATGCTAATCTTCTTGATTCAATCAATGAATGTGGCTGCATTACTTTTGCTTTCAGTGTACATCAATTTTTTCAAGAGGCACTTTCGGATAATACATCCTCAAGTCCTCTTACATTTTTATTACTTGAAAAGGACGATCCTGATATCTCTGATTATGTTTACCAAAACAATGTCGTCAAAGCGGTGGGATCGTACATAGCCAATAACGAGTTGTACAAGTGGGTCAGGGAGACAAACACAAATGCATTACAACTCAACACACATGTGATGTATATACACACCAAATTTTTACTTAAAGATCCTCTAAGTAATGATCCCATTGTAGTTACGGGTTCAGCTAACTTTAGTCAAGCCTCCACAAATGAGAATGATGAGAATATGCTTATTATTCGAGGTAACACAAGAGTAGCTGATACATACTTTACAGAATTTTTCCGCTTGTTCAACCACTATTATTTCCGGTGGATCGCAAGAAAACTGAGTGAACAAGGAAGTGTCGATTTTGATAACCCTGCTTTTCTAAAACCAAATGATTCATGGACCGAACAATACAAAGCGGGTAAATACAAACGTAAGCGTGTAGATATTTTTGTTAACATGGCGAATGCTGATAACGGTTAGCCTAGTATTCTTTTTTATAGTCAATTAGCTTAAAGAATATAAACACTGCAGCATTAACAACAATCTCTTGAATAAAGTACAGAACTCCTGATCTGCCCGCAAATTAAGTTGAAGTAGTTTTAAATAGTTTCAGCGCGATAACAAATCATTTTTATTATGTTCATAAACAATTTGCTTTCTGTGTGCAACTTGCTGTACCTGCTCTCGGACGCCATTTGAGCAAGTTTTATTCGTTTAGGAACATCTTTTAATTGATTGATTAAATAATATCATCAAGTGTTTTATCCATTGCTTTTTCTGCCAGCGGATAGAAGTATGCTTTTTGCCTGCTGATTTTTTCTCTTAGTTTTTTAAGTGCATGTGATAGCCGCCTGTGTTGCGGATTAATGACTTCCTTGTTTTCATCTATTGGTTGCACTTCATATTGTATAAGCTTATCAAAGTCGTAATCAGCTATAAGATATCGAAAAAAATTTTCCTGTATCCATCTTCCAAACATTTTTCCGGCTATAATAACCATTGCCAAAAAGGGATGTGTAGTGAGTATTGAGGTTTGATGATCGCTGGCATTAAGCCTTCGTATTTCTCTGAAAGGATGGTTATCTATCATTACCTGCTGCTCGTAAAGAAGCATGGTTGTTTTGCTTTGCAATACTTGTACTTCATGGCTTTTAAAGGCAATGCTATCCCACTTTTCTTTCACAAATTTACGGTAGGTAATAATGGCTATCCGGTATTGTTTCCACAAACGGATAAAGAATGCAGGATGATAGGCTTCGCGATCGAATACCAGTGTGCATTGCGGCGTTGGTGGCGGATTATCAGGGTCAATATTTTGTATGGAACCCGCTTCAATAAGTTTGGGTATGATGGTGTACTCAATAATAGTTTGTAATTTTTCGGTTAGCTCTCCAACAACTACCATCACGGGTAATCCTTCATCATCATTCACCCAAAATTCTGTGGTGGCGCTTAAGCAGAGTTTTTGCCGCGATACATATTTTGCAGGAAGGTTGGCTGCATCTCCATAATAAATTCTTACATGACCGTCTATATAAAAAAATAATTCGTGCTGTTCATCCCGCTCCTCTTGCTTATACCATTGATCTATCAATAGTTTGTTGAGTTGCCAGGACTTTTCCTGCTGACTGAATACATCGATTTTCCCGCGTAAACATTTTGTTTCCGGGATACGATCCAGCCCGATGATGCGACCGATTTCTCCCGGCTTACAGTTTTTTAATTGCTCTGGGTTTTTAATCCGCATCAACGCCATCAGCGCCAGTGTGAGTATGATTGATTCGTGACTGTAATAACACGCCTGCGGATATTGATATACTTCTTTTGCTTGAAGCAGTCCTTGTGCTAAGAGGGCAGGCAGTAAAAAAAGTACACCTGCATTATCCACTGCTTCATTGGGTTCAAAGCGAACAGGCGCAGCGTTGAGCAACCCTAACATGGCGGCTGCCCGTTCTTCCTGTCGTGTGGTAGCTATGCCCAGCGGTGATTGCTGATCCTGCTCGTTTCGTTCATTAGGCGTTGCAGCTTCTTCTCTGATTATAGTTGCTACTGTGGCTGGGGGCTTTTTTTTAAACTGCCTTGCTTGATATGATAACGAATACCACCTTCAGCTATGCCTTCTTCACGAGCTATGCTTGATATGCTTTTTCCTTCGTCTAACTTTTTTTGTATGCACTCTTTGCGCTCTCCTAATATTTTATGTGCATTACCATGCCGTCTGTCAGTTCCGAAAAATCCTTCGCTCCCTTTCTCTTTAAATAATTTATAAGCACGACCCACATTGGTTATGCTTACATGAAAGGCTCGCTGCACCTCGGCTTGCGTGCATAAGCCCATATCAATAAAATTACTGGTGATAAACCTGAATGATTGATGATCGGACTTACTATGGGCATAAGCCGGCAAGCCATTGATAATATACTGTACAATATTAGCTTTAACATAAAAGCCCAATCTGTCTGATATCATGTGTGTACCTTCTGGGAAAAATGGTAATTGCAGTTGCATGCTTAAAATTGTTGCATTTTTATTTTGCGAACATAATTAAGATTTCTTTGTTTTGACTGCATAAGGTCAGGAGTTCTGA
>WNGE01002434.1_pt1 | contig 29803 bp, 30 predicted proteins | sample 5400651 | NCBI WGS metagenome assembly WNGE01 (sample SAMN13153370, study PRJNA577476) | soil metagenome | isolation source: 60 cm soil or saprolite under grassland replicate 2 | place: USA:California | collected 2016-06-15
TTACGTCGCCGACGATCTCGTGAATCACATATTCGTGCTCGCCGAGCGACATCGCGTGCTAACGCACCGTCTCTTCGTCCGGCGCCTCGTACACGCAGTACGTGCCGGCCATCCCGTTCTCGTCGACGATCACGTGGCTGTGCTCCCAGGTGATCTTCGGGAACTCGTCGATCTGAAGCTCCTTCGAGCGCCGGCCGACCCTGGGCATCTCGTTCTCGGTCACGCTGAACTTGCGCTGAAATCAGGTATCTCGGCATTCATCCCTCCCGACGCTGGCCCAAACGCAGCAAAAGATACCCATAGCAGCGGAATGGTCTAGTAGCTCGAGACGGCGTTGAAGATCAGGGCGACGGCGGCCGTGCCCAGGCCGAGCACGAGCGCGAGCGCGAAGAGGGACCAGCCCCAGACGTTGTTCTCCCGCGCGAGCTCGCGCTCGTGCTCGTTCACAGGACGTCCACCGCCATCGCGACGAACAGCAGCGCGAGGTAGAGCAGCGAGTAGTGGAAGAGGAAGGAGGCCCGCCGCCGTGACGGCTTGCGCCGGAGGCGCAGAGTCAGCCCGAGGAACGTGGCGCCGAGCGCGAGCGCCGCGACGGCGTAGCCGACGCCCAGCGTTCCCCACGCGAAGGGCAGCAGCGTGGCGGCGATCAGCACGAGCGTGTACGCGACGATCTGGCGCAGCGTCTCGCGCTCTCCCCGGACGACCGGCAGCATCGGCACCTTCGCCGCCGCGTAGTTGTCGCGGATCAGCAGCGCGAGGGCCCAGAAATGCGGCGGAGTCCAGAAGAAGACGATCAGGAAGAGGAAGAGCGCCGGCACCGTGAGATTGCCGGTCGCCGCCGCCCAGCCCACGAGCGGCGGCACAGCGCCCGCCGCGCCGCCGATGACGATGTTCTGCGGCGTCGAGCGCTTCAGCCACCTCGTGTAGACGAGGACGTAGAAGAGGTTCCCGGCCAGGGCCAGCGAGGCGGTGAGCACGTTGACGGCGCTCGCGAGCAGGACGAACGAGAACGCGCTCAGCGTGAGGCCGAACTCCAGCGCCCGCCCGGGCTCGATCCGTCCCGCCGCGACGGGCCGCTTCTGCGTCCGCGCGCCCATCAAGCGGTCGATGTCCGCGTCGAGCACGTGGTTCAGCGCGCTCGCACCGCCGCAGGCGAACGCGAGCCCGGTCATCGTCGCCGCGAAGAGGCCGACGGAGGGCAGCCCGCGGGCGCCGACGACCATGCCGCAGGCGCCGGTCAGCAGGAGCAGCGTCATGATGCGCGGCTTCGTCAGCGTGGCGTAGTCGCGCCACGCTCCGGGCGCGACACGCCCGCCGCGGAAGGTCTGCGCGGCCGCTACGAGCGCACCGGCGAATGCGAGCGCCGCGAGCGTCGCGTGCAGCGGCTCGCCGGGGACGAGCGCGGCGCCGCCGAAGAGAGCGAGCGCGGCGAGCGAGGGTGCGAAGATGCGCGGCCGGGCGAGCCGGCCCGCGAGCACGAGTGCGACGAGCGGCGGGAGTGCGAGCGCGGCAAGGATCCGGTGCTCGAAGCCGGTGGCTCCCGAGACGACGGCGAGCAACGTCGCTGCTGCCGCCGCGAGGCCGGTCAGCCGCATCCAGGCTCCCGAGCTAGAGCTCACCGCGCTCCTGAAGCTTCAGGCGCAGGTCTCGCAGCGGCCGCGCGCTCGTGACGTACGGGAGGGTGTCGAAGTTGTCCGGAGGCGGCGGCGAGGTCGTGTACCACTCGAGCGTGTTCGCGACCCACGGGTCGTTGCCCGCGCGCCGGCCCAGGTGCCACGCGTGCGTCCGCAGGACGTTGAAGAGGAAGACGAGGACGCCCAAAGCCATCACGAAGGATCCCACGGTCGAGATGAAGTTGTACACCTGCTGGCTTCCCCCCTCGGAGTACGTGTACACGCGGCGGGGCATCCCTTCCAGGCCGACGAGGTGCATGGGGAAGAACGCCAGGTTCATGCCCGTGAACATCAGCCAGAAGGTCCACTTGCCGAGCGTCTCGTTGAGCAGGCGGCCGAACATCTTCGGCCACCAGTAGTGCAGGCCGCCGAAGATCCCGAAGATCGCGCCGCCGAACAGCACGTAGTGCATGTGCGCCACGACGAAGTACGTGTCTGTCACCTGCCAGTCCACCGGAAACGCGGCGAGGAAGATCCCGGTCAGGCCGCCGACGGTGAACACCGCGATGAACCCGAGCGCGAAGAGCATCGGCGTGTCGAAGCTGAGGTTGCCGCGCCACGTTGTCGCGAGCCAGTTGAAGATCTTGACGCCCGTCGGCACCGCCACGGTCAGCGACGTGAGCATGAAGAACGACTGCAGCCAGATCGGCAGGCCGACGGCGAACATGTGGTGCGCCCACACGAGCATCGAGAAGAAGCCGATGCCGACCGTCGAGAACGCGACCGCCTTGTAGCCGAAGATCGGCTTGCGCGCGAACACGGGGATGATCTCCGACACCATCCCCATCGCGGGCAGGATCATGATGTAGACCTCGGGGTGGCCGAAGAACCAGAAGACGTGCTGCCACAGCACGGCGCTGCCGCCGTGGGTCGGATCGAAGAAGTGCGTCCCTGCGTTCCGGTCGAGAAGGAGCAGCGTGAGCCCCGCTGAGAGCGCCGGCAGGACGAAGACCAGCATCACCGAGTAGATCTCGATCGTCCACACGAAGAGCGGCATGCGCATCCACGTCATCCCGGCGGTGCGCATGTTGTGGATCGTCGCGATGAAGTTGATCGCGCCGGCGAGCGAGGCGATCGTCAGCAGGTGCAGCGAGAGGATCCACAGGTCGACGCCGTGACCCGGCGCGTACTGGCTCGACGAGAGCGGCGCGTAGCACGTCCACCCGCACTTCGCCGCGCCGCCGCCTGCGAAGAAGCTGAGGAAGAGCGTGAGGCCTCCGAAGAGGAAGAACCAATACGACATCGCGTTCAGCCGCGGGAAGGCGACGTCGCGCGCGCCGATCATCAGCGGCACCAGGAAGTTGCCGAACCCGGCGAGGATCGGCACGACGACGAGGAACACCATCGCCGTGCCGTGCATCGTGAACAGCTCGTCGTAGCGGTCTCGGACGATGAAGTGCTCGTTCGCCGTTGCGAGCTGGCCGCGCATCAACAGTGCGAGCACGCCGCCGCCGACGAAGAACAGGAGGCTGGTCGAGACGTAGAGCGCGCCGATCCGCTTGTGGTCGGTCGTCACCAGCCAGCTGGCGTAACGGCCTTCGTACCACGCCGGGCGCACGGGCACGGTTTCGGTGCTAACCGCCACCGGCGCCTCCGAACTTCGTCTTGAGGTAGCCCGCGAGCGCGTTGATCACCTTCGCGTCCCACGTGCTGCCGACCGCCGGCATCTTCCCGGAGCCGTTCCGGACCAGATCGCCGAGCGCCTTCGGATCCTGGAGCGTCGGATTCGACGCGATCGCCGGTCCGATCAGTCCCTCCCCGTTGAAGCCGTGACACGACGCGCAGACGCCGGTGAACGCTTCCCTGCCGAGTTCCTTGCGCCAGTCCGCCTTCGCCGTCGGGAACCTCATCACGTTCACGACGCCGCGCATGGCCGTGTGCTGGATCCCGCAGAACTCGGCGCAACGGATGGGGTACAACCCGGCCTTCTCCGCCTTGAACCACGTGTGGTTCGTCTTGCCGGGAATCGCGTCGATCTTGCCGCCGAACGCAGGCACCCACCAGCTGTGCGCGACGTCGACCGCGGTGACGTCGAGGTTCACGACCTCTCCTCTGGGCACCGTGAGCACGTTGATCGCCTCTCGACCGCCCGGGTACTTGAACAGCCAGTAGAACTGGTGCGCTTCGACCGTGATGCTCGCGTTGTTGCCGGCCGCCGCCGGCGAGTTCTTGATCCCGGGCAGCTTGTAGAAGACGAACGAGACGATCACTGCAAGGAGCAGCACCGGGACCACGGTCCAGACGATCTCGATTCGTGTTGCACCGTGGATCTGCTCCGGCTCGGCGTCACGCGGCCGCCCGCGCCGCCGATAGCGGATCACGAACGTCAGCAGCGTTCCCTCGACGAGCAGGAAGACGGCGCCCGTGATCCCGAGGATCAGCCAGTACGCGTCGGTGATGCGGTGGCCGTTCGGCGTCACGGGGCCGACGGGAGAGATGCCGCCGTTGGACGCCGAGGCGACGGCCGCGAGCGCGAGAGCGCCGGCGATCGGTGTCACGAGGAGGAGCAGTCTCCGGCGCACGGACGGGTGGCATTCTACGAGCGTGGCTGGCGACGCGCGTGTCGATGTACCGTCATACGTCGCCGGCGAGCTCGAGGTCTTCGTGAACGGCGTCCCACAGGTCGAGGGCCGCGACTTTCAACGTGAGGGCCGCACGCTCGTCTTCAACCGCTCGCTCGCAAAGGAGGGACGGCTCGGAGCCATGCGGTGGCTCTCGATGCTGCTCGGCGTCGCCGGCACGTACCGCCAGAACGATTCGGTGGACGTCGTCTACGAGTCGGGCGGCAAGCGCCTGGTCGCGACGGATCTCCCGATTCGGCGGGACTGATGCCTGTCGCGGCGCTCGGTCTCGCGCTCGGTGCGGCGACCTTGCACGCCGTCTGGAACCTGCTGCTGCGCGGCACGCGCGACGCGGAGGCGGCGACCGCCGTGTCTGTCGTCACGTTCGTCGTCGGTCTGGCCCCGTTCGCCGCAGCCACCTGGGACGTCGACGCTGCGGCGTGGAAGTACATCCTTCCTTCGAGCGCGCTCGAGCTTCTCTACGTCGCGCTCCTCGCAACGGCCTACCGGCACTTCGAGCTCTCGCTCGTCTATCCGATCGCTCGCGGGCTCGCTCCCGTCGCGACCCTTGTTCTTGCGGTGGTGATCGTTGGCGCTGGACCGTCGGGCGCCGAGATCGCAGGCGTGTTCGTCGTCGCGGCGGGAGTGCTCCTCGTCCGTGGCGCGCGCGGGGGACGTGGCGCGGCCCTCGGGCTCGCGATCGCCACAGTGATCGGCGGCTACACGCTGATCGACCGGTACGGGATTCGCCACGCGGGCGCCTTCACGTACGCGCTGCTGATCATGCTAGGCCCCGCGCTTGCGTACCCGCCGGTCGTCGGGCTCCGGCGCGTTCGCTCGGCGGTTTCCCCGACGAGCGTCGCCGTCGGCGTCCTGTCGGCGGCCGCCTATCTGCTCGTTCTGCTCGCGCTGCGGCGGGCGTCGGCGCCGTCGGTCTCCGCAGTGCGCGAGACGGGCGTGGTGATCGCGGCGGTGCTCGCCGCCGTGTTCCTCCACGAACGCGTCGGCCCCGCACGCTTCGCGGGCGCGGTTCTCGTCGCCGGCGGCATCGCCCTGCTCGCCCTCGCCTGAGCCCACGGCCGCGGCAGCTGGCCCTCGACCCAGAGCGCCGCCAGCCCGGCGCGCGGCAGCCCGAGTAGACCGTCGAAGACGAAGTACCTCGGCTCCCAGCGGGGCGAAAACTTGGCCGTGAAGCGATAGAGGCTCTCCATTTGGAACCAGCGATTGCCGAAGCGGAGGACGCGCCGCAGGAAGCGTCGCCGGAACAGCCGCCCGAACATCACGAAGTTGAGCGAGAGCTCCTCGACGCCTCGTTCGCCGAGCAGCTCGACGGCGCGCACGACGAGGAACTCCGTCAAGCCGTTCGGCGTCGCCCGGTCGCGGCGCATGAACGAGAGCGAGAAGGCCGGGCGCCCGTGTGACGGAACGAAGTGAAGGAAGCCACGCGCTGCGCCGTCGGCGTCGCGTGCGACCACGACGACGCCGTCGTGCCCGAGCGAATCCATTGTCATCGCGAAGCCGCGCTCGGGCTCGCTTCCGCGCCAGCGCGACGAGATCTCCTCCAGCTCCGCGAGCGTGCGTGCATCGAGCTCGGCAAGCGTCCGGACGTGGGCGGTGAAACCCGCCTTCACGAGCCGGTGCATCGACTGGCGCACCTTGCGGATCGCCCGGCCCTCGAGCGAGAACGCGCGAGTGTCAACGATCGCCTCGTCGCCGATGTACAGAGCGTGCAGTCCCGAGCTGCGCCAGAGCGGAACGAGCTGCCTGCTCGCGCCGACCACCGTGACCGCCAGACCGTGAATCTCCGCATGGCGCACCACAGCGCGAAGGACTTCCCGGACTGCGTCGAGCGGCCCGACCGGATCGCCTGCCACGACGAGTGCGCCGTTGTCGATCGTGTAACCGGCGAAGGCGCGCCGGTCGCTTGTGAACAGGTACTGGAGGTCGCGGCGGAGCTTGAAGAACGCGAGCGTATCGCTGCCGTGCGCGCGAATGATCTCGCGCGCCCGGCGCCGGGCGTCATCGTCCGGGAGCTCACGGGGCGCGGGACGGGGACGGAAGAAGAGCCACCCGCCGACGACGATGAGGGCCAGCGTCAGCGCCGCCACCGCGAGCGGCACCCAGCTCAGCTCGTCGTGAAAGGCCATCGACCCGTGCGTGAACGAGAAGAGGTGAATCGTCTGGTGCAGCACGAATCCGTCGTCACCGTGGTCCGACGCGACCCACACGAGCAGCAGGACGCTCAGGACCGGGATCGCGATCGCTGCGGCCAGCGTGCGGAGGCCGCGCACGCGGTCGTGCTGGACGCAGAACGCGTCGCGACCGTGCCAGAGGGCCGCGGCGCCCGTCCAGGTCACGAGTGCCTCCTCGATGTCGAGGCCTTTCGCCAGGTCGAGCACGCCGAGGCCGACGATCAGCCCGAAGGCGACGGCCCACGCTCGTCTCCGCCGGCGCCGGAGGTAGAACGCGGAGACGATCAGCGCGACGCTCGCCGGGACCGCGACCGTGTGGAAGAGCGGGACCGCGCGGACAGGCATGACCTGCAGCAGCAGGTGTCCCCGCCAGGCGAGGTTCGGTGTCACGGCTGAGGCGAGGTTGACGAGACCGATCGCAAACGCGATCGCGCCCACGAAGGCCGGCAAGCGCCTGAGCACGAGCCCCATTCAACCGGCGCCCGGAAGGCGCGACTGCTCGCTTAACGCAAGCTCAACCTTTGGGCTCCGGCTCGAGCTTGTAGCCGACGCCGTAGCGCGTCTGGATGAACGTGTGCCGCGGCGCGGGGCGGTCGATCTTCTCCCGCAACCGCCGTACGAAGACGTCGACCGTCCGGTCGCGCCGCGCCTCGCGCCGTCCCCACAGTTTCTGGAGGAGCTCGTCGCGGGTGACGACGCGGCCGCGGTCGAGCGCGAGCTGGTAGAGGAGGCGGAACTCGGTCGGCGTGAGGTCGCAGCTCTCGCCGTCGATATACGCCTGCACCTCGCGCGGGTCGATCAGCAACTCCTCGATCTCGATCGACTCCCCGCGTTCGGGCTCGGGCGCCCGCACTCCTCGGCGCGCGGCGGCGTTCACGCGAGCGACGAGCTCGGCCATCGAGAACGGCTTCACGAGGTAGTCGTCGGCGCCGATGTCGAGCGCGTGCACGCGGTCGTGCTCGGTCCCGCGCGCGCTGACGACGACGATCGGCGTGCCGATCCCCTCGGCGCGGGCGCTCTCGATCACGCTCCAGCCGTCGCGTTGCGGGAGCATCAGGTCGAGCACGACGACGTCGGGCGTCTCGTAGCGCAGCGCCGCCAGGCCCTGCTCGCCCTTCGCGGTCCACTTCGTCTCGTGCCCGGCGGCCGCGATGTGGTCGACCATCGAGCGGGCGACGATCTCGTCGTCCTCGACGATCAGCACCTTGGCCATACTGGGATCATGGCTGAGACTCCGACGACCGATCCGTTCGAGGAGCTTCGGGTCGGCTTCACGGCGGCGGTCTCGCACGAGCTGCGCACGCCCCTGGCGCGGCTGCTCGCGCTTCTCGACAGTGCGTCACTGCCGCAGGCGGACACGGACGCGTTGCTCGAGCAGGCTCGGCAGGAGGTCGAGGCGATGGCGGAGCTCGTGGACGACGTCCTCTTCCTCAGCGAGCTAGAGACCGGCCGCGCGGTCGTCGGGCTCGGCGACGTGTCGGTCGCACCGATCGTCCGCGACGTCGTCGATGCGCTGCGGCCGAGCGCCGAGCGGCACGGCCAGGAGCTGCTGACGCTCGTCGCCGAGGACGTCGTCGTCGCCGTGCGGCCGCGGATCCTCCGCGTACTGGTGGAGAACCTCTTGACGAACGCGATCCGCTACGCCGGTGACGGTGCGCGTTGCACGATCTCCGCGCGCACGGAGGGCGACGTCGTCCTCCTCTCCGTCGCGGACAACGGCCGCGGCGTTCCCGACGCGGAGCTGCCGCGCCTGTTCGAGCGGTTCTTCCGCGGCGATCGCGCGCGCACGACGCACGGCACGGGGCTCGGCCTGGCGATCGTCAAGCACGTCGTCACCCAGGCCGGCGGCGAGGTCGAGGCGCGGCGCGGGCCCGGCGGGCTCGGGCTCGAGGTCCGCTGCACGTTTCCGCGCTGACCCGTCATACTCGCGCGCGGCATGGCTCGCATCAATCTCGTTCCGCAGCGGCGGGAGTTCTACGACCTCTACAACCAGGCGGCCGCGAACAACGTCCAGATCGCCAGGCTGCTCGTGCGCTTGCTCGACGGCTTTCCCAACGACCGCGACACCCTCGCCCGCGACATCAAGGACGCCGAGCACCACGGAGACCGCCTGACGTACGACGTCGTCGACCTGCTCAACCGCACCTTCGTCACGCCTTTCGACCGCGACGACATGTACCGGCTCGCGGGCGCGCTCGACGATATCTGCGACCACATCGACGAGGCGGCAGGGAACATCCTCGGGTACGGCGTCACGACCATTCGCGACAACGCGCACCAGCAGGCCGCGGTGATCGAGCGCGCCGCGACGAAGCTGCGCGACGCGGTCCTCAAGCTCGAAGGCTTCAAGGACTCGAAGCGCGAGCTGATCGAGCTGCGCGAGCTCGAGGACGAAGGCGACACTCTCAACCGCGAGGGGATCGCCCAGCTGTTCGCGTCGGGGGAAGACGCGGTCTCGATCATCCGCTGGAAGGACATCCACGAGCAGCTCGAGGAAGCCGTCGACGCGTGCGAGAACGCGGCGGATGTGCTGGAGGCAATTCTCGTCAAGAACCGCTGAGTCGTGGAAGGCGCGCTTCTCGTCATCACGATCGCGATAGCGCTCGTGTTCGACTTCACAAACGGCTTCCACGACACGGCCAACGCTGTCGCAACGTCGGTGTCGACCCGTGCGCTGACGCCGAGGATGGCGGTACTCACAGCGGCGGTAGCGAATCTCGCGGGAGCGTTCGTCACGACGGCCGTGGCTAAGACCGTCGGCTCGGGGATCATCGACACCACCCTTGCCACCAACAAGACGTTGCTCGCCGCGGTGCTCGGCGCGATTGTCTGGAACCTGATTACGTGGTGGCTCGGGCTGCCCTCGTCGTCTTCTCATGCCCTGATCGGCGGGCTCGTGGGCGCGATGCTCGCGCAGACGGGTTCGAGAGGCGTGCGCTGGAACGGCATCGCGCACAAGGTCGCGATTCCGGCACTGGTCGCGCCCGTGGTTGCTTTCTTGGCCGCCTTCTCCCTGCTGCTCGCCATCTACTGGGTGTTCAGGTGGCTGACGCCCGGCGTCGCCAACCGGACGTTCCGCCTGGGGCAGCTCGCGTCGGGGACGTGGGTCGCGTTCACGCACGGTGCCAACGACGCCCAAAAGACGATGGGCGTGATCGCGGCGGCGATCGCCATCCATGGAGGTCATCCCGAACGTCTGGACATATCGACCTGGATCATTGCGGCGGCAGGTCTGGCGATCGCCGCCGGTACCTACGTCGGAGGCTGGCGGATCATGCGCACGCTCGGCCAGCGCATCTACGGGATGGAGCCGGCTGGCGGCTTCGCCGCACAGACGACAGCAGGCGCGACCATCTACGTCGCCACGCACCTTGGCTATCCGCTCTCGACCACGCACGTCATCTCCGGTTCGGTGATGGGCGCGGGTGCGACGAAGCGCCTGTCAGCGGTGCGCTGGGGCGTCGCGGGCAACATCGTCGTCGCCTGGATCCTGACCATCCCCGCGGCCGCGCTCGTCGCGGCAGCCGTCTACTGGCCCGTTCAGGGCATCTTTTGAACGGACAATGTCCCGGGACCAGGTCCCGGGACATTGTCTGGAACGGGCGCGCTAGCTCTGGACCTTCTTCAGCGTCCGTTCGGAGGCGCTGAGCACCTTGGGCGGAATCTGCACGAAGCGCAGCGCCGGGCCGAACTTCTTCGTTCCGCTCGTCATGCCCCAGAAGACGAACTTGCGCAGCGCCGTCGCACTCGACGTCTTCGTCGGCAGGATCACGTAGACGAACGTGCAGATCGGGTAGGCGGCCCGAGCCGACTTCGGCGGATCGACGATCGAGATCTTGTTGTCCGGGTTCACCTTGTTCACCGTTGCGATGGCCGCTTTGATCGCGCGCGTGCCCGGAAGCTGGTAGACGCCGGCCTTGTTCTTCACCGCGAAGAAGCTGAAGTGGTTCTTCAGGGCGAATGCGACGTCGACGTAGATGATCCCGCCGTTCGTGCGCGAGAGCACCGCCGAGACGCCGGACGAGCCGCGGCCGCCGACGCCCGTCGGGAAGTTCACCTGCGTGCTGTTGCCGACCTTCGACTTCCACTCCGGGCTGACATGCGAGAGGTAGTCGGTGAAGTTGTAGGTCGTGCCGCTTCCGTCGGAGCGGAAGATCGGCGTGATGTCGGTGTCGGGGAGATTGACGCTCGGGTTGAGCCTCTTCAGCGCAGGGTCGTTCCACTTCTTGATCTTGCCGAGGTAGATGTTCGCGAGCACCGGCCCCGTGATCTTCAAGTGGGGCGGCGCGCCCTGGAGGTTGTAGGAGACCGACGTCGACGATGCCGTCAGCGGCACCTGGACGCAGCCGTTGCAGGCGCTGAACTGATCCGGCGTCAGCGGAGCATCGCTCGCGCCGAAGTCGACGGTGCGGTTCGTGATCGCCTGGATGCCGCCGCCCGAGCCGATCGGGTTGTAGTCGAGATGCACGCCCGTGGCGGACTCGTAGGGCTGGACCCACGTCAACATGAGCGGCGAGACGAAGGTGCTTCCCGCTCCGCGGAGACTGTCTGCTTGCGAACTGGCTGCCGCGGTCGTGGCGATGATCGTGGCGAGGACAAGCATGATCGGTGCTACGAAGCGCTTCACAGGTTTCTTCTCCTCCTCATTGGGTTGCCCTCGAAATTGGGTTGCCCTCGAAGCTTCGACACACCTCTCGCGAGCGTGGGCAAAGGCCCGGTGCCGTTTTGGTGACGGAGTGGTGAACGGCCGCTGCAGAAGCGCAGCAGGCCAGTACTGTCGCACCGGTGAGCGCACCCGCGGCATCGACCCCTGGGCGCTTCGCCCTTGGCCGCCGGCGGCTCGGCGATCGCATCGGCGACGCCGTCCTGCACGGCGTGACCGGCGCCGCAGCACTGACCGCGCTCGTCCTCGTCGGGCTGCTCGTCTACGAGCTCGTCAAGCAGGCGTGGCCGGCCATCTCGAGGTTCGGCCTCGGCTTCGTGACGTCGCGCGCCTGGGACCCGAACCCGCTCAAGTTCAATTTCGGCGCCCTCGACTTCATCTACGGCACCGCGTTCACGTCATTCCTCGCAGTGCTCCTCGCGGCGCCGCTCGCAATCGCGATCGCCCTGTTCCTGAGCGAGCTCGCGCCGCGCGCGATTCGTGGACCGGTGGGAACGCTCGTCGAGCTGCTCGCAGCGATTCCGAGCGTCGTGATCGGGCTGTGGGGCATCTTCGTCCTCGGCCCGTTCGTCCAGGAGCACCTCGGCCCGTTCCTGCAGGACACGCTGGGCTTCCTTCCCTTCTTCAGGGGAACGCCGCAGCTGACCGGTTACCTGCCGGCCGTGATCGTGCTCACGATCATGATCCTTCCGATCACCGCGAGCATCGCGCGGGAGCTCTTCCTCGGCGTGCCGCGTGACCTCGAAGAGGCCGCGCTCGCACTCGGCGCCACCCGCTGGGAGATGATCCGCGGTGTCGTGCTGCCGCACACGCGCGCCGGGCTCGTCGCGGCGGTGATGCTCGGGCTCGGACGCGCGATCGGCGAGGCGATCGCGGTCACGCAGGTGATCGGCGACACGCTGGGGATCCACCTGTCGCTCTTCCAGAACGGCGACACGATCGCGAGCCGCATCGCTGCGCAGTATCAGGCCGCGGCCTACGACATTCACATCTCGGCGCTCGTCTACCTCGCGCTCGTCTTGCTCGTCTTCTCGCTCGTGACCAACGTCGTTGCGCAGCTGATCGTCCGCAGGTTCGAGTTCCAGCGACTGGCAGCCGACTGATGGAGCGCGAGGGCTTCGGCTTCTCACTGAAGCCGACGCGGCAACTGCGCCGGCGCAAGGTCGTCAACCTGCTGATGGAGGCGTTGATGCTGACCGCGGCGCTGGCCGCCGTCGCCGTGCTCGTCCTCCTCGTGTCGTCCGTCGTCTCGCGCGGCCACGGAGCGCTCACGAAGGACTTCTTCACGAAGGGGCCGACGACGGACTTCCTCGGGACGGGCGGCGGAATCGCGAACTCGATCGTCGGGACGGTGGTGATCGTCGGGTGCGCCGCGGTCTTCTCGCTGCCGCTCGGCATCCTGATCGCCATCTACACGAGCGAGTTCGCTGCGCGCGAGGTGCGCCGCTTCGTCGGGTTCGTGCTGGACGTGCTGAACGGGCTTCCGTCGATCGTGATCGGCATCTTCATCTTCGGATTGCTCGTGCTCGGACACACGCAGAGCGCGCTCGCGGGCGGGGTCGCGCTCGCGGTGATCATGCTGCCGCTCGTGGCCCGGTCGACGCAGGAGGTGCTCGCCCTCGTACCGGAGTCGCTGCGCGAGGCGAGCTTCGCGCTCGGTGTCAGCCGCTGGCGGACGGTGCTCGGCGTGATCCTGCCGACGAGCTTCGGCGGGATTCTCACGGGCGCCACGCTCGCGATCGCCCGCGCGGCAGGCGAGACGGCCCCGCTGCTCTTCACCTGCGCCTTGACGACGACGCAGACCAGCTGGGACCCGCGCCAGGCGCTTCAGTCGATTCCGTTGACGATCTTCCAGGACCTCGAGCAGCCGGATCCCGCGCTTCACTCACAGGCCTGGGCTGCCGCACTTGTCCTGATGAGCTTCGTGCTCGTCGTCAGCGTTTTGTCAAAGCTCGTTCTCGCGCGAAGCAGGAGGAAGCTTTCGAGATGAAGGAGGATACGATCGCCACGGTGGCCCCGATCGAAGTCGCACAGCGGCCGACCGAGCCGACGATTCAAAAGGAGACGGTCTTCGACGTCCGCAACTTGACCGTCCGCTACGGGCGCAACCCCGCTCTCGTGGACGTCAACCTCGAGATCTACCGCAACATGGTCACGGCGCTGATCGGCCCCTCGGGTTGCGGCAAGAGCACGTTCATCCGCTGCCTGAACCGCATGAACGACATCATTCCCGGCGCGCGAGTCGAGGGGGAGATCCTCTACCACGGCCAGAATCTCTACGGTGCCGGCGTCGACCCTGTCTCGGTCCGACGCTGGATCGGGATGGTCTTCCAGAAGCCGAACCCGTTCCCGAAGTCGATCTACGACAACATCGCCTGGGGTCCACGAATGCTCGGCATGCGCAAGGGCCTCGACGAGCGCGTTGAGCAGGCGCTGACACGGGCCGCACTCTGGGACGAGGTGAAGAATCGCCTCAAGCGGAGCGCGCTCGCGCTCTCGGGCGGGCAGCAGCAGCGGCTCTGCATCGCGCGCGCGCTCGCCGTCGAGCCGGAGGTGATCCTCCTCGACGAGCCGGCCTCGGCGCTCGATCCGATTGCGACGTCGAGCATCGAGGACCTGATGCACGAGCTGAAGCGCGACTACACGATCGTGATCGTCACACACAACATGCAGCAGGCCGCCCGCGTTGCCGACATGACGGCGTTCTTCAGCCTCGACGTGCACGACGACGGCTCCCGCAACGGCATCCTCGTCGAGTACGACGTGACGCAGAAGATCTTCACCCAGCCGGCGGACTCGCGCACCGAGGGTTATGTGACGGGGCGATTCGGCTAGTGGCCCGCATCTCCTTCCAGGAGCAGCTCGACCGCACTGAGACCGCTCTGCAGGAGGAAGGCGAGCTCGTCCTGCGTGCCCTTCGCGGCGCCCTCAACGCGCTCTGGGAGCAGGACACCGAGCTTTCGGACGAGGTGATCGCGTTCGACGACCAGGTCGACGCGATCTACTTCAACATCCAGGGCGGGATCCAGGCCCTCCTCGCGCAGCAGACGCCGGTCGCCGGCGACCTGCGGCTCGTGCTTGCGCTCCTCCACTCGAACCTCCACCTCGAGCGCATGGGCGACTACTGCGTCACGATCGCGAAGCTCGTCAAGCTCGTGTCGGACTTCGATCCCGAGCCGGCGCTCGTCGACGCGTTCGCGGACATGGGCGCGCGCGCCGAGGGAATGACCCGCGTCGCGCTCGACGCGTTCGAGCACCGCGACGTCGAAGCCGCGGAGTCGCTCGTCGAGCTCGACGAGCTGATCGACCGTGCGAACCGGCGCGTCGTCGGACAGGTGCTTGCACTCGGCTCCGATCCCGAGCGCCTCGAGTGGGGCCTGCGGATGATCACCGTGTCGCGCTGCCTCGAGCGGATCGGCGATCACGCAGTGGACATCGGCGAGCAGGTCGCGTACCTCGTCACGGGCGAGTTCCGCGAGTTCACGGACGCGTCGCGCAGGCCCGATAGCCCCCGTTCTTCCTAACCGGCTGCGCCGGGAGGCGGGCCGGGAGGGCCGAGGATCTCCATGCCGTTCCGCGCGCCGATCGGGAGCAGTCGCGCCATGTCCGGTGGAGCCTCGAGCGGCGGCGGCAGCACCCGCTCGGTTGCCGGTTCCCCGACTTCTCTCAGGAAGCCCTCGAAGAGGAAGGGCTGGAACCCGATCAGGGCTCTCGCTCCGTCCGTTTCCGCCATGAACGTGTGCGGCACCCCCCTGGGGCCGAACGCGAACGAGCCGGCCGGGAGCGACAAACGCGTGTCGCCCACGTAGACGGTGAACTCACCCTCGAGCACGTAGAACCACTCGTCCTCGTCGGGGTGGACGTGCCAGGGCGAGCCCTCGCCTGCCCGCACGGTGACCTCGATCAGTCCGTACTCGCCGTTCGTGTCCGCTCCGCTGATCTTGATGATCTCGAGCATTCCGAGCAGCCAGAACGCCTCGCCTTCATCCTTTCCGAGCAGATACCCGTGCTGTGCCTGTTCTGCAGGAACGACCGTCATCTTGACCACTCCCTTCGTTGGACTGGTATCATCCGCAACTGTCGATGAGTGAACAGTTGCATAAGCGACTATCGCATAAGGAACAATCCGTGTCAAGCCCCTCCCCCGAGCGGCTGCGGGCCTGGCGCCTGTACTTCGAGAGCGCGCTCGCGCTGGTCGACGTGCTGGATGCCGAGCTCGAGCGCGACGCCGGGATCCCGCTGCGCTGGTACGACGCCCTGGTCCATCTCGAGGAGACACCCGACGGACTGCGCATGAACGAGCTCGCCGAGCGGATCCTCTACAGCAAGAGCGGCTTCACCCGTGTCGTCGACCGGATGGAAGAGGCCGGCCTCGTCCGCCGCGTCCGCCCCGACAACGACCGCCGCTCGATTCTGGTCGTCCTCACCGACGAGGGCCGTAAGACGATGGAGCAGGCCCGCCGCCACCACCGGCACTCGATCGAACAGCACTTCTCGCGCCATCTCGCCGAGACCGACATCAAGGCGCTCACGCGCGCCTGCGAGAAGGTCAGCACCCATGCCCGCGCCCTCCGCCCGGGACGCATCCGAGGCTAGGCGCCCGGGTGCGGCGTCGTGCGGCTCGAGCCGCCGGACCGATTCCGTGGGCGAAACAACGAAGCTTCGAATGCCCCGCGGCGCTGCGGCCGCGAGGCCGAGGTTCGTCTGCGTCGCGCGGTGCGTGACGATGCCGATCCTCACACGAAGAATGCTGTGGCCTCGACGCCGCGAGGGGGCGTCGAGGCCGTGAACGAATGGTGTCCAAGCGGCAAACGCCGTCGGTGCTTCTGCGTGAAGCTGGGGTCAGGTCTTTCACGTACCACTGAAACGTGAAAGAACTGAACCCTGGTTTTAGAACGTCGCGGAGCGCGCGCCCGAGGCGATCACGATGAGGATCGCGGCGGCGACGACCAGCCGGTAGATCACGAACGGCGAGTAGTCGCGACGGCGCACGTAGCCGAGCAGGAGATCGATCGCGACGAGCCCGACCGCCGCCGCGGCGAGCGTCCCCACGACGAACGGGCCGGTCGAGCCGGCCGGCAGCGACTCGAGGACGACGTGCTTCACGCCCTTGTAGAGGACGGCTCCGAAGACGACCGGGATCAGCAGCAGGAACGAAAAGCGCGCAGCCGCGTCGCGGTCGAGGCGGGCGAACCGTCCCGTCGTGATCGTGATTCCCGACCGCGACACGCCCGGCATCAGCGCCAGGATCTGCGAGACGCCGATCGCGAACGCCGTGCCGATCCTGAGACCGTCGAGCCCGCGCCGCTGTGGGCGCCGGTCCGCGATCCAGAGCAGAACGCCGAAGACGGCGAGGAAGATCGCAATCTGCCAGGGCCGGCCGAGGTGGCTCTCGATCGTCTCCTCGCCGGCTGCACCGGCGATCGCCGCGGGAATCGTCGCGAAGAAGACGCCCCACGCGAGCCGCTCGTCCTGCGTATCGACGGCGCGACGGCGCACCGATGTGATCCACGCACCGACGTAGCGAACGACGTCGGACCAAAAGTACGCGACGACGGCGACGAGCGTCCCGAGGTGCAAGGCGACGTCGAACGTCTTGTTGAAGTCGGGGTGAGCTTCGAGGTAGCGCCAGTCGGCGATCCAGGGAACGAGGATCAGATGGCCGGAGGACGAGATCGGCAGCAGCTCCGTCAGGCCCTGCGTGATCCCGAGCACGAGCGCCTGCCAGTCCGAGAGGCGGCCTGCGCGCTCGCCGACGCGAAACGCGGCGAGGACGACGGCGACGGCGAGCAGCAGGAGCGCGACCGAGTAGACGGTCCACGCTGCGACCCGCCGCGGCTCGGGCGCGGCCGCCGCGGGTGCCGCCGCCTTCACGCGGCGATAGCCAACTCGTCGAGGAGCGACGCGACGCGGCGTTCGATCTCGTCCCTGATCTTCCGTGTCTCGTCCGCGTTCTTGCCTGCGGGATCCTCCAGTTCCCAGTCGACGTACCGCTTGCCGGGAATGTACGGGCACGCGTCGCCGCAGCCCATCGTGACGACGACGTCCGCCCACTCCACGTCAGCCCGCTCGAGCTTGCGCGGCACGCGGCCGTCGAGCTCCGGCATCAGCGCGGCGACTTCCGGGTGGACGTGAGCGGCCGGCGAGCTGCCGGCGGAGCGCGCCTGGTGAGGCTCCCCCGCCGCGCGGCTGAAGAGCGCCTCGGCCATCTGCGAGCGTCCCGCGTTCTGGACGCAGACGAAGAGAACGTGCGCCATCGTTCTTGATTGTGCCTGTGCGGCCCAGCCGGCGCGCCGGCCACCAGACGTTCACCAGACCGTCACCAAGCGCCAACCCATGCCCCTTCCCGCGAGGCCGATGATGCGTGTCGATGCCGAAGGTCCTGGTCGTCGAGGACGACTACGTCATCGCAGACGGCATGTCGCGCCACCTGCGCGCGGCCGGCTTCGATCCCGTCTGGGTGGGCAAGGGCACGACGGCGCTCGCCCGGTTGCGCTACGAGCGCGCAGACGTCTGCGTCCTCGACCTGATGCTTCCGGAGCTGGACGGGTGGCAGATCATCGAGGCCGCGCGCAAGGAAGGAATCGGCACGCCGATCGTCGTCGTCAGCGCGCGCGGCAGCGAGCAGGACCGCGTGCGGACGCTCGAGCTCGGCGCGGACGACTACATCGTGAAGCCGTTCTCGATGGAGGAGCTCGTCGCGCGCGTGCGAGCCGCGGCGCGGCGTGGTGCGCAGCCGTTGATCGCAAAGCGCGGCGACGCGATCGAGATCGAGGAGCTGCGGATCGATCCCTCGGTCGTGCAGGCGTTCGTCGACGACCGGAGCGTCGACCTGACGCCGACCGAGTTCCGCTTGCTGCACATGCTCGCGACCGAGCGGGGACGGGTCGTCACGCGTGACGAGCTGCTGCAGACGCTCTGGGGACGCAGGCACACGTACCGGGACCGCACGGTCGACGTCTTTGTACGGAAGCTGCGCGAGAAGATCGATCGCCGGACGCCGCACCACACCTTCATCCAGACGCGGTACGGCGTCGGCTACCGGTTCGAGCCGACGCCGAAATAGCCGGCGCCGTCCACCGGAAGTCCGGTAATACTGGGGCCGTGGCCGAAGACTGGCCGTCGCCCCACCATCACGAGTCTCATCCGCTGCCGCGGATCGAGGACCTGCCCGCGGCCTGGGAGGGCTACGACCGCGAGCGGGTGCAGGCCGCATTCGACACCTTCTACCGGCACATCGCGCAGCTGGACGCGACGTTGCGCACCCTCGAGTCGGTCGAGGTCTTCCGCGACCAGGCGGGCGATCTTCGCGCCGAGCTGCGCTCCCTGCGTGCGGCCGGCTGGGCTCCGTATCCGCGCGGCTACACCCTGACGCCGGAGCGGTCGATGCTCGGCTCGGTCCCGGAGGCGGCGTCGCGGATCGCGCTCGAAGTCGTCTTCCTCGTCATCGTCGCGGCGGTCGTCGCAGTCGCGAAGCTCTCCGCGCTGGAGATCGTCGGGGTCATGGCGGGCGCCGTGCTGATCACGTTCCTCGTCGAGTTGATCGCAGCGCGTGAGCGGCGGGCCACGACGCCGATCCCCGCCGCACCGGCGGTTGCGCAGGCGCCTGCACGTCCGAGGGCGGTCGAGGTCGTTCAGGCCGAGCGCGCAGCCGTGGCGCCCGAGCCCTCGCCGGCCGACGAGGCGCCCGCCCCCGCGCCCGCGGTCGGGGCGGCGGAGAAGGCGCAGACGCCGACGGACGAGCTGTCGCTCGTCCCTGTCCAGCCGGAAGACGAAGAAGAAGGAGAACACGAGGAGGCTGCCGCCGACGACGGGAGCGGTTGGGCCGCGTTCGCCGAGCCGGCCGGGCCCCAGCCGCTGATGCTCATGGGCGCGCTGGGACTGGACGCGGAGCCGGTCCAGGAAGACGAGCCGCCGGTGCAAGAGGACCAGCCGTCGGCCGAGGAGCCTCCGGCCGTTGCTGTGGCCGCGGCGCCGGTCCTCGAGCCGGAGCCGGAACTCGAGCCGGAACTCTCGCTGCAGCCGGAGCCGGAGCCCGAGCTCGAACGTGAGCCGGAACCCGAGCCGGAACCGGAGCCCTCGCTGGAGCCCGCCGCCGACGTCACCGAGGCCGAGACAGGCACGATCGCGCGCCGCCGGCGCTTCCGCCGCCGGAAGCGCGACGAGCAGCCGCACGAGGTCGAGCCGCAGCCGGCGCCGAAGCACGTCCGGGTGCTCCCGGCACGCGAGACGGCCGTCGCCGAGGCCGAGCTGCCGCCGTGGGAGCGCGGCTTCGACGACACGGAAGAGCGCCGGTAGCCTTCGCGGCGTTATCTCGGCGGGCCTGCTGGAGGAGACCAGATGATGCGAACGATCGGGCTTGCGGCAGCGCTTGCGGCCGCGGTCGCCGCTTTCGGCCTGTTTTCAGGTGAGACCCGGGCCACCGGCTACTCGCCGAAGATCAGCGGTCGGGTACTGAGCGAGACGGCGAACGGGCAGCAAGCCTCCTTCGTCGTCTTCCTGCGCGACCAGGCGGATCTCAGCGCGGCCTACCGCATGAAGGACCAGAACGCGCGGGGATGGTACGTCTACAGGACGCTCAGAGCGCACGCCGCGCGCACTCAGGCTCCGATCCTCGCGCAGCTCGAGTCGCGCGGCGTCGGGTATCGGTCGTTCTGGGCCGCGAACGTCGTCATCGCGGAGGGCGGCAGGTCGCTCGTCGACGACCTCGCCGCTCGGTCAGACGTGAAGGCGATCGAGTCGAACGAGAAGTCCGATTGGCTCCAGGACGCCGAGCCGCCGATCAACTTCGACTCCGTCGCCAGGCTCGGGGAGGCGGCGTCTCCGCAAAGCGTCGCCGCACCGAACGTCGCCGAGTGGGGGGTGAACGACGTGCATGCCCCAGCGCTGTGGTCGGCCGGGTACACCGGGCAGGGCATCGTCGTCGCGAGCGCCGACACCGGCGTCCGGTGGACGCACTCGGCGCTGAAGAACCAGTACCGGGGCTGGAACGGCACGACTGCGGACCACAACTACAACTGGCACGACGCGATCCACGGCGGCGGCGGCGTCTGCGGTCCCAACACGTCCCAACCGTGCGACGACGACAACCATGGGACCCACACGACCGGCTCCGCGGTCGGCGGCGACGGCGGCGCGAACCAGATCGGCGTTGCACCGGGGGCGAAGTGGATCGGCTGCCGCAACATGAACCAGGGCGTCGGGAACCCGACCACGTACACCGAGTGCTTCCAGTTCTTCATCGCGCCGACGAACCTCAGCGGCCAGAACGCCGATCCCACGAAACGGCCGCACGTGATCAACAACAGCTGGACCTGCCCTCCGAACGAAGGCTGCGCCGCGAACACGCTGCAGACGATCGTGCAGAACACCGAGGCCGCCGGCATCTTCGTCGAAGCCTCCGCCGGCAACGACGGACCGGGCTGCAACACGGTCTCGGACCCGCCCGCGCTCTATTCGTCCGCCTTCTCCACCGGCGCCGTCGACATCAACAACAAGCTCGCCGGCTTCAGCAGCCGGGGCCCTGTCACGACGGACGGCTCCAACCGCGTGAAGCCTGACATCGTTGCGCCCGGCGTCAGCGTGCGCTCTTCGGTCAGAGCGAGCGACGTCGCGTACGCGACGTTCAGCGGCACGTCGATGGCCGGCCCACACGTCGTCGGAGTCGTGGCGCTGTTGTGGTCCGCGCGCCCGGATCTGGTCAGGAACATCTCCGCGACGAAGCAACTGCTGACCGCGAGCGCCAACCGGGCAGTCGCGGGCGGCGGAACCGATTGCGGCGGCAGCAACGTGGTTCCCAACAACCACTTCGGCTCCGGCCTCGTCGACGCCGTCGCGGCGTACAACGGCGCGTATTCGCTCGCGGTTGCAACGCACGGGAACGGTTCGGGCACGGTGACGTCGAACCCAGTCGGGATCAACTGCTCCACGATCTGCTCGGCCGGCTTTGCGGCCGGGACCTCGGTCGCGTTGACTGCAAAGCCCGCTGCGAGCTCGTCGTTCTCGGCCTGGGGCGGTGACTGCTCGGGCAAGGGGAAGTGCACGCTGACGATCAGCGCAGGTCATTCGGTGACGGCAACCTTTGGCTTACGGGCGACCTGTGCCGTGCCGCAGGTCAAGCGCAAGGTGCTCGCACGGGCCAGGGGTGCCATCGTTCGAGCGCACTGCGCCGTCGGTCGCGTGACCCGGGCGTTCTCCGGCTCGGTGAAGGAGGGACTGGTGATCTCGCAGCGACCCGCAGCGGGTGCACACCGCCCCGCAGGAGCGAAGGTGAAGCTCGTCGTCAGCAAGGGGCGGGCGTGACGCCCGCGAACTTGACTTCCACGCCGCCGTCTCGTTACATCTTCGGCGGGACCGCGCGAACCTAGGGAGGAAAGCGTCTGACGAGAGAGGCGGCAGGGATCGTTCGTGAGACGCCGCGCGGCGTCGGCGCTCCCATGGTCAGGCTCGAGAACGTGCGCAAGAGCTTCGGCGACCTCGTCGTGCTCGACGGAATCGACCTCGACGTCTCGGCGGGTGAGGTGCTCGTCGTCATCGGGCCGAGCGGCAGCGGAAAGAGCACGCTCCTCCGCTGCGTGAACCTGCTCGAGCCGGTCGACTCCGGTCGGATCTTCCTCGAAGGCGAGGAGATCACCCGCAAGGGCGCCGACGTCTCGGCAGTTCGCCAGCGGATCGGCATCGTCTTCCAGCAGTTCAACCTGTTTCCGCACCTGCGCGTGCTGGACAACCTCACGCTCGCCGCGCGCCGCGTCCGCAAGCAACCGCGGGCGCAGGCAGACGCGCGGGCACACGAGCTGCTCGCGCGCGTGGGGCTCGAGGAGAAGGCGCAGCAGTTTCCGCACCAGCTCTCCGGCGGGCAGCAGCAGCGGGTCGCGATCGCGCGCGCTCTGATGATGCAGCCGCACGTCATGCTGTTCGACGAGGTCACGTCGGCGCTCGACCCGGAGCTCGTCGGCGAGGTCCTGATCGTCATGCGTGATCTCGCGAAAGATCTCGGCATGACGATGCTCGTCGTCACGCACGAGATGCAGTTTGCACGCGAGGTCGGGGACCACCTCGTGTTCATGGACGAGGGAGTGATCGTCGAGGAGGGCAAGCCCGCCGACGTGCTCGACGGTCCGAAGGAAGAGCGGACGCGGCGCTTCCTGCGCCGGACGCTCCAGCTGCCCGAGTCCCTCGAAGAGCTATCCCTCACCGAGGAAGGAGAAGTGGAATGAAGCAATTTGCAGGTGCCGTGTTCGCCGCGGCGGTTGTCGCCTCGCTGACACTGGTCGCGACCGGTGTTGCGTCGACGTCGAGCACGGGGGGCGTGACCGGCGCGGCGAAGGCCGCGAAGCTGCCGGCTCTGCCACCGGAGGTACAGGCACGCAAGCGGTGGATCATCGGTGTGAAATGCGACGTTCCACCGTTCGGGTACATCAACGTGCAAGGCAAGAACGCCGGCTTCGACGTCGAGATCGGGCACTGGTTCGCGCGGTATGCCTTCGGAAAGTCGAACCGCGTCGGGTTCGTTTGCGCACCGACCGCGGCCCGCGAGCCGCTCCTGACCGCGGATCGCGTCGATCTGGTGATCTCGACCTTCACGTACACGCGTGACCGAGACACACGCATCGACTTCTCCCGCGCGTACTACAAGGCGACGGGTCGGCTCCTCGTCAAGAACGATTCGCCGATCGCGTTCGATCAGGGCCGCGCGGACACGGTGATGTTCGACGACACCGGCCTGGTCGTGATCGCGGCGGCCGACCGCACCTCGAAGCTGACGAACGACCTGTTCCTTGCGCTTCCCTACGGGATCGGGATCAAGCAGGGCAACGTCGCGATGAAGCGCTGGGTCGACTCGCGGCTCAACCTGATGAAGAAGAGGGACATCTTCATGTCGATCCTCCGCAACAACGTCCCGCCTCGGTTCCTCGCGGGCTTCTCGAAGAACATCCTGCGGCCGAACAACAACTTCACGTACGCACCCGAGACGGCGCCCGCACCTGAAACGGTGTGTCCCTAGGTCGCGGCACGGTCGGCACAATCGAGTGGAGCGGCCGCGCATCGCGCGGCCGCTCCTTCTAAGCGATGACGCTCGCGGTCACGTACGACCTCTGGTCGTTCCTCAGCGAGAACTGGGAGGTGCTGCTGCGAGGGCTCGGCCGAACGCTGCTCGTGTCGGCGATCGCCATTGCAGGGGCTTTCTTGATCGGCGCCGTCCTCGGGGCGGCGCGGGCCCATCGCATCCCCGTCGTCAGCCAACTCGCGGCGATCTACGTCGAAGTGATCCGCAACACGCCGATCCTCGTCCAGATCTTCTTCCTGTACTTCGCGCTGCCGCAGATCGGAATTCGCTTCGACGCGTTTACAGTCGCGTGGCTCTCGGTGATGATCTGGGGCGGCGCGTTCAACACCGAAAACTTCCGTGCCGGCTTCGAGGCGGTTCCGTTCCGCTTCCGGGAGGCCGGGCTCGCGCTCGGCTTTGGGCGTCTCGCCAACTTCGCGAACGTCACGCTCCCGATCGGCGGCAGAATCGCGTTGCCGTCGTCGATCAACACGTACATCGCCGTGCTCAAGAACACGGCGCTGCTGTACGTGATCAGCTACCAGGAGCTGACGACTACGGCGCTGCAGATCAACGCGCTCACGCTGGAGACGCTTGAGACGTTTACCGTGCTCGGCGTCGTCTATCTGACCCTCGTCTGGACGTTGTCGGCCCTGATCCGGATGCTGGAGTCGCACCTCGCGCTGCCGGAGGAACGCTAGTGCCCTTCTTCGACACGCCCGACTGGGTCGGTCCCGTCGCTCGCTACATGTTCCACAACGGGCTGATCGGCCCCGAGGGGACGCTGCGGATTGCTGCTGTCGCGCTCGTCGCGAGCACCGTGATCGGGATCGTGTTCGGCACCTTGTTGACGATCCGCTTCCTGCCGAGTCGCGCACTGATCCGCTTCTACATCGAGCTCTGGCGCGGCCTTCCGATCATCGTGACCGTCTTCATCATCTTCTTCGTCTTCCCCGCGCTCGGCTCGCAGCTCGAGTTCGGCCCGGCCACGAGCGCCATGATCGGGCTGTCGCTCTGGGGGAGCGCTCAGGTCGCCGAGGCCACACGCGGAGCGGTGCAGTCGATCCCGCGCGAGCAGCACGAAGCGGCGTCGGCGCTCGGCTTCGGCTGGGTCGGTCGCCACGCGTACGTGATCCTGCCGCAGGCGTTCCGGCGCCTGATTCCGCCGCTTGTGAGCTTGCTGGTCGGGATCATCCAGAACACGACCCTGGCCGGCGTGCTCGGCGCAGGCGAGCTGCTGGAGAGCGCGAAGCGTTCAGTCGAGCGGCTGAGCGCCCCGCCGCCGTCAGGTGTCAACGAGATCCACGCACTCGAGATCTACGGCGCGGTGATGGTCGTCTTCTTCCTGATCTCGTTCCCGCTCACCCGCCTCGCCGCGTACCTCGAGAAGCGCCTCGTGTAGACCTGTCTTTGTTTGTGGCTCAGAGCCACAAACTTTTGATGCGCCGTGCACCGGCTCCTTGTTGAGCCAACCAGGGGTCGATCGCCGCGGTGGGTTCCGAGCTTGTGGCTCAGTGCCACTAAGTATGGGCGTTGATTGATTGGTCAGTCGAGATTTCGACAGTTTCAGATCTTGAAGTTGCGGAAAAGCACGGCCAAACGCACCAACACAGTCACGACACTTGGGGGTGAGGTGATTTGCCGAGGTACTACGCGCTGTAGTACTCGTCAGCGACAGCGAGGGCTTCGTCCAGCATTGCGAGGCCCTCGTCGAGCTCCTCGCGCGTGACGTTCAGCGGAGGCGCGAGCATGATCACGTTCCAGTGCACGAACAGGTAGAGGCCTGCGTCGAGCGCAGCCTTTGTCAGCCGGACGACCGGCGCCGCAGCCTCGCCGCCGGCGTTGAACGGCACGAGCGGCTCGCGCGTTTCGCGGTTGCGCACGAGCTCGAGCCCCCAGAAGAGCCCGAGGCCGCGCACGTCGCCGATCGACGGATGCCGTTCCTGTAGCGCAGGCAACGCGTCCGCGAGATAGCGGCCGTGCGCTGCTGCGTTCTCGACGATGCCTTCCTCGCGGAAGACCTCGATCGACGCGACCGCTGACGCGCACGCGAGCGGATGGCCGCTGTACGTGAGCCCACCGGAGAACGGCTTGTCGCGGATCCAGTCGCGCAGCTTCTCATTGATGACCATCGCGCCCAGTGGGACATAGCCGGAATTGATCCCTTTCGCGAGCGTGATGATGTCGGGCACGACGTCCCAGTTCTCGCACGCGAACCACCTGCCGGTGCGCCCGAAGCCGGCCATCACTTCGTCGAAGACGAGCACGATGCCGTGCCGGTTGCACACCTCGCGGATCGACTGCAGGTAGCCCTCCGGCGGGACGATGACGCCGTTCGTTCCCGTGACCGTCTCCATGATCACGGCCGCCACCGTCTGCGGGCCTTCGTACTGGAGGATCTCCTCGAGGTGCGGCGCGCCCGAGCAGACCGGGCATGGGTCCGGGTGGCCCGCCGGACAGCGATACGTGTACGGGTCGAACATGCGCAGCACGCCGGGCAGGCCGGGCTCGGCGGGCCAGCGGCGCGGGTCGCCGGTGAGCGTGATCGCGCCGGCCGTCGCGCCGTGGTAGGAGCGGTAGCGCGCGATCACCTTGTGGCGGCCCGTGTACCAGCGCGCGAGCTTGATCGCGTTCTCGTTCGCCTCGGCGCCGCCGTTCGTGAAGAACGCCATCGACAGGTTGCCCGGCGTGACCTCCGCGAGCAGGCGCGCGAGCGTCGAGCGCGGCTCGCTCGCCATCGGCGGCCCGATCGTGCAGAGCTTCTCCGCCTGCTCCTTGATCGCCGCGATCAGCTTCGGATGCTGGTGACCGAGCGACAGGTTGACGAGCTGCGAGGCGAAGTCGAGGTAGCGCTTGCCGTCGTAATCCCAGAAGTAACGTCCTTCCCCGCCGGCGACCGGAATCGGATTGACGGCGTCCTGCACCGACCACGAGTGGAGGACGTACTGCTTCGCCTCCGCGACGATCTGCTGCCCGAGCTCGCTGTTCGACTCGACTATGGCCATCGCCCCGATCCTACCGCGGGAGAGTTACGCTTCCGGCGTGACTGACACGCTGCAGGAGGCGCCGACCGCGGTCAAGCCGATCAACCACTGGATCGGCGGCATGCAGGTCGCGGGGCGATCCGGGCGCACCGGCCCGGTCTACAACCCCGCGACCGGCCGGCAGACAGGCGCTGTCGACTTCGCGTCGGCGGACGAGGTCGCGGACGCCGTCGCGGCCGCGAAGGCCGCGTTCCCCGCGTGGCGCGCGACGTCGCTCTCGCGGCGCGCGGAGATCCTGTTTCGTGTGCGCGAGACCTTCCACCAGCATCGCGAGGACATCGCACGCCTCCTCACCGCCGAGCACGGCAAGGTGCTCTCCGACGCGCTCGGCGAGGTTGCGCGCGGGCTCGAGATCGTCGAGTTCGCGTGCGGGATTCCGCACCTGCTGAAAGGCGGCTACACCGAGCAGGCTTCCACCGGCATCGACGTCTATTCGATTCGCCAGCCGCTCGGCGTCGTCGGCGGGATCACGCCGTTCAACTTCCCGGCGATGGTGCCGATGTGGATGTTCGCGCCGGCGATCGCGTGCGGGAACACGTTCGTGCTCAAGCCGTCCGAGAAAGATCCGTCGGCGTCGATCTACGTCGCGCAGCTGTTGCACGAAGCCGGCGTTCCCGACGGCGTGTTCAACGTCGTGCATGGAGACAAGGTCGCGGTCGACGCGCTGCTCGAGCATCCCGACGTCGCCGCGATCTCGTTCGTCGGCTCGACGCCCGTCGCGAAGTACATCTACACGACGGCGACTGCGCACGGGAAGCGCTGCCAGGCGCTGGCCGGCGCGAAGAACCACATGGTCGTGCTGCCGGACGCCGACATCGACATGGCCGCCGACGCTGCCGTCTCCGCAGGTTACGGATCTGCCGGCGAGCGCTGCATGGCGATCTCGATGGTCGTCGCGGTCGGTCACGCGGCGGAGCCGCTGATCGACGCGATCAAGGAGCGCATCCCGAAGATCAAGGTCGGTGCCGGCGACGAGCCGGGCGTGGAGATGGGACCGCTGATCACGCGCGAGCATCGCGACCGCGTCGCGTCCTACATCGAGAACGCGCCGGCCGAGGGTGCGAAGGTCGTCGTCGACGGCCGCGAGACGACGAACGGCGACGGGTTCTTCCTCAACCCGACGCTGATCGACGAGACGAAGCCCGGCATGAAGGTCTACGACGACGAGATCTTCGGGCCCGTGCTCGGCGTCACGCGCGTCGACACGTACGACGAGGCGCTGAAGCTCGTGAACGAGAGCCCGTTCGGCAACGGCACCGCCATCTTCACGCGCGACGGCGGCGTCGCGCGGCAGTTCCAGTTCGACGCGCAGGCGGGCATGGTCGGCGTGAACGTGCCGATCCCCGTCCCGGTCGCGTACTACTCGTTCGGCGGCTGGAAGAACTCGCTCTTCGGCGACCTGCACATCTACGGCACGGAGGGAATCTCGTTCTACACGCGCGGTAAGGTCGTCACGTCACGCTGGCCCGACCCGGCCACGAGCCAGGTCGACCTCGGGTTTCCGCAGACGCGTTAGCGCCTCCTCTAGCACCAACGCTGACTGAAGTCAATGGGCCGTTCGGCCCATTGTGCATCAGACCCCGACCATGAGAAGGTGGGCTCGTTCGAGCCCGTGGGGGCGGCTCGACAAAAGCACGTTGATCAAGGGGAGACACGACAACGGGTGAGCTCGTACGCGGTTGATGCACAACCCGAACTTCTAAGTCTGTTAGCGCTTCGCCAACGAGCGATCCGGTTGTGGCTGGCGGCGATCGGATTGCTCGGGTTCGGGGTCGCGTACGTCAGCCCCATGGCGCTCGCACTACGCACGCCGGCGGTGACCGCTCCCGTCACGCTTCCCGCTCTCTCGCTCTCTCCGATCGATTTTCCGACGCTGGCCGTTCCCAAGCTTGACGCTGTCCGCGCAGTTCCCGCCGCTCACGCCGCCGCGACGCCGACTCGCACTCACTCGGTGCGACACGTCGTGCGACACGCAGTGCCGACCGCTCCCTCGGCCCCTGCCGCGACGACGCGCAGAGCAACGCGCGTGCCGGTCGTGAGCAACAGCTACTCGCTGCTTCCGCCGGCGACGAAGGCACCGGCCAAGAAAAAGGATCCGTTTGCCGACGTGCCGGTTGTCGAGGACACGACCGGCGGCGTGTCGACATCGGCCGCCGATCCGCTCACCGACGAGACGACCGCGACCGACGAAGCGAGCGCGACCGACGACACCGTCGGAGCAGTGCCTCCGGACATGGTCGACCCGAACGAGGGCGCGGCTGTTCCGACGAGCGAGGTCCCCGCGACGGCTGCGACGGACGATCCGGAAGAGACGCCGTACATGACGATGGCGTCGACGTCGTCCGCGACTCCGACAAGGCACCTCGCCGCGGCGCACGTTCCGTCGGATACGCAGTCAGACGCGACTGCTGCCGCGCCGACAGAGGCCGCGACTGAAACCGCGCCACCCGCTCAGACGAACGACACCACGTCGAGCGCGCCGGACGCGGCGACGCCTGCGGTGACGGCCGCTACGCCCGCGGCGAGCACGGTGACGCCGGATGCGGCGCCCGCGACGATCGCCGCGACGACACCGAGCGCAGATGCGACCGCGACGACGCCCGCCGTGGCGACGACGGAACCGGTGGCGGCGACGATCACGTTGCCGACGATCGACGTGCCGGCTCCCGCGACAACCGTGTCGTCCACGGAGCCGGCCACGACCGCAACCACGGAAGCGACCGCCGCGACCGCGTCTTCCGGGAGCGCCGATGCGTCGGCGGCCGCGGTCGCAGCGACGCCATGGACGATCGCGGTGGACGCGCAGTCCACTGCCCCGGCCGACCAGCATGCGATCTCCGTCTCGGCCGACGCGACGAATCTCGTCGTGACCGTCGACGGCGTCGCGACCAGCCGCCCCGTCAATTCGGTTGCCGGACTGACGATCACCGGCTCGGACGTCGCCGACACGCTGACGATCGACGGCTCGGTCGCTGCCGCGGACGTCCACGTCACGTTCAACGGCGGGGCCGGGTTCGACACGGTGCGCGGCCCACCGGCCGACAGCACGTGGACCATCACCGGCTCCGGTGCAGGCAACGTCGGCACTACTGCCTTCACGGACGTCGAGAATCTCGTCGGCGCGCCGAACAACAAGGACACGTTCGTCTTCGCGGCCGGAGGCACGATTGCCGGCGCGGTCGACGGCGGCGACGGCGGCTACGACACGGTCGAGCTCGCCGCAGGCGGCGGTCCCATTACGTCGACCATCACCGGCCCGCAGTCCGGCACGATCGCCCGCGGCCGCGACGTCATCACCTATGCGGGCATGGAGCCCGTCTCGGTCAGCGGCACGACTGATCTCGTGCTCAACGCTCCGAACTCGGCGACGATCGTCCTCAAAGAGACGGGGACCTCGTCCGACAAGACGTTCTCGGTGGACTTCAACGGCGGCGGCGAGACGCACGTCATCACGAACGCCGACACGCTCACCAGCCTCACGCTCAACCTCGGTACGGGGACGAACACGGTCACGCTGGAAGCGCTCGACACAGCGTTCGTGGGGAACCTGACCATCACCGGCGGCTCGGGCGCCGACACGTTGATCTTCGTCGAGAAGTCCAGCCCCGGCACCTACGCGTTCAA
>WNGE01001465.1_pt1 | contig 29794 bp, 23 predicted proteins | sample 5400651 | NCBI WGS metagenome assembly WNGE01 (sample SAMN13153370, study PRJNA577476) | soil metagenome | isolation source: 60 cm soil or saprolite under grassland replicate 2 | place: USA:California | collected 2016-06-15
ACGAACTGGGCTGGAAAGATACGGTGCGTGTCAACCCTGGAGAAATGGTCTCGATAGCGGCCACCTTTGATGGCTTCACAGGCCGCTACATGTACCATTGTCATATTCTAGAGCACGAAGACCATGACATGATGCGCCCATTCATTGTCATGCCCGCCGCCGCCCTTGCGTCCATGGATATGCCGGATATGTTTATGTCGATGTCCGCAGATGGGGAGAAGCCAGAGTGACGCGAATGGAAAAGGAGAGACAGACCTTCATGTGGCTGCAAAAAGCTCACATGAAGGGATAGCAACCTGCTGTTCTCTGAATCAGCGTTCGTATCGTCTTTGACGAGCGTGTCAGCGAGACGAGCGAGAAGAAGAAAGGAAAGTAACCATGGGATTTGACCAGTATCACGAACCTGCGAATGAACTTCCGCAAGAGACCCGCACCTTTGCACGCATGATTGCTTCGCTCACGGAAGAAGCCGAAGCCATCGGTTGGTATGAGCAGCGCTTAGCCGTGGAGCCAAACGCCCAGGCCCGGGCCATCATGGCGAATGCCCAGGGGGAGGAATTCAAACACTTTGGCATGGACCTCGAATTTTTAGTGCGCCAGAAGCCAAAGTGGAGAATCGCCTTACTGGATATCCTCTTCAAAGAGGGCGACATTGTCGCACATGGGGAGGAGGCAGAGGAAGATGAGCCACAGGAAGGCTAGGTAGATTTTCGTTATCTGAGGGAAGAACCCATCTCAGGTTGAGTATGGAGCATCGAGAGGAAAAACATGTTGAAACCTGATCCAGAACCTCTGCATCCGAGCGCCAAAGTAGTATCAGCCCTGCCAGCAGGAACGCCAGCACCTGATTTTACTCTGCATAGTATGCCTGATGAAATGGTCTCGTTGCACGATTTTCGCGGTCAGCCCGTCATTCTGGCGTTTTACCCTGCCGATTGGAGTCCCTTTTCCAACGACGAGTTGGCGCTCTATAATAAGCTGCTGCCAGAATTTGCGCGCCTGAAGGCGGAACTGCTTGGGATCTCGGTTGATGGAGTGTGGTCTCACCTGGCTTTTGCCCAGCAGCGACAGTTGCGGTTCCCGTTGCTCTCTGATTTTGAGCCAAAGGGGACCGTTGCGCGAACCTATGGTGTTTATCGTGCCCAGGAGGGAACCAGCGCACACGCGCTCTTCGTGCTCGATGCCGATCAGGTGATTCGCTGGAGTCACGTCTACCCAGCGAGCTTTCAACCAGGTGCTGAAGATCTGCTCGCCGCTCTCGAGGGGCTGCAAGGATTCGAACGGCCTGAAGAGATAGAAATGCCGCATCTCACGATGCCTGTGAGTGAGCGCGATCATATACAAGGGCCAGCAACGGCAGAGGTGACATTGGTTGAGTACGGCGACTACGAATGCCCCTACTGCGCTGAGGCTTTCCCTGTGGTGAAAGAGATCCAACGGCAACTGGGCCCCAAGTTACGCTTTGTCTTTCGCCATTTTCCCCTGGCTCACATTCATCCGCATGCCAGGCATGCCGCGGAAGCGGCGGAGGCAGCTGCCATCCAGGACAAGTTTTGGCGAATGCACGAGATGTTGTTCGAGCACCAGGTTGCGCTTGACGATGAGCACCTGCTGCAGTATGCTGCCGCTCTTGGACTTGATACCGAGCGATTCCAGTGGGAGTTGCAGCACCATATCTATGCGTATCGGCTGGATGAGGATGCCGAAAGCGGGAGGCATAGCCGCGTGAGTGGTACGCCGACCTTTTTCATCAACGGGATACGTCATGATGATACGTACACCCTTGATGTGCTGCTGCCTGCGGTTAGAAGAGCTTATACCTTGAGCTGAACCTTGAGCATATGCAAACGTGACTATTCGTGAAAAGGAGTATCGCCATGCCTGGCTCGTTCCGTATCGGCAAGATTGCCGGAATCGACATCGACATCCATGTGAGCTGGATTATCATTCTGGTCTTGCTCACTGTGTCTCTTGCCATTGGTTGGTTTCCCCAATTGTATCCGGGGCAGTCAACGGCCACCTATTGGATAGTAAGCCTCATCGCGGCCCTGCTGCTGTTTGTCTCCGTGCTCTTGCATGAACTGGCTCACTCACTGGTTGCACGCAGGCGTGGTTTGCCCGTGAAAAATATCACCCTGTTCATCTTTGGGGGCGTTTCGAATATTGAGCAGGAGCCAACGGATGCGGGCATCGAGTTCCAGGTGGCGGTGGTCGGTCCACTCAGCAGCCTCCTCATTGGCGCCGTCTGCTTTCTGCTCCAGTTGCCGTTGCGAGGGACCAACTCACCACTTGAAGAAATCCTGTTCTACCTGGCTGTGACCAACGTCTTGTTGGGCCTCTTCAATCTCATTCCTGCCTTCCCACTTGACGGCGGCCGGGTGTTGCGCTCGATCATCTGGAAGATAAGCGGCAGCATGCGTCAAGCAACACGTGCAGCCTCAATCACAGGCCAGGTCATTGCCTATCTCTTCATCTTGTTGGGCATCTGGATATTCTTCGCCGGCAGCATCTTAAATGGCATCTGGCTGGGTTTCATTGGCTGGTATTTGTTAAGCGCCGCCCAGTCAGCCAACTCTCAGGTCATGCTGGCATCCGTATTCAATAGCGTGACCGTTGGTGAGGTCATGAATCCCAAACCGACGACTGTCCCTGCCGACATCTCGCTGCAGCAACTGGTCGATGCCTACTTTCTGCCTGGTGGTCTGCGCTACGCGCTGGTGATGCAAGCCGATCAACTAGTCGGTCTGATGACGCTCAGCGATATCCGTCATATTCCGCGTGAACAGTGGGGACAGGTTCCTGTCAGCTACGCCATGATCCCCCTGGAGCGCCTGCACGTGGTGTCCCCGCAGCAGAGCTTGAGTGACGTGCTCCCGTTAATGGCCGGTCGCGATGTAAATCAGTTGCCCGTGGTGCAAAACGGTGCCCCGGTTGGCATCGTGAGCCGCGATGCGATTGTCCAGTATCTGGAGGTGCGACGTGGTCTCGGCTTAGATAGCCCTAAAAGCGATGCTCAAAACCAGTTGCATAAGACTGCCTAAAGAACACAGACTGAGATGAAACACCTGCTGCTACTTATTCGACATGGAGAATCAACCTGGAACGTCGAGCACCGTCTACCTGGACAGTTGCCAGGGATTGAATTGACTGATTCAGGGCGAGCACAGGCACAACGTCTGGCGAGAGCCTTAACAATGCTCCCGCTCAGTGCCATTATCAGCAGTCCTTTGGCACGTGCCGTTGAGACGGCTGAGTACCTTGTTCAGGGACGAGCGCTCGCCATTCAACGTGAACCCGACCTGATGGACATAGAGCTAGGTCACTGGTCGGGACAGAATCGCGACGCCCTCTCTCAAAGTGACCCCGCATGGAAGAACTTTGTTCGCGATCCCACGGTAGCACCTGTGGATGTGGAGACCTTTCCCGAGCTCGAGCAGCGTGTCGTGACAGCCGTTGATCGCTGGCTGAAGAAAGATGCAACAGGTCCTCTCCCTGCGTTCGTCACGCATGCCGATGTCATCAAATTGCTGCTAGCTCACTACCTCGGTCTGGAGGCAGGACGGGCGCGCTCCCTATGGATCGACAATGCATCCGTCAGTGTCGTTGCATTGGAAACTGACAGGTCACCGCTCGTACTTGCCATCGGCTGGAATCCCCAACCTGGATGGTTACAACCATCTACCACTGCATCTGAGCAAGCGAAAAGTGAAGGGAAGGCAGTTGGGGAGCAGAACGCATAGGGGACAGACATTCCACATCAAGCACAGCTTTGCCGTATTGCACGAACACCCATAGCCGTTGCATAATGGGATTATCGTGTAAGGCGATCCCTGTATTGATCTTTTCAATTGATTGGAAGTGTTTCATGACCGTTACATCCGTAGAACTCGACCTTGACCGCCAACAAAAAGCCAAAGAATACGCACGCATCCGTCGTCGCCTCTCCTATATAACCATGGGCATAGGCGTGATAGGCGTCTTCATTTTACTCTTCACGAACCTGGGTATCTGGCTGGGAGACCAGTTACGGGCACTGAGCTGGCAACCTGTTGCTGGCTGGTTCCCTTTACAGATACTGGTATACTTCCTGATCTTGATGCTGGCTTACGAAATTATCACCGCGCCTATTGCCTATTACAGCGGGTTTATACTCCCCCATCGCTATGGACTCTCAACCATGTCGCTGAAAAGCTGGCTGGCCGATCTCTTCAAAGGATTAGCGCTCAGCCTGGTACTTGAAATCCTGGTGATTGAATTTGTATACCTGCTGCTTGCCCTACAACCACAAACATGGTGGCTCTGGGTAGCGCTGGCAATGCTCTTCTTCTCTGTGGTGATGGCAAACCTCGCGCCAGTGCTCATCTTACCCATTTTCTACAAATTCACCCCTTTACCAGAAGGTGATCTGACAAAGCGCCTGCTCGCCCTTGCCGCACGCGCCCATACCCGCGTGCGCGGCGTTTTCACAATGCAAATGAGCAACAAAACGACAGCAGCCAATGCTGCCCTCATGGGATTGGGCAATACACGGCGCATCGTAATCGGTGACACCATGCTTGACCGCTATACACCCGATGAGATTGAAGTCGTGCTTGCGCACGAACTGGGACATCACGTTCACCATGACATCTGGAAGTTGATTATCAGCCAGTCAATCCTGACGCTGGGAGGCTTATACCTTGTGAATGTGGTGCTACACTGGGCCGTTGACACCCAACATATCTACACCAGTCTTGCTGATCCCTCAACCATCCCCTTATTACTGGCATTAATGGGAGCCTTTGGCCTGATTGTTATGCCAATAGGCAATGCCTTAAGTCGAGCAATTGAATACCAGGCCGATGAATATGCACTGCAATCCACCCATATGGTCGAACCCTTCAAAAGCGCGATGACCCGTCTTGCAAATCAAAACCTCTCCGATGTCGAGCCATCGCCCATCATCGAGTTCCTCTTTCACGACCATCCATCAGTCAATAAGCGCCTGAAGCACGCAGACAACTTCGTGGAGTAAATACTGTGCAATAGAGCACAAGTCGTGTATACTTCATGTATGTCAAACTGACGAGGTTCCAATGACTTCTTGGAGAGTAACGGGATGACAACAGCCAGGAATACAATCACGAATGCTAACATTGCGCCACGTGTCTTTCTCTCCTATGCGCGCTATGATGGGGAGTCATTCGCTACGCAATTGCGGCAACGGCTGGAAGCCGAGCACATTCCGCTCTGGCAAGATCGTGTAGGCCTCGAAGGCGGGCGCGACTGGTGGCTGCAAATCGTCGAAGCGCTCGACCGCGTTGAGTTCATGATCATGGTCATGACCCCGGCTGCTCTCGAGTCCTCTACCGTCCACAAGGAATGGCGCTCCGCTCGTCAAAAAGGCGTCTGCGTCTATCCGGTCAAGGGTAAACCCGAACCTGACTTCAACGATATGCCGCACTGGATGCGCAGTGCGCACTTCTATGACATCGACCATGAATGGCAGAAGTTGGTCAACGATCTGAACACCCGCTGCGAACAACAGCGTGTTCCATTCATGGTGGAAGAACTGCCAGACAACTTCATCGAGCGACCAGACGAGTTCGAAGCGCTAATTCATCTCTTGCTTGACGCACAACGGGGGGAACCTGTTGCGATCACGGCAGCGCTGCGAGGCGCAGGCGGCTATGGCAAAACCACCATGGCCAGAGCCATCTGTCATGATGAACGCGTGCAAGAAGCCTTTGACGACGGTATCCTGTGGGTGACGTTGGGTGAGAACCCTGACAATCTGATTGGCAAGGTAGAGGATCTCATCTATATACTCAGTCATGAGCGCCCCAGTTTCACAGGACTTGATGCGGCGACTGCACGCCTGGCAGAACTGCTGGCTGACCGTGATATCCTGCTGGTGATCGACGATGTGTGGAATGCAGCCCACCTCAGGCCGTTTCTGCAAGGGGGTGAGCGCTGTGCCCGTCTCGCCACCACCCGCGATAACGGAGTGCTCCCACGTGTTACCCAACGCATACAGGTAGACGCGATGCGCCAGGATCAGGCCATGCAACTCCTTTATACAGGGCTTGATGCTACTCCACGATCTGCTGAAGAGACGCAGGAACTGCGCCAACTGGCAGCGAAGCTCGGTGAATGGCCATTGTTACTCACCCTGGTAAAATGCGCGCTACACGAGCGATTAGAGAGGGGTCAGTCCCTTCACGATGCCCTGAACTCCCTCACCAAAATGCTGGAGAAGCGGGGGTTGACCGCTTTCGATGCGCAAAACGCACACGAGCGCAACCAGGCAGTGACCAAAACACTCGCTGTCAGCTTTGACCTGTTGAGCGCTGACGACCGCATGCGATATAGGGAGTTAGCCATCTTTCCCGAAGACACCGATATTCCGCTCGCAACGGTCCAAACCCTCTGGAGACTTGACGACATTGACACGGAAGATACGTGCGAGCGCCTGTATAGGCTCTCCCTGCTCTTACGTTATGACCTGGCAACGCGTACCATCCGCCTGCATGACGTGATACGCAACTACCTGCAACAGGTAGTAGGTGACGAGTTGCCTGCGCTGCACGCGCGCCTGCTGGATATCTACGCCCTCAAACATTGGGCGGATCTCCCTCATGATGAACCCTATCTGTGGGATCATCTCGCCGGGCACCTCGTCGCTGCCGGACGACTTGAACAGCTAGTTGCCACCGTGAAGGATTTGCGCTACCTGGCCAACAAAACACTCATCAAGCACAATGCGTACGTTGCTGAGGCTGACCTGGCGCTTGCTGAGCAACAAGTGCCCAATGATGAGCCACTGCGCCTGCTCACGCGCAACTTCGCCAACATGGGCCATCTGCTCAATCGCTGTAGCACGTATCAAGAGATTGCTCCAGTCCTCCACGGACGCCTTGTGCATCTGCAAGCACTCTCGGATCTATGCAAGGCATTCGAGCCGGACATTCCTCGACCATACCTGGCAAACTGGCATAGCTTACCAGACCTGCCATACCTAGCACTGATTCGTACGCTGAGCGGGCATACTAGTTATGTGTGGGGGTGTGCATTCAGTCCATTGGGAAACTTTATCGTGTCCGCCTCCAGTGACCTGACACTCAAAGTATGGGATTCGTGCACTGGAGAGGAACAACGCACACTGCGTGGGCATACAGCTGCAGTGCGCGGATGTACCTTCAGTCCTGATGGAGACTCTATTATATCCGCCTCGGATGATGGGACGCTTAAGGTATGGGATGTGCATACGGGGGAGGAGCGGCTAACTCTGCGCGGACATACGGATTGGGTGAATGGATGTGCGATCAGTCCGGCAGGAGACTTTATCGTGTCAGCCTCGAGCGACAACACATTGAAACTATGGGATGCGCGTACGGGGGAGGAGCGACAAACCCTAAGCGGGCATACCAATGCGGTGCGTGGGTGTGCGATCAGCCCAGCAGGAGACTTCATCGTATCGGCCTCCAGTGATCATACACTCAAGGTATGGAATACACGTACAGGGAAGGAACGACTTACACTTCGTGGTCATATGAACAAGGTAACTGGATGTGCGATCAGTCCAGCAGGAGACACCATCGTGTCGACCTCGAGCGACAACACGCTCAAGGTGTGGGATGCGAACACAGGCCAGGAGCGGCGCACGCTGAATGGGCATACAGATGAGGTGACTGGATGTGCGATCAGTCCAGCAGGGGACACCATCGTGTCTGCTTCTTATGACGAGACACTGAAAGTGTGGGATGTGCACACAGGCGTGGAACTACGTACATTACGTGGGCATGTGGGTAGAGTGTATAGATGCGCGATCAGTCCGACAGGAGACTTTATCGTATCGGCTTCTCAAGACCAGACGCTCAAAGTGTGGGATGTACATAGTGGAGAGGAGCGGCTAACCCTACGTGGGCATAGGGGTGAGGTGGAGGGATGTGCGATCAGTCCAACAAGAGATTCCATCGTGTCAGCCTCTGGTGATCAGACGCTCAAGCTGTGGGATGTTCAATCAGGAGAGGAGCGGCTGACGCTGCGCGGCCATACAGGTGAGGTGCGAGGGTGTGCCTTCAGTTCTTCGGGAGATTTCATCGTGTCGGCCTCGAATGACTGGGCACTCAAAGTGTGGGATGCGCACACTGGAGCTTGTCTTTGCACATTGCTTGTGAGTGATGATCTCAATACCTGTGCATTTCATCATGATGAGGAGCATCTTGTTGCATCAGGGGCTGGTGGTTTATATTTTTTGCGCTGGGTAAGGTAACTGCTGCGGATTTGATGTCTCTGTCCTCAAAAACACCATCCACACAACAAAATCAATAGTTGGGCTAAAAAATACCGCGCAAAATGAGCGGTATGTGAGCGGTATTTTCGATAATGAAGTGAAAATTGATGAGTAATAATCGTTTCTACCCGGTCAGGTGCAATTCATAGGCAAAACAACATAATCTCCCTATGCTTTCAGAGCCTGCATCAGTGCAGCTAGCTTTTGTCCTGCTTCGTCAGGTGTGCCGCTGGGCATACTCAGCAACGGCTCATCCACTCCTGCAGCGACCCACTGATCGAGTTTCGCCACGATCTGTTGTGCTGTGCCAATGATGGAAGTAGCATCGAGCAGCTCAGGCGAAACGGCCTCTACACCACCTTTCATCCCCTGTTTCCATCCCTCCTGCACAGCTTCAACCTCTGCGCCATACCCGTTTCGTGTCAGCATCTGCGCATAATAAACACCCATTTTGCCAATGTAGTAAGCAAGAGGAGCGGCCGCAGCAAACCGCGCAGCCGTTATTTCTTCCTCGCTGGCATGTTCGCTGAGAATGACACTTGTGATATAAGGGGCGATCATCGCGCTATGCGGAGGACGACCAGCCTTGCGTGCTCCTTCATCAAGCTGTTCTCGTAGTTCTCCCCACTTATTACCAGGCCAGTATACTGGCAGCACACCATCAGAAATTTCGCCCGATTGCACTACATTTTTTGGCCCCATGGCAGCGATATAAATAGGTATTTCAGTACGTGGAGGGGTAAAGCGTAGTTTGAAACCCCGCTCTAGATGGAATATTTCGCCGTTGTAGACCAGTTTTTCTCCGCGCAGGATCATTTTGATAATCTCAACGTATTCGCGGGTCCGCTGTACCGGCTTCTGGAAAGGTACACCATGCCAGTGTTCGATAACATTGGCTCCTGATGGTCCAAGACCGAGGAGGATGCGGCCGCCGGAACGTTCATCCAACGTGGCAACAGTACTGGCGATCAATGCAGGTGTGCGTGAATAAATATTGGCGATGCCAGCCCCAATCTTGATACGTTTGGTGGCGCGCACGAGGTCAGCCATGGAAGTAAAGAGTTCATAGCCCCAGGATTCACCGAGCCAGATCGAGTCATAACCTAGTTCGTCTGCAATCTTGACCTTTTCTACTACCTGGTCCCAGGCAGCAGGGAAATTCGGAGAATCAGCAATCAGTCCAATGCGGTCGCTGTACGCTCGTGTCATGCCTTGATCCATCTTTCTCTGAGTTTGTATATTATCAGTAAAGAAGTTCTGCCATTATTGTTCTGATATTATACACCACAGAAAGATGTTTTTAACTCAGAAACGACGTCGCCAACTGGTTAAACGCCTCAGCACGCTCGATATGCGGGCAATGCCCACAAGCCTCAAACACCTTCACTCTGCTCCCCGGTGTGCGACTCGCTTGCTGCGCGTGGGCAACAGGTATTACACTATCTTCATTTCCCCACACCACAAGCGCTTTGTTGGGTAGAGCGGCCAGGGTCTCTCGCAGATCTATATGCTGGCGGCTGCCACCAAATGCAGCTTCCGTAGTAGCCAGCAATGCCTCCCGCGCACCTGGTTGCAAGCGTTGCTGATAGATTTGCTCAACCAATGCCTGCTGCACCAGCCCTTGATGGGCAAAGAAATGGGTAAGTTCGGCTCGTATACCTTCAATAGTCGGTTTGGCTCGTAGCAGGTCGAGCACTTCACCATCGATCTCTGATCCCAATCCTGCGCTATCCACCAACACAAGTCGCTCAAAGCGCTCTGGATAGCGAGATGCAAAGGCAAGAGCTATGGCGCCACCGAGTGAATGACCTACCATGCTTACGCTTTGCCAGTCTCCATCCAGAGCATCTAGAAAACGCGCCAGGAAATCGGCCAGTGAAGGAACGCTATAATCCATGGCTGGTTTATCGCTGCTTCCAGCACCAACGAGATCGAGTGCACAGATACGGAAACGCTCGGCAAATGCGGGCAGGTTCAAGGACCACGTTTCGTATGAGCCTCCCAGGCCATGGACAAAAACAACTCGTGGAGCACCTGCAGGACCAGCAATTAAACAATGGATAGCTACACCTTCAACATCTACTACTTTCTCCTCGGCTTCTTCAGAAGAAACGGCTTTTGCTTCTTCGGCAGCACGTTGTACATCTTCGCGACCAATCATTCCACCTGGACCGGTGCCTACCAAAGTTGTTAGATCAACGCCGAGTTCCTGAGCAAGCCGCCGTGCCGCTGGTGAAGCATTCACTCGTCCACCCGCACTTGTAGGTGCCCGCATCACTCTGGAAGTAGCATCTGTTGTTGAAGCTTTAGGAGCAGTAGCTTGCTTTGTTAGCTTTTCTGCCCGTTGGCGTTTGATCTCAGCATCTTCACGCAGCAATTCTGCTACCTGTTCATCTGATAATTCTTCACCTGGTAGAGTAATCACAGCTATGGCTGCGCCAACGGAAGCACTATCTCCCTCCTGTATTTCTATTGTTCTCATTATGCCAGTAACAGGCGCTTCAACTTCATTGGTGGCTTTTTCGCTTTCAATCTCCACAATTGGTTCGCCCTCCTGGACAGGCTCCCCTGCTTTTTTAAGCCATTCCACGATTAGTCCCGTCTTCATTGACAAGCCCCATTTGGGCATACTCAAAATTGTTGCCACTATGCTTCTCCTCTCTGCTACAAACACAAACATGATAAATTAACACAACCAATCTGGCCCTCTCTTCCCGCGTAGGGGCGGGGGTGGTGTTGGGTTGGGTGGGGACGCTTGCGTCGCCCTGGGCCTTGCTCTTCCTCACCTCACGCATGTTTCTTGCGTCGCCCCGGGCCCAACTCTAGACCGACCCCATCTCAATGTACACTGTTATTCTCATCCAACTATGAGCTATCCCATCAATTCCTGAACGGTGGCGACGATGCGCTCCGGACTAGGAACATAAAACTGCTCAAGCGGCGGACTGAAAGGCACCGGAGTGTGCGGAGCCGTAACAAGTTTGATAGGTGCGTCCAACTCGGTGAAAGCTTTATCAGCGACAAGCGCGGCGATATCAGTGGCAGCACTGCAACGCGGGTTATCTTCGTCAACCACAATCAGACGATGCGTCTTCGCCACCGAATCCAGTATGGTCTCCTCATCCAGCGGTGAAAGTGTGCGTGGGTCAACAATCTCTGCTGAGATTCCTTGCTCTTGTAGTGTTTGAGCCGCCTCTAAAGCCTGGTGTACCATGCGCGAGATAGCCACGATCGTGACATCTGTACCCTCACGCTTGATATCAGCCACGCCCAAAGGTATGATATACTCACCCTCTGGCACTTCACCTGATACACCATACAGCATCTTGTTCTCAAAGACCACCACAAGATCATCATCGCGAATGGCAGCCTCCAGCAAACCTTTTGCATCTGCCGGAGTGCTTGGTACAACCGTTTTGATGCCAGGCATGTGGGTAAAGACCGAGTAGTGGCAACCGGAATGTTGACCTGCCGCACCCATACCAGCACCAATCATCGTGCGAATTACGAGCGGGCAACTTGCCTTGCCTCCAAACATGTAGCGCAATTTAGCTCCCTGGTCGAAGATTTGATCCCAGCAAACACCGAAGAAATCAACAAACATCAATTCGGCAATTGGGCGCATACCTGTTGCAGCGGCACCGACCGCCGCACCAATATATCCTGCTTCAGTAATAGGTGTATCAAGGACACGGTCACGTCCAAACTCCTGAACCAAACCTTTCGTGACCCCTAGTACACCACCCCATGCCTCATCATCCTGGAGGTGATCGACAGTTGCTCCACCTGCGACATCCTCGCCCATCAAAATAACGCGGGGATTATGGCGCATCTCCATGCGTATTGCTTCGTTGATTGCCTGAGCATAGGTCATTTGACGAATTGCGACAGCCATTGTCTCCTCCTTTAGGGATACTTCACATATACATCGGTTAACGCGTCTTCCGGAGTTGGGAAAGGCGCAGCTTCGGCAAATTCCCAGGCAAGGTCAATAGAATCATGGACCTTTTTATTGATAGCATCCAGTTCTGCGTCTTTGGCAATGCCACGATCAACGAGGGTGCGACGCATCGCAATGATCGGATCTCGAGCGCGATAGGACTCTTCCTCTTCTTTCGTACGATACAGTATGGCATCGCCCTCGAAGTGCCCGTAGTAACGATACGTTTTACATTCGATCAGGCTGGGACCGTCACCACGCCTTGCGCGCGCAATGGCTTCACCAGCAGCCTCATAAACCGCAAAGACATCCAATCCGTCGACTGTGACGCCTGGCATGTTGTAGCCTGCTGCCCTATCAGCGATATCACGGCAGCTCATGTGGTAGGTAACCGGCGTGGATTCAGCATAACCATTGTTTTCGGCAACAAAAATTACTGGAAGCTTCCAGATTCCGGCAAGATTGAGTCCTTCATGGAAAGTGCCCTGATTGCCAGCACCGTCACCAAAGAAACAGACAGCGACCTGGCCCTTGCCATTGAACTTGGCGGTAAGACCCGCTCCAGCCGCGAGAGGGAAGCCACCGCCTACGATACCATTGGCGCCAAGCATGCCTTTGTTCACATCCGCAATATGCATTGAACCGCCTTTGCCACGGCAAGCCCCTGCCTCACGACCTAGCAATTCAGCCACCATTTCGCGGATACTTACGCCTTTGGCGATACAGTGACCATGGCCACGATGATGACTGGTAATATAGTCATCGTCCGTCAAGTGCGAGCAAACACCAACAGCGACCGCTTCTTCACCTGCGTACAGGTGCACAAATCCAGGAACTTTACCCGATGCGAACTCCTTGCCAGCGCGTTCCTCGAACACTCGGATTGTCTCCATCTGCTCATACATTCGAAGTAGGAGAGACTTATCCAGTGTTTGCGCACTCACACTACCCTGTTTGGTTACCATAGCTGCAAACCTCCTAACTGTTGTGTGAGATACCTGCAAGAAAGAGGTATCCAAATATTTGTCGACCTGCTAACGATGCAGGTAACCACCTGATGCTGCTCCCTCAAGAGCAGCGGAGACATTAACAACAAACGGACCATCAGCACATAGTTGAACTTCCACCTCTGACTTTGGAGAAAGTTCGATTTCGCGCTCGCCATCCAGCGCAACTGTTCCGGCGCCAGGCAGGAAACGCACGACATCATTCATTACCAGTCGCTGGTATTCGTTGACTGCTACCCACTCAATAAGTCCAGGCGCCAGAGCAACTAGAAGCTGAGGTCCACCTGGTCCCAACCGGATATGCATTCCTGCTCGTTTCACACCTTTTGACGCTCCATCCAACAATGCTCCACCGAGCGCCGACAGACCAATCGTGGCAGGAGCCACCCGAGAAAGCACGACTTCACTCACGGTCGAAAGATCCCAGATAGCTCGCGAACCCACAAAAGGCACAGAGGACAGAACCACGTCCACAAGCGCGCTCTCTATCACCTCACCGTTGATCAGTACTGCTAATCTGGGTGCGCGATGCACTGCATCCTCGCCTGTATGTCCAATAGCGACCAATCCCGCAGCCATTCCCGCAATAGTACCCTCCAGGAAAGTCGGGAAAACATTATTTGTGCCCGTTGAAATCGGCACGAGAGGAACAGTGCCACATCCCCTGGCAACAGCACGGTTCGTGCCGTCTCCTCCCAGTGTGATGATGCAACCCGCACCCATGGAAGCGAGCATTTGAGCAGCACGGGTGGAATCAGTACTAGTCGCCAACACTGGCATTGATAATGGAAATGCTTGGAGAGTAGAACCTTGTTTGCGTCCAGTTAGTCCGTTGATGGCACGAGGTAATATGCCGAATTCGCGTTCAGGCATATAAGCCACTTGCGTAATACCCACGGCTTCGAGACCCAGGAGAACGCGGCGTACAATCGCCATTTTCTCATTATTATCAAAAACCGTGCCATACGCAACAAGGCGCCGTATATCGCGACCAGAAGCAGGATTGGCAATGATGCCTACAAGTGGTTGAGACATGCTATGCTCTTCTTATCAGATAGAAGAACGCAATACTTTGTGGCTTTTTAGCACAATCATATAATACCAGGACACGATTACGAACAAATTAAGAAAGCTTATCTGAAAAGAAGTTTGTTAACTTTCACAAAGAGTGACAATGAATCGTATACCATAAAATAATTGAGTTGTACAGGGCTTCATCCCAAAATATGAATATATACAAAATATTTCTTGACTCAGCTTGAATCACAATGTATGCTCATTGAAAAGCAAGGAGCACAAGAGCGATGGATAAGCACATTGAGCGCATCCTGAACCAGATACCTGGCTGGAACGCCACCGATGCAGTTGTGGCCCCCCTCGTTGGTGGTATCACCAATCAGAATTATCGTGTAGACATCGGTGGCGAAACCTTTGTGTTACGCATTGGAGGGACAGGCACACACCTGCTTGGCATCGATCGTGGCCGCGAAAGTATCTGCACTACAATTGCTGCGCAGGTTGGTGTGGGAGCGGAGGTTATTCACTTTCTGCCCGCCGAAGACGTGCTTGTCACACGCTTTATCGTTGGCACAGGCATCACACCAGAAACTGCAGCACAACACGAAATGTTGCGTCGTATTGTCGATTCCATGAAACGTTATCATGCTGGGCCAGCCTTCCCAGGCGCCTTTTCTCCATTCGAAACGGTACGCAGCTACCATACACTGGCGCTCGAACATGACGTTGCCTTTCCCGAAACGCTTCCACAGGCTTTTGCCTTGATGGAACAAATCGAGCAGGCCCTTGCTACAGGTGGCACAACATACACCAGACCTTGCCACAATGATCTGCTCGCCAGCAATTTCATCGATGACGATCATACCATTCGTATCCTTGATTGGGAGTACGCTGGGATGGGTGACCTATTCTTCGATCTCGGCAACTTCGCCGTAAACCAGTCCTTGAACGAAGAACAGTGTATGCTGCTATTACGAAACTATTTTGGAGAAGTGCAGTCTTCCAACCTGGCGCATCTTCATCTGATGCGGCTCGGCTCCGATTTGCGCGAGTCATTCTGGGGATTTTTACAAATGGGTATCTCAGAACTCGACTTTGATTATAAAGAGTACGCTCATCATCACTTAAACCGCTTTTTACAAAATGTTCAAACGGCACCTTTCGAACAATGGCTCCAAGAAGTTACGAATTAATATAAAAATCAGGGGTGCAGGGGGCGAAGCTGCCCTGCCGGGGTCTGGGGCCGCGCATCTGGGGGATGCATAAGCGCGTCCCAGTAATTCCCTTTTCCTTCGCCGCCGCAGGCGGCGAGTCTCTTGAAACGCTGTAAAAAGGACTTTTTAATTGTTCCGACGACTTAGGGACATGGTTCTCGATGGAAGTCAAACTAGCGTTAATAAATATTTTTAAGGGAACTATAAGGAGACCCATTTATGCACGATCAAGCCAGAGTTGTCATTATAGGCAGCGGTATTGCTGGTTCCAGCATCGCTTACCATCTGACCGAACGAGGGTGGCGCGACATTGTTGTACTCGAACAAGGGCCACTTTTCAGCGGCACGACATCACACGCGCCCGGCCTTGTTGGTCAACTGCGCTCATCTATCAGCCTGACAAAGATGCTGGTCTATAGCATATCGTTGTACAAAGAGCTACAGGTAGACGGCAACCCGGGCTACTTTGAAGTTGGAAGCCTGCGCCTGGCCTCATCGAAAGAACGCATGGAAGAACTCAAAAGGCAGGTAGGCTTCTCGAGAAGCGCTGGATTAGAAGCTGAACTCATCAGCGCCAGTGAAGCAAAACGCATGTTTCCGATGATGAGTCTGCATGGTGTCGAAGGTGCCTTATTGCTGCCCACCGATGGTTCTGCTAAAGCTCCCATTCTGGCTGAGGCCTTAGCAACTAGAGCACAACAGCGCGGCGCAACTTTCTACACCAATACCCGTGTCACAGGCATCGAAGTTGTGAACGGTCATGTGAAGGCGATCAGCACCTCGCAAGGTCGTATTCGTACTGAAATTGTTGTCGTTGCCGCTGGCATCTGGTCACCGAGAATTGGTCGTATGGTTGGCATCTCTATTCCGCTCATTCCCATGCAACATCAATATGCCCTCACCGCCCCACTGCCCGAACTCTCTGGACAAATAAACATTCCTAATCTGCGAGACCCCGATAATCTGGTGTATTTTAGGCAGGATGGTAACAGTATTGTGCTGGGTGGATACGAACATGATCCTGCATTTTTTGATGTTGACGCCATTCCTGATAACTCTAATCCCACTGTGCAAAGCTTCGACCCACCACGCTTCGAGAGCTTGATGCAGGGATGTATCAAACGCGTCCCGTCCTTTCGAGGTGTCGAGCTTGTGAAGCAAGTGAATGGGTTAGAGTCGTTCACTCCTGATGGTGAGTTTGTCCTGGGTGAGTCGCCGGATGTACAAGGCTTCTGGGCCGCCTGCGGCTTCTGCGCGCATGGCATTTCAGGCGCTGGTGGTGTTGGTAAAATGATGGCAGAGTGGATTATTGATGGTGAACCCAGCCTGGATCTGTGGGAAATGGATATCCGTCGTTTTGGCGCATACACTGCAAGCCGTCGTTACATCGCTACTCGTATCAACGAAATCTACAGCACATACTATGACATTAGTTACCCGATGCGAGAACGCGGCAGCGCGCGTAAATTGCGCATCAGTCCCGTGTATAATCGTCTCGAAGAACTCGGTGCCGTTTTTGGCGAGAAAGCAGGCTGGGAGCGCCCCAACTGGTTCTCCTCGAACGACCGACTGGCTGAAGGGCAGGGATGGCCCGAGCCATATAGTTGGGCCAGTCGTTACTGGTCACCCGCAATTGGCGCTGAACACCAGGCCACACGCGAGCACGTGGCTATGTTTGATGAAACCTCTTTCAGCAAGATAGAAGTAATCGGCCCAGGCTCACTGGCCTTTTTGCAGCACATTACTGACAATCAGATGGATCAACCCATAGGAGCCATCACCTATACTCAAATGCCAAATAAGCATGGCGGCATAGAATGCGATCTGACCGTAACGCGCCTGGCTGCCGATCGCTTCCAGATCATCACCGGCACCGCCTTTGGCAACCATGATCTCTCCTGGATTCGCAGCCAGATGCCGGGCGATCGCTCGGTCTATGTAAACGACATTACATCCAGTCGTTGCTGCATCGGTGTATGGGGACCTAAGGCACGTCGCTTGATGCAGCAGGTAAGCGAGGACGATTTCTCGAACGAAGTTTTTCCTTACCTGACTGCTCAAAATGTGACGATTGGCAACATTCCTGTGTTGGCGCTGCGCGTGACCTATGTAGGTGAGCTTGGCTGGGAAATTTACGCCCCCATGGAATACGGACTCAAGTTATGGGATACACTCTGGGAGGCGGGACAACCCCTTGGCATGCTGGCGGCAGGCTATAGAGCTATCGAGTCGCTACGTCTGGAGAAGGGGTATCGCTATTGGAGTGCAGATATCCATTCGGAATATAATCCCTATGAAGCGGGACTGGGCTTTGCTGTCAAACTACAAAAAGGCGATTTCCTCGGTCGGGAAGCATTAGAGCATATCAAAGCACAGGGTGTCACACGTAAGTTGAGTTGCCTGATAATGGATGATCCAGCCGCTGTTGCATTAGGAGGCGAACCCTTACTTGAAGGCAAGCGAGTGCTGGGCTTTGTGACGAGCGCCGGATATGGCTATACCGTGAGACAAAGCATCGTGTATGGGTATTTGCCGATAGAGTACGCCGTGCCCGGAACTCGGGTCGAATTGCAGTTATTCGGCGTACTTTATGGAGCAACAGTTATGAAAGAGCCTCTGTACGATCCGAAGAACGAGAAGATTAAGGCATAATAAACTACTTGTTGTCACCATTGAGCGCAGCAAGTCCTCGCTCAAGTCGTGCCATACCAGCGCCAAGCGCAGCACTCAGAGTGATCTCGAAAATTGCGTCTATAGAGGAAATTTGAAGTTCCTCAAACGGTTCCTAATTGCCAGGATTCCTGGTAAGCTCGCTGAGTATCATCAAGGACATCTAAACGAATTCCGAGAGCCTGGAGCTTGAGGTTAGCGACTTGCTCATCAATCTCAGAGGGTACATCGTAGACACCTGGTGGTAACTCCTGACCATCCTGGAAGAGGAAGCGTGCAGAAAGCGCTTGGTCTGCAAAGCTAAGATCCATTACTGATGCCGGGCTTGCTTCGGCGGCAACCTGACCAACCAGACGCCCCTGGGCAAGCAGGTAAAGGGCACGTCCATTGGGTAAGCGAAACTCAGTTAAATGCTCACGTATTTCTGTCTCACTAAGGGCGAGACGGCGCAAGGAGGCAACATCTACTTCGACATCAAAGTGGCCAGAGTTAGCCAGGATAGCGCCATCCTTCATTGATTGAAAATGATCAGCACGAATCACTCCTGCCATACCGGTGGCAGAGACAAAGACATCACCTAGCAGTGCAGCTTCAGCCATAGGCAACACCTGAAAACCGTCCATAATCGCTTCCAGCGCTTTGACCGCATTGACTTCACACACAATCACACGCGCACCCATTCCACGAGCGCGCATTGCGATACCTCGCCCACACCAGCCATAACCTGCGACAACGAAGATTGACCCTGCCAGGAAGATATTTGTCGTCCGCATGATGCCGTCAATAGTGTTCTGACCTGTCCCGTAACGATTATCGAAGAAACGCTTGGTGGGCGTATCATTAACCGCAATCACCGGAAAGCGAAGCAATCCATCTCTGGCTAGAGCACGAGCTCGTACAACACCAGTCGTTGTCTCTTCAATTCCAGCCACGACGCTTTTACCAGCGGGACCATTGTGCAAGGCAACAATTAAATCAGCTCCATCATCCATCACCAGGTTGGGTTCGATAGCCAATGTTTGTTCGATGTGTCGTTGGTAGGTCGTGAGATCCTCTGCATACTGAGCATACACGGAGATGCCACCAGCGACGAGAGCAGCGCATACATCGTCTTTTGTTGAGAGTGGATTCGAAGCGCAAATGGCGATTTGCGCTCCCCCGACCTTTAGAGCAAGGAGCAAGACTGCCGTTTCAGTTGTGATATGCAGCGAGGCGGCAATACGTCGATCATGAAATGGACGTTCAGAGGTAAATTGTGTTTGAATCCGTTGTAGGACGGGCATGTGACGTGCAGCCCAGGCAATCCGTTGCCCTCCACGTTCGGCAAGGGAAAGATCTCGAATATCATAGTTCATTGGCACATCTCCTTAGTGTAGACTTTTATCAAAGATCAAGCGACACGATTATCAGTACCAAGGCGCCAAAGTCGGCGCTGTTTGCGATCCTCCCAGGCAACCCAATCAAGTCGATCATTCTGTTCAATTTGTGGAGTTGTTTCCCAAGGGGATGTGGAGATTGCGTTCTCGACAAGTGATTGCTGAGCAAAGAAACCACTTAGTGCTGTGACAATTGCCTGATTTGAGCTAACAACGGCCTGGCTATGCCCAGCGGAGGTGAGTGTACCTGCAAGCGCTTCGAGCTCATCAACTAGAAGCAGAATTACGTCTGGGTCATGCTGGCTTTGCTCTGTGGGTAATGCCCGAAAGACCTGGCAGTCCTTTCCTTTAGCACGAGCTAGAACATCAGCTAATTCAGTATCGTAAGCAGCGGATAGATAAAGATAAATTGTCTGTTCTGCAACTATCACCATCGCCTGTGCCCTGGATAGAATATGCTGGTATCCTCGCAGGACCCAGAATTCATCACTCGTAGGGGAATGCACGATTGTAGCAAGAGAAGTGGCAAGATCATCTAGCGTCTTCGTCATGCTTTGCCGCATCTGCCCGAGAAACCGATTAGAATCCTCTGCCTTGTAGCGTGGAGGATCACCCGGTTGGACAAGCGCAAGGCCTTTCTGTGTCAATCGCTCAAGCACCTCATAACTTTTAGAAAGGGGCACCTGGGAACGTTTTCCTAGTTCATAACCTGTCAGTGGCCCTTCAGCCAGAAGTGTGTAATAAGCCTCAGCTTCGTACTTATTTAGTCCAATTTGCTGCAACTGCTCGATAGCTGTCATCATATTCTCCTTTAGTAACCACTATAGTGGTTACTATTCTAACATCACCATCTATCATTGTCAAGCTTATAGAAAAGAAAGAAGTGGAGGAGATAACTTCTACTAACCCACGTTTAGTAAGCTACTTTTTTTGAAGATGGCAAACTGGGGTATTGGAGGGCTTATTGTAGTTATAACACTTATAACGATTGTAACCGTTGTAAAGAGCTACCATGCAGTATGAGAAATCATTCCTTATTCCCTAATATTCTGTATTATGAAGAATATTCTGTATTATGAAGTAAAATGAAAGTACGCAGACAATCTGTCAGTTCTAAAAGTGATTTCGCAGTGATATTTTTCTTCTACATTGAATGACGATATGAAGGAGAATCTAGAAGATGAGAGAAGCCGAACCAGTCATTGTTGTTGATCTCTTTCCTCCGGAAAGACAGGAACTACTCCTCTTGCTATCACAATTAGAGCCTGAAGAATGGCATAAAGCTACAATCTGCCCTGGATGGAGTGTCAAAGATATTGTCCTACATCTGTTGGGCGATGATATAGGTCGTCTCTCCAGGAATCGTGATGCTTTCGATGACTCCATTTCAATGAATACCTATCCTACGCTCAGCTCGTGGAATGATCTTGTCGCCTATATCAATGAGAGGAATAAATTATGGGTTCAAGCCACACGAAGAATGAGTAATCGTCTTGTTTCGACATTGCTTTCCTTGACAGGGGAAGAAACCTATGAATATTTTTCCTCACTTGATTTGTTTGCTCTAGGAGAGCCTGTTAGCTGGGCAGATCCTAATCCTGCCCCAGTATGGCTTGATATTGCACGAGAGTACACAGAACGATGGGTACATCAGCAGCAAATCAGAGATGCGGTAGGAAAGCCTGGTTTACAAGATCGATATTTCTTCGCGCCAGTCCTGAAAACGTTCGTAAGAGCACTTCCACATACGTTTAGCGAGATACATGCCGCCCATGGGACACTCATCCATCTCATCATTTCGGGTGAAGCAGGCAGTGAGTGGTATCTTCAACGAGAACAAGAGATATGGGTATTAGGGAAAGACGCCACATCACCAGCTGATGCAACTGTAGTCCTCGATCAAGAAAGCGCATGGCGACTATTCACAAAAGGGATAAGCAAAGAAGAAGCCATTCAGGGTAGCACGCTGAATGGCAATGAAACGCTAGCACGAAAAGTTTTTGATACTGTCTCCATCATTGCATGAATGACAGTGTTTTATAATGATGGTTTCCAACTTCGTTTCTTGTACCTTGAACGCGATTCAGACTCAAGCTTTAAGGTTGCACTTTTTATTTCACTTGAATGCTGAACGGCACACTGACCACATACTGTGGACACATTTGACCCTTTTTGCACATCGCTCTGCCATAAAAGTTCAATTGTGTAGTACCAGTTCCTTGAGCAGTAAACCGCCATATGCAGGAATTTGCAGTTTGCGAGGCATAGCCATAAGGCGTTTGCAGTTGCAGCACACCCTGCGAAGTAGTAGGACCATTCCATAACTGGCCAAAGGGTAGCTGAATCTCGATCACGTCACCTTGATGAGCTGTGACGGTCTTATTGCTATTTGACGTCTTCAGCACAACGTTGGCCGGTGTCGAAGTAGTACCGACCACTGCATTACTAGGGCAACCATTAGAATTTACGGTGCTGGTGGCAATTGGCACAGGGGTAGTCCCGGTTGAGGCCGAACCCGACCCAGAACTCGAGTTCGTGCCACAGGCTGTTAGTATGAAAACGATCACTGTAGCCAGTGAAATAATCAACCATATTGATTTTCGTCTGCCAATCTGAACTGTACGCATTTTCGTTTCTCCTTATCCTCTTCGCTCGAATGCCTACTTCTTCAAAAATTCTGAGCTAATAAGAGCTTCTAGTGTCAAGACGTTTCATTGTGTAATAAAGTTCCCATACTCAACGACATATACATACCTAACACGAATAAACGTTTTATGGAGAAAAAAATGTCGTCTACCGGTTCTAAAGCCATGCCATTTCGCCGTTGCACCCAGTGGAAATTAGATGACATCAAATAGATTGACAATATCGAAATACTGAGGTAAAGTCGAACAGTCCACTGACCGCCGCTACACGCTAGTCAGCCTCACATCACAAGGAGAAACGATGGTGCGGCATCTGCGGCAGGGTCGCCTGGATCATCTGCAGCGCTGGCTTGCCCAACTCAATGCGCAGGATATAGCCGCGCTGTGCCAGGGTCTGGAGGCGCTCAGCCGTGTCATGCAAACTGATTCCGAACTCCGCAGTGGAGACGATTGGAAGGAGGCAACACGATGAGCAAGCAAACGCAACGAGTTTCCTCGAATGGGAGCGCGACTCCTGATGCTCTCTCCACGCTCGTTCTCCCGCTCGATAGTCTTGGAAGAGGAGCACTGGCGGTTGCTGGCGGGAAAGGTGCCAACCTGGGCGAGTTGGTTCGCGCTGGCTTCCCCGTGCCCGCTGGCTTTGTCGTGACTACGATGGCCTATGACCGCTTCGTGGCTTATAACCACCTGGACAGGACGATCTCCCAGGCACTCAGTGAACAACCCGGAAACGGAGCCGCCATCCGGGAGGCTTTTGAGCGCACTCCCATCCCACCGGAGCTTAAGCAGGCTATCCAGGCAGCATATCAGCAGCTTGGGCAGGGCCCCGTCGCTGTGCGTTCAAGTGCGACGGCTGAAGATCTGCCGGGGGCGGCTTTCGCTGGGCAGCAAGATACCTATCTCAACATTATTGGAGCAGAGGCAGTGTTCTCTGCCGTGCGGCGCTGCTTTGCGTCGCTCTGGACGGACCGCGCCATCGCCTATCGCGAGCGCCAGGGACTCGACCAGCAGAGCGTGAAGCTCGCCGTCGTGGTGCAACGCCTGGTCGAGGCGCTGGTCGCGGGAGTGCTGTTCACCGCCAATCCGGTAACGGGAGCGCGGGAGGAGATCCTGATCGATGCCACTCCTGGTCTGGGCGAGGCGCTGGTCTCCGGCCTGGTTACTCCTGACCACTTCGTCTTACAGAAGAGGCGCTGGCGCAGATGGCACGTTGTAGAGCGGAACAGAGGACGGTGTGAGGTCGTGGTACGGCCCCACACCGGGGGCGGAACGGAACTGGTTTCGCTCGACTCAGCGGGCATCGCCTGGCCTCAACTTTCGGATCGGGAGGTACTCCAACTCGCGCAACTGGGCACGGTCATCCAGCGCCACTTCGGGTGTCCCCAGGATATCGAGTGGGCCTGGGCTGATGGCAAACCTTTCATCGTCCAGGCGCGTCCGATGACCGCCCTCCCGGAGCCCCCACCTCGCACGAACAGGCAGCAGCAGAGATTAGCTCGCATGATCGCGGAACTGTTCCCGATTCGGCCGTACCCACTGGATGTGACCACGTGGAGCAGTGCGTTGTTTGGCGCCGCTGTTGGGCTCTTCGAGTTCATCGGGCTTGCACGTCCATCCCTGGAGCAAATCTGCGTTGAGGAAGACGGCGTAGTCGTCCGATTGATCCCGCCAAGCTTTCGGCCGACCGCGAGGATACTCCTGGCTCCTGAGCGGTTCCTGCGTCTGGCCTGGCGTTACGACCCCGTCCGCTGGCAGGCCGACCCGCTCCTGGCCGAGACGCTGACGTGTGCCCGCGCCCTGGAAGGGCGTGACCTGCGGCACCTTCCCTGGGAGGGCCTGCTTGCCATGGTGCGAGAGGCAATGGTGATCCCGGTGCAGCTCGCCAGGGAACTCCGCATCCGTTACTACCCACGAGCGTTGCTCGCCCTGGGGCTGCTTCTTGTCGGGCTTACCCTCATGGGACGCAGGGATCGCTTCGGCGCGCTCCTCGCCGATGTTCAGACCAGGACGCTGGAGGCAAACCACGCGCTCGAGGAACTGGCGGCGCGGATTCGATCTGATCCCACTCTCGATTCCGTCTTCGCGAATCACGAGGCCGATGAGCTATGGGCACAGCTCGAAGCACTACCGCCGGGCCGGGCTTTCCTGGCTGAGTTGCAAGCCTACCTGGACCGCTACGGCCACCGTGAGGCAGCGGCCATCCTGGTTTCCCAACCGACGTGGAAGGATGCGCCAGAGGTGATGCTCGGTATTCTCAAAGGGCTTGCTCTGGCTGAGCCGAGGTCCCAAACCGGGCGACCAGGATGGAAAGCTGCAAGAGACGAGGTAGTGGCACACCCTCTCCTCCGGCTCTCGCCCATGCGCTCTGTGTTCCTCGCGGCCCTCACCGCGGCACGCAGCTTCCTGCAACTCCGTGAGGATACCCATTTCTACGGTACATTGCTTCTGCCCGTCATTCGGCGAACGCTGATCGAATGCGGTGGGCGCCTTGCAAGCTGTGGTGTGCTAGACGCTCCCGAGGACGTCTTCCACCTCAAGTGGGGCGACCTCGAGCAGGTTGACGGAATGTGGCCGCCTCCTCCACAGCTCGCTGACCAGTTGCGAACCCTCGTCGTGAGGCGCAAGAAACGACGTGCCGCCCTCGCAGGAACGCCGCTGATTGATCCCCGGCTCTTTTCCCAGTCCCAAGTCGACGGGGATATCCTGCTGCGTGGGACGCCAGGTAGTCCTGGCGCAGCGGAAGGACCCGCGCGCATCATCCACAACGGCTCGGAGTTTGGGAAGCTGCGCCCAGGCGAGGTGTTGGTTGCCCCATACACGAATCCAGCCTGGACGCCGCTCTTCCAGAGGGCAATTGCGGTCGTGGTGGACAGCGGTGGCGCAGCATCACACGCGGCGATTGTGGCGCGCGAGTATGGTATTCCAGCGGTGATGGGTACTATCGATGGGACGCACCGCCTCATAGACGGTAAGCGTGTCCGTGTTGATGGCACCCAGGGCCTGGTCTCCCGAGTAGTGGAGCGTCCGCAGGTGCGGTAGCCGGCCTACCCCATCTGTGGGATCACGCCCAGCTGTTGCAGGAGACGCAACAGATTAGGGCCACCCCAATGCTCCACGATCTTCCCCTCAACCAAACGATACATGTCCTGGGCCGGGACCGTGACGGCCTTGCCCGTTGGCGGGATGTCCTGAAACTGGCCCGTCTGGGTGCCATGAAAGGTCGCACGAAGGGCAACAGTATCCCCTTCGGCAATCATCTGATCAATCGTGATCTGCCCGTCAGGGAAGGCCGAGTGAAAGCCGCTGATAAAGCCTTTGAGCGCTGCCGGGTCAGAGGGCAGATCGTGGCTGACGTAATGGTCGCCCAGCAGTTCCTCGAGGACGGCCAGGTTCTTCTGGTTGATCACCTCGTTATAGAAGCGGCGGACGGCGACCTTATTGTCTTCTGGTGACATGTGAAATGCTCCTTTGTGTGTAATGACGGTGGGCAAGCTCTTCTTCCCCACCTGAACGCTCTGATGAAACGTCTTCTGTGGATCAAAAGACGACAGTGTTGACCAGGAACCCAATTCCTGACACCTCACCTCCCTTCTCAACCAGCGGGAGCCTCCCACCTGGTTGCCTGAGCTTTCTCGCCCATCTCCTCGAAGAAGTGCTCTAACTTTCGCGAGACCTTGTTGACATCATTCATGCTGCCAGGACGCCCCGGGCCTGGGCCAAGGGACCTGGCTTGCTCACCGTGGGCCTGATGTTCTGGTTGAGCGAGAAGAAGTTGGTGGGATCATACGTGTTCTTGAGCGCGACCAACCGTTCGTAGTTGACGCCATAGGCTGCCCGCACCCGCTCATCTCCCTCGTTGCCCAGGAAGTTGACATAGACGCCACTGCTCGCAAACGGTTGCATCGCCGTCCAGAACGTACGAGCCCACGCCCTATGCAGATGGGCTTGTCCGGCCTCCCAGGCGGCAACAATGCTCATGACATAGGACTCCTCCCGCAGTGCAAAGGCGGTCGCGGTCGGGCCCACACGGCTGGCAGCACCATGGACGTGCTGAATCAGGACCAATGAATACGGCGAGGTGCAGGCTGCGCCAGCGTCGGCGATGGTCTCGATCGCCTCATCACTCAGATCCTTCAGCGTCCTTGCTTTCTCATAGTAGTGGCGCCCCTCCGGTGCTCCCGCATCGGCCTGCGTGAGCAGCTTGAGGTAGGATTTCGGGCGGATCAAATCGACGATTGGGGGACCAAACTTCCTGATCGGCTCGACGAGGCGTTCGCCTGCATCAAGGGAGCCACAGGAGCAGAGGTTGATGGCAATCGCGGGCAAACCGTCTGGCGTGGTCATGAGGGCGGCATAGGCCGTCAGTTCGTCAGGAACGTTGCTGGTGTACTCGCGGTAGAAGCGCAGAACCTCCCGCGCTCTGCTCATCGGGTAGACCACCTTGCCCGCCAGCACCGGACCGACCGCGTGCAGTTGGAATTCGAAGGCGGTCACAATGCCGAAGTTCCCCCCACCACCGCGCACGCCCCAGAACAGGTCGGGATGCTCGGTGGCACTGGCTCTGAGCACCTGCCCATCAGCGGTGACGATGTCAACCGAGAGCAGGTTGTCAATGGTCAAACCGTATTTCCCCATGAACCACCCCAGTCCACCGCCGAGGGTGAGGCCCGAGAGCCCGGTGCCAGCAACGGTCCCAGTCGTGGTCACCAGCCCAAATGGCTGGATCTCTCGGACGAATTCGCCCAGCGTGAGTCCGGCTTCGGCCCGAGCCGTGCATTTAACGGGATCAACCCGGATGCCCTTCATCTGAGAAAGATCGATGACGATGCCCCCATCGCAGACGGACTGGCCACTGACACTGTGGCCGCCACCCCGGATGGCGACAGGAAGATGCTGGAGGCGCGCGAACTCGACCGCATGCGTGACGTCGGCACGGTGAGCGCAGCGGATGATCAGGGCCGGATATTTGTCAATCATCCCATTCCACACCCGGCGGGCGCTGTCGTAACCACCATCGTCCGGGAGGATCACTTCACCGTGCAGAGAGGCCCTGAAGTCCCGAAGGGCCATGGGGTTTGTCGCTCTATGAAACATACGTCTCCCTCCTGGTAAGCGTGTGTCACCAATAACTTGGCAGCATCCTGTCACCGAGTTCCTCACCTCCCAGGTGCAAGATATATGCCATAGGTGTCACAGCGCGAAGCGCTAGCGTGGTGCTTCGCTCGTGATAGCAGCCGGTGCGGCCACGATCTCGAAAGCGATGAGCGCTCGCAACCAGTCCGACACGCCAAAATGCTCCACGACCTTGCCCTCTTCGACCTGGTCGAGTGAGAGATTCATGATCTCAATCGCTTTGCCCGTGGGGGCTACTCCCATGAACGCTCCCAGGTGTGTGCCGCGTAGCGTGGTGCGGGTCGTCACCCATGTTCCCTCGACGGTCTGCTGCTCGATGATGGAAGACACGTCAGGGAACGAGGTGAAGAGCAGGGGAAAGACCTGCCGGGTCTGCCAGTAGCCAGGATGGTCATAAAGCCTCGCCAGATTCCTGTGATTGATCGCCTCGTGCGCCAGCCTCGCGATTGCTTTGCGTTCTTCAGCAAGCATGGCTTCTTCTCCTTTCTCGCTGTCGGGCATAAGAAACGTTCTCATGCCTGCGGTGGATCACCGTTGCTGAAAGTGTACCTGCTCGTGCTCGATTGCACCATGAAGAAGACCCACACTTTCCCCACAGTTTTCTGGTCTTTATTCTGTGGTATGATGGTGTCACGGTATGTTTCGCTCATGACGGCAGATCACGAAGAGGGCAGAGGAGATGGAGCCGACCACCTTTGGGGCGCTGCTCAAGCGCTATCGCATTGCAGCGGGGTTGACACAGGAGGCGCTGGCTGAACGTGCCAGCCTCAGTACACGCGCCGTCAGCGACCTGGAACGAGGCCTCAGCCGTGCGCCCCGCTATGATACACTTGACCTGCTGACCAGGGCCATGAACCTGGAGGCTTCGCAGCGGGCAACGCTGTTTGCCGCGGCACGGCCTGCTTTAGCAAGAGAGGACACAAAAGCCGCTCCCTTGCAGGTGCTTCCCTTTCCTCCTACGGCTCTGCTGGGGCGGGAGCAGGAGATCGCCCAGGTGCTTGTCCTCGTGCGAGAGCGCGGGGTGCGTCTGCTGACGGTGACCGGGCCCGGCGGGGTAGGCAAGACCCGGCTCGCGCTCGAGCTCGCCCACGACCTGCGTGCAGGTTTTGCCGATGGCCTCGCATGGATTGACCTGACAGCTCTGCGTGATCCATCGCTCGTTCCACAGACAGTGGCGCAAGCGCTGGGACTGCGTGAACAGGCTGATCGCCCTTTCTCCGAGCAGGTGCGCGCTTTCCTCCAAGACAAACAGTTTTTGCTGCTCCTCGATAATTTTGAGCACCTCCTGGAAGCGGCAGACTTCGTGGCTGACCTGTTGGTGAGCTGTCCTCGCTTGCAGGTGCTCGTCACGAGCCGGACGCCCTTGCACCTGCGTGCGGAACAGCAACTGGTGTTGACCCCCTTAACGCCAGCCGCCGCGGTGACCCTCTTTCGTGAGCGAGCGCAGAGGGTGCAGCCCCATCTAGACGCCACCGAGGGCTCGATGGCGGCCATTTGCGAACAGGTGGATCGGCTGCCACTGGCCATCGAACTGGCGGCAGCACACGTCCGGGTGCTTTCCCTCCCCGTGTTGCTCGAGCGTCTCTCGGACCGGCTTCGCTTCCTGCGTGGGGGCGCCCGGGATCTGCCGGAGCGCCAGCGAACCATGCAGGAAGCGATTGCCTGGAGCTACAACCTGCTTCCTTCCACACAACAGCGCTGGTTCCGCGCGCTGAGCATCTTCATGGGAGGATGTACACTGGCAGCAGCAGAGTCCATCTGGAGGGGAGAGGAATCCATCGCTTCCGATGAGGGACTCTCGGCCATGGCGGCGCTTGTCGATGCCTGTCTGGTCCAGGTGGATACCACGGGAGATGGCCTCCCGCGCTACAGCATGCTCGAAGTGATTCGCGAGTATGCAGCCGAACAACCGCGAACAGCAGGGGAGGAGGAAGACTATCAGCTGCGCCATGCGGAGTATTACGCGGCTCTGGCCGAGGAAGCGGAGCGCATGGGATCAGGCCAGGGGAGCCGTGAGACACACCTCGAACGGGAATCTGCCAATGGACGTGCAGCTCTCGACTTTGCCTATGAGCGTGGCGAGGGGACACTGGGCCTGCGGCTGGCCACGTGGTTTGGATCGTTGTGGATCAGACGAGGCCAGATGAGCGAGGGAAACCTGTGGCTCTCCCGGATGCTGGCGCTAGACGAAGCTCGCGGAGCGCAGGCTGCCTCGCCCGCCGTACGCAGCAGAGCGCTCTATTACGCCTCGAGTCTCACTATGCACCTGGGCAGGAGAGATCGCGCCCTCGCCTTAGCTGAAGAGGCACTGGCGCTGGCCGAGCGGACGGGAGACCAGTCCGACATCAGCAACGCGCTGGCTCTGCTCGGTTCCATCGCGCTGGCCGGAGGCGCGGAAGACGAGGCCGCCGCCTATTTCACTGAGAGTTACGCGGCGGCCAAACGTGCAAAGGATGCAGGAGATACCCATCAGATCTCACTTGCCCTGCTCAATCTCGGTGAGTTGGCACGCAAGCG
>WNGE01004559.1_pt1 | contig 29790 bp, 22 predicted proteins | sample 5400651 | NCBI WGS metagenome assembly WNGE01 (sample SAMN13153370, study PRJNA577476) | soil metagenome | isolation source: 60 cm soil or saprolite under grassland replicate 2 | place: USA:California | collected 2016-06-15
GCAATGCTCGATATGCCGCTGTGTCCAATTGCGAATCTAACACCCACCCGCTACCGCGAGGTGGTACTGACCTCATGCCACTAAGGCTATAGTGAAATCGACATTCATAGGCAAAAAATCCAAACTGCATCAGTACCTATTTGGGGATTGTGATTCACTGTGGAGAATGCGAAAAGCTTCAAACAGTGGAGACAAGTGCCAGAACCGGAAGCAGCAGCGACGTTGGCACGGAAAAAAGTTTGGTGTCTGGCCCCTTGCTTTCAGGGTCCTCCGAAGGCCATTTATGAGGTTGAATCCAATACAGGTTATTACCGGCCGTGGTGCTGATGTTGAATCGCCTTAACGTTAAGGTCAGCAGTCCTAACCGCGCTAAGGTTGTTGCTGGTCCGGATCTCCTTCAAAAGGAGAATCAAAGTCTTCAGGCAGGTCCACGTCGATATCCATCTCCGCTTGCTTCGGCCAAAGGATCGAGGCAACCACTGAGGTTAGCAACAAAGTAGCAACCACGACCAGCGAAACCCAAACTGGAATTACAATATGGATTACTTCAATCAGCATTTTTACGCCGATGAAAGTGAGCACGATCGCCAGTCCCATTCTGAGATACTGAAACTTCTCCACTACACCGGCTAGCAGGAAGTACATCGAGCGAAGCCCCAGGATGGCGAAGACGTTTGAAGTGTAAACAATAAACGTGTTGGTCGTGATGGCAAAGATCGCCGGAATGGAATCAACTGCAAAGACGAGATCCGTGACTTCAACGATCACCAGTACAAGCAACAGCAATGTTCCGGTCAGCCTACCGTCCACCCGGGTAAAAAACTTTTGGTCTTCGTAGTGGCGCGTGATCGGTATGTAGCGCGTAACTACGTGTACGATCGGGTTCTCCTCGGGTTGGATATCGGTATCTTCCTGGCGAAACATCTTGATGCCGGTGTAGACGAGGAAGCCGCCGAAGATATAAATGATCCAGTGGAAGCGATTGATTAGGGTGGCGCCGATGAAGATCATCGTCAGGCGCATGCCCAGTGCTCCTACTACACCCCAGAAAAGCACGCGATGCTGGACCCTTGCAGGCACCTTGAAAAAAGAAAAGATCAAAAGAAAGACGAAGAGGTTGTCAACGGAAAGCGAGAGCTCGATGACATATCCGGTAAGGAATTTGAGACCTGCATCGGTGCCCTGATACCAGAAGACAATTCCGGCGAAGATCATTGCCAGCGTGATCCAGACAGCGCTCCAGATTGCGGCTTCGCGATACTTGATTGTGTGAGCTTTACGATTGAAGAGTCCGAGGTCCAGGCTCAGCATGAAAAGTATGAACAGCGAGAAACCGATCCATAGCCCTGCTGAGTTGCCAATCGAGTCCATTCGTGACAGTAAAATACCATCCGGCTCAGAAAGCGGCAATCAGGCACACCTGACTCTCTGTGGAGAAAGCTGACCGGTCATTGCTGCGGAATTGGGTGGCTTGAAGCCGGAGCTTACATGGGATTTGAGCGAACGATAGCCGCGACAGGTCGCGACCGACTAAACCACCACCTGCTCAGCTCCCTCCAAAGTGACCACTACCAAACTGTGTCGGTTGCACGCTTACCCCGTCTCCTTTACAATCCGCCATTTGCTGGAGAGGTAATAATAATGCTCAAACTACTATCGCGGATGGAACGTACCCGCGGCATCATAATCGTCGGATTCGCATTTCTAATGGCAGTCAGTCTTATCGTTTTTTACGCTCCGGGTAGAAATTCAAGTAACCTCGAACCCGCCAAAAGTACCGAAGTTGTGGCTAAGGTTGGCAAGGACGAGATCACTGTCGCCGAGGTTGCCCGACTCAAAGAGAACTATATGCAAATGTTTGGCGGGCGGGTGAGCATTGCCCAGTTGGGCGGCTACAAGCGCTTTGTCGACGGATTAGTACGCGATCGCGTGGTCGCTCAGGAGGCTGCCCGACTCGGACTATCGGCCAGCGATGGTGAAGTTGCTGATAAGATTCGTAAACAGTTTTCCGACGCGTCCGGGCAGTTTGTAGGCTTGCAACGTTACAAGGAGTCCGTGACGGCGCGGTATGGCGGCGTGGAAGAGTTTGAACGAACTGTTCGGGATGAGATCGCCCAGGAGAAGTTAAGAGCTTTCGTCACTGCTGCAGTCAAAGTTTCGGACGACGAAGTGCAGGAAGACTACAAACGCACGAACTCCACGTTTGATGTTACTTATGCAGTCATATCAGTAGATAAGCTTGCCGAGAAGATCCAACCTTCTGACCAGGAGCTGAAGGGTTATTACGAACAGCACAAGGCTGAATTTAATATCCCTGAGCCACAAAAAAAGATTCGTTACGTTTACATCGACCAATCCAAATCCGGTGAGAAGCTTCAGGTTTCAGACAAGGACCTGCGTGATGAGTTTGAAAAACTGACTCCTGAGAACAAGCAGGCCGGCGTAAAAGTACAACAGATTCTTTTGAAGGTTGCGCGCAAAGATCTCGATGCGCAGGTGGAACAAAAGGCCAAAGGACTAATCGAGAAAGCTCGCGCAGCCAGCCCGGAAACCGGCGAAAAGGTTTTCGCTGACCTCGCGCGCGGGAATTCCGAAGACCCGGCAACAGCTAAGAATGGTGGTTACCTGGCGCGGCCGGTCAAAAAAAACCCGAATAAAGTTGATGCCCTTTATGATCGCACCGTCGACATGCAGCCCGGCGATGTTTCGGATATTCCGATCAGGTATGGTGGCAACTGGTACATCCTGCGTCGGGGCGAGGCAGTGCCTAAGACCTTCGAGGAAGCGAAGCCGGAACTGTTGGCCTCCCTGCGGAATCGGAAAGGATATGGGGCGGCGGCCAAACTTGCCGAACGTGGCCAGAATCGTTTAAAGGAAACGAAGGATCCGCAGAAGGTTGCACAGGAGCTGGCCGCCGAAGCCAACATGAAGCCTGGCGAAATGGTTAAAGAGACCCCTTTCATTAAGCCCGGCGACGACGTGCCGGACATTGGCAGCAGTCAGCAGTTTGAAGCCGTAATTGCTCCTCTCAACAATGCGAACGACGTTGGGGAACGAACAGGCGTCAAGGGTGGCTTTGCCATCCCGATGCTGATTGAGAGGAAGGAACCACGCATTCCTGACTTTGAAGAAGTCAAAACTAAAGTTGCCGAAACGGTCCAACAGCAACGTGCGAAGGAGCAACTGGAACAGAAAGCCAGGGAGATTGCGTCGTCAGCAGGCAGCGCCGCTGATCTAAAAACCGCGGCTGAGAAAAACGGATTTGAAGTCGCAACTGAAGCCGATTACAAACTCGGTGCTGCATTGGGAAAGGCAGGAACAAGTCCGTCGCTCGACGAGGCCATTTACGCGCTGAAGAACGGCGAGATATCCAGGAGTCCGGTGAAGGTAGGCGATACCTGGGTAGTGTTGGGAGTTACGAACCGACACGAGGCTGACCTTGCTGAGTTTGCCAAGCAAAGAGAGCAGTTGACTCGAACGATGCTTTCGACGAGACAGAACCAGATATACGAGGATTACATCAGCGCAGTTCAGCAGCGCATGAAGCAGGATGGAAAAATAAAGGTGTACCAGGCGGTCCTGGCGAGCCTGGAAGAGAGCGAACCTGAAATTCAGCCCGTTACGCGGCGCCCGCAATTCCCAATTCCGACGAAATAAGTTAGAACAGTGAAAGGTGAAAAGTGAAAAGTGGTGAGTGACAGGATTGGCAATGAGTCAGTAAGCATTAAGACTTGAACCCATCATTTTCATGATGACTCATCACTCATCACTTTTCACTCTTCACCTTTCACTCTTCACTGTTTCAATTAGTACCCGCGCATCAAAGGCGAGACTTGCGATTGCGCGACCGCAGTTCTGATCTGAAGCTCATTGCCCACCGTGGTAACCTTCAAATTATTTAGCGCCGTTCGCGCGAGCGTCCCCTTGGCGGCGGAGAGTCGATTAATGAACAAGGCGCCAAACTGTTTCAGTCCTTCAACAGTATCGCCGAGATTCTTCGCCGAATAACTATCAACTGTGCGAGCGGCCATCATTAATTCCAGGTCGGTACTTGTCATTCCCAGGGTTCCGTAAACCTGACGCACCGCTGTCAATTCGCGCGCGACGCTATCATTACTGAGACTGAGATTTTCGAGCAGCGTGGCCGAAACGTTGCCACCAAATCCCAGAATGGCATTCGGATCACGACCGGCAAGCGCAATCAATTCCGGGTTGGCATGCTTGCGAGTTCTGTTCGCATCGATCACGCCCCGTACGGCCTCGACATTGCCAAGGGCAAGCGTGTTGCCATCAAGCGTCGCGACTGCGAGGTCCATCACTTTCATGTCCCATAAACCGAACAGCCTAATCTGCCGGTCAAGACTGAAAATGTAGATCGTTTTCCCCTGATACTTTTGTTCGACATATTTACCACTTGCTGCCAGCCGCCCTGCTGCAACCATCGCCCCGGCATTAAAGGTTCCCCGCGCGAGCACCGCCGTCGAGATTTTGGTAATGCCTTCCTTTGGATATTTGTAACTCAAGCCCAAAGCAATTTGGTCGAACGAACGAGGGTCGAGACCGGTTTGACTTTTAAACCTCGCTAACTCGGCGGTGACATCGGCGAGCTTCGCAGGATTCTCGGCCAGGAGTCTCGGCAGCGCTTCATCGAGCACGCGATTTACATTAATAAGGGCGACGGCGTCAGAAGGAGGCAAGGATGAGAGTAGAGTCGGCGCCTGCGTGGCAGTGGAAGAGGTACGAGTTCGCTGGGCAAAGACGATCAACGAAACGCCAAGACAAAACACCAGTGCCACCGCGAATGATCTCAAAATATTGTTTTTCACGATCGAAAAAAACCTTTCTTTGATTGTAGCTGCCGCACGAAACCGTCCGTTGGGATGCTACTTGTCCAGCTCGAGGTTGGCTTTGCTACTCTGCTAAAACTTCCCGATCATACGCGTTCCACAAGCATTGCCAATCCCATGCCTCCGCTTACGCAGAGAGTCGATAGGCCCAATCTGGCACCACGCTTCTTCATTTCATGCAGCAGAGTTGTGGTTATCCGGACACCGGTGCAGCCGATAGGATGGCCTAATGCGATGGCGCCGCCGTTTGTGTTTAGTCGCGCCGGATCGAAGCCAAGCTCGCGATCACACGCAATCACTTGCGCCGCAAAAGCCTCGTTGAGTTCGACGAGGTCGATGTCCTTGAGCCGAAGTTCTTGTCTGCTTAACAAAGATCGGATTGCGGGCACAGGACCAATGCCCATGATCTCGGGCGCTACGCCCGTTACTTCGTAGTCAACGATGCGTGCCTGGGGTACAGTGCCTGACTTTTCCAATGCCTCTTCACTAATCACCACTACGGCCGCCGCGCCGTCAGTTATTCCTGAAGAGTTTCCGGCAGTCACAGTGCCATCTTTGGCAAACACGGGCGCCAACCTGACTATGTCCTGCTTTGTTGTTCCGGCTCGAGGATGTTCATCACGCCCGAAGTTAACTGTTTCACTTTTGTGGCCTTTGATCTCCAGCGGAACAACTTCTGAATCAAAACGTCCTGACTCGATCGCGGCTTGCGCGCGTTGCTGAGAACGCAGCGCATATTCATCCTGCTCGTCGCGTGAAATCTCGTATTGACGCGCGAGATTCTCCGCAGTTTCTCCCATCACTAATCCCGACAAGGGATCGTTGAAACCATCGCGATACATACCGTCGACGAGTTCCATGTTTCCCATGCGCATTCCCCAGCGCGCTCCTTCAGCGAAGTAGGGCACGCGGGACATGCTCTCGGTGCCACCAGCGAGCACTATCTCAGCACGCCCGAGCATGATTTGCTGCGCCGCCAGAATAATTGCCTGCAGGCCCGACCCGCAGGCCTGGTTAATCGTAAATGCGGGTATCGTTTCCGGTGCTCCCGCTCGATAAGTGATCTGCCGGGCAATATTTGGTCCACCACCGGCTTGTCGCGCGCAGCCCCAGATCGACTGCTGAATCTGATCCGGACGCAGTTGCGCGCGTTCCAGACTCGCCTTTCCCGCCGCAACACCCAGGTCCGCTGCGGTCCACGAGGCCAGTGTTCCGCCAAAGCGGCCGATAGGCGTGCGCACGGATGCTGTAAGGTAGACGTTTTTCATTGCCAGTTTGTTAGCGAGTTGTTGGGCGAATTTTGTTGACTAAAAATGGTAGCACACGGTAGAAGTAACGGCGAAATACGCTTACGAAACCGCTTTTCACCCTCGATCCACCGCTTATCAGAACCGGCAGCAATAACGACCGGGTCGTTTCGCGTTCAAACAACCAGGGATTGAATTCCCCAAGGATTCATCGCTACGCAACTACCCGGTCGTACTGCTTCCGTATTGATATGGTCGCCAATGCCTGAACGCGTTAATACACCAGCACGCATCGAAGCGGCGAGGTCGAACATTGCCGAACTGCTGGCAGCGCACGCCGAATGGTTCTGTACGCTAAAAGACGGAGACACTCACGCGCTCAGGCGAAGCGAGTTGGATATTGCAGTTGCCCACGGACGGGTAATTCTCACGTCATGGACCGAGAAGGGAAGTCGCTCCTGGAAAATCTTTTCCTGGGAATGGACGGGTGAAAAGTTGTTGCTGCAGGCCTCACGCCGGATGGGCGCTGAGCGGCCGCTGATTGAACTTGTACCGCGCGCGGCCGCCAGCGCGATTGCGTTGACAGTCAAAACCGCGCGGCAGGCGCGTTGCGAACAACTAGGTAAACTCGCTTGCTCGCTTCAAACAGGCGCCAAGCTTGAACGCGCGGCGCTGAGTCCAGGCGCGAGACGCGGACAGCCGGGACGCTACGCACGAATTCTCATGCGGCAGAAGCATCAACGCATAGCTGTCACGGGATCTGTTGTTGCCAGTCAGCCAAGCGACGTAGATGCCTTTCTCTCTTCGTCTCTGATGTGGTTTGACCGCACCAGTGAGCGCGCTCGGCCTCCCTACATTCAGCGGCTCTGGCTGGTCGTTGACCGTCATCTGGTTAAGCCAACGGCCCAACGGATCGCTTTGTTGCGCCCGAGCCGGCGTGAAGCAATTGCTGTTTATGAAGTCGATGAGCAGTTAACTGAGATGAGGCCGGTGGAAATTCCCGCACGCGATGATCTTTGGAAGCGAAGATTGGCTCGCTTTCCACCGGTTCCAGCCGCGGAATCAAGCGAAATTACGCAGCGATTGATTTCCCTTGCTCCTGAGGCGATTGATGTGGTGAGGGCGCGGCACGGCGAAACGCTGCGCTATTTTGGACTGCCGTTTTCGCGTGTGCGCCGCGTGATGGGAAGCGAGCGACTTTGGTTTGGTGTAGAGGGTTTGCGGCGGCGCTTGCTTGAGGAAAAGACTGAAAACGAATGGATGAGCCTGTTAACTGATTTAGTGGAACATCGATCGGCCAACGCTTCTGATCATCACCACGCGCTTTACAGAAATGCCGCTGAGGCCTGGCTCGAATCGCTGTTGCGCCGCGATATCACCCGGCTCGATCCAGGTCTAATCATTGCACCACTGCACGCGCAATTTAGAACGGCTCGAGGTGGCGTGCTTGGCGTTCGTCCTGTTGACCTGCTGGCCCTGAGGCACGATGGAAGATTGGCGGTAATCGAGCTTAAGGTTTCGGAGGCGCGCGAGCATGTTTTGCAGGGAGCCGACTATTGGCAACGTGTTGAAGCACATCGTCGTCGCGGCCACATTGCGCGGGCAAAACTTTTTGGCGAGAGAAAAATTAGAAACGAATCTCCGCTGGTCTACCTGGTTGCACCCACGCTCAGAGTCCACCCATCATTTAACGCATTGGCGCGCGCAATCGCTCCCGACATCGAAATCTATCGTTTCGACATCAACGAGGATTGGCGCGCGGGAGTACGCGTGATGCGGCGCATGCGCGTTTCGTAGTTTGGAGACGTCCGGAGTTGCCACAGGGCGAAATCGATTTCAACGAATGCTTCGCCCATCCACCTCATTTGTCATTTGGCCCGCCACACGAACTGTCGACTCCTCAGCCGTGACCAAGGAAATTTACCCTTAATTGTGATGAAACATTATTGTGATGAAACATTATAATGAGAGACATTAATGAGCAAAAAGTCTTCCGTGGATGCTCGTCTGACCGTCTTGTGAATCCGATGCATAGAGAGTTGGGAAGGGTCAGGAGTCGTCGAATTCTGTGGCTCGCAGGTCTATTCTTGCTCGCTCCGTTGCTTAGACGCGCGGAAGTGTTACCAGTCAGAACCTACACCGCTGCCGGATTGACGTACGGACGATCCGTGATTGGAGATTACGGAGTACAACAAAACGAAGGCTTCTGCCCCATATCACCGCCGCTTGCGCTTCGATAACGGCTGTCTGATAGATATTCGTCGAAAACGGCATACCCCGGCAATCGCTTTCAATGCGCTGCAATTGGAATAGTCACCCGGAGAAATTCGGTTGCAGGCAGCTCGCCCGAGGATAAAGTAAGTGCGCGGTATGAGTTCACGAGTCTGACGTAAGCGAGCGCGTAGTTCGGATCAAGTTTAATTGCCTCTTGGAAATATGCGACGCCTTTTTCAGCTTCTGCCCGTTTCACCTTGAGAAGATGAGAATGATGCCTTTGACAAACCCAGTAGGAATTACACGGGTTTTTGCTAAGGAAGTTCGCAGATTCCTTTATCGGCTCTTGCTAAACACTCATTGCAGATTTCGAGGGGTTTGCGGAAGAACGTTTCATAGGCTCAGTCTGAGGTAGGCCAGCTTGAGCAATTACGGATCTACGATCCGGCGAACGGTGTCCCGAAGATGCCGACTGCAAGTTCTAACCAAATGAGGAGGAGCGCTGCCATGGAAAACTCTATTCACAGATGAGTGATACGGAACGCCTGGTTTTTGTTGATGCTCAGGAGCAGCGTATTTCCACCATGATGGGCGACCGTCCCGTAAAGCTTAACGAAGATGCGGTGCGCGTTATCAAGTCCTATGTGGATCACTACGCCGCTCTCAATAGCTCAACCGACTTGGATTCGGAGAGTATGAGCATGGTCTACGGTCGGGCGCGGCCGTACGTGCCATTGATTGCTCGTTCCTTTGAAGCACGCAAAGTTCCGGTCATCATTGGAATTTATTTGCCAGTGATCGAGTCGGCATATCGAAATTGTTATGAGAATAGTATCGGTGCCAAGGGTCTTTTTCAGTTCCTGCCGCAGACCGCGGAGAACTACGGAGTCGCGCGCGAGGATATGTGTGACGTGGAAAAGATGACGCCCGCCGCGGCCCACTACATCGCAGATCGCATGGCCGAACTGGGAGAAGACTCGGAAAGCGTGACATTGGTGTTGCTTAGCTACAATCGTGGGCCGGAATGGGTGCGAAACACTTTGCGGGAATTAAGAGGCACGCAGAACTACGAAAGAAATTTCTGGACGCTCTTTGCTCACCGCGAAACATTAGATGAAACCTTTCGCGACGAGAACGCGGGTTACGTGCCGAGATTCTTCGCCGCTACGATCATAGGCGAGAATCCGCAAAACTTTGGCCTGCCGCAGCCACCGCTTTCGAGCCTGGCAGTGAGCGGTGAGCAGTGAGCAAGGGGAAAGGGAAACAGGGGAAAAGGGGAAAAGGGAAACAGGGGAATTATTCGATTCGTCTATTCCATTTCCCCTGCTCCCCTTTTCCCCTGTTTCCCTCTTCCTCCGCACACTGCATCAGTGTTTCACAAAGATATTTTCCTTATCACGGTTGGCGGAAACTGTCGGAGCCGCTGGGGCGGTTCCGGGGGCGGAGCGCATGGTACTCATTGCCTGTTCGGCTGAGAGAATTCCCGAAGCGCGCATTTTGAACTCATCAGCATTGCTGGCGTTGTGCAACGCTTCTTCCATCGAGATTAGTCCCGACTGAACGAGGTGAAACAGCGACTGATCAAAAGTCTGCATGCCATATTGCGAGGCTCCCGCCGCAATTGCCTCACGAATCAGATAGGTCTTTTCCTCGTTGATTATGTAATCGCGAATGAGCGCGGTTGAGACCATCACTTCCACCGCAGGTACGCGACCGGCTCCTTTGGCAGCGCGAACCAGTCTCATCGACACCACTGCCTTGAGGATGCCTGCCAGCTGGATGCGCACTGACTTCTGCTGGTGCGAAGGAAATGACGAAACGATGCGCATTACGGTTTCAGTCGCATCGAGTGTATGAAGCGTTGAAAGCACCAGGTGACCAGTTTCCGCCGCGGTCAAGGCAGTTTCAATAGTTTCGGAGTCGCGCATTTCCCCGACAAGTATCACGTCCGGGTCCTGCCGCAAGGCTCCACGCAAAGCCTCAGCAAAGGACCTGGTATCAACGTCAACTTCGCGTTGCGTCACGAAGGACAGTTTGTCGCGATGAAGAAACTCGATAGGATCTTCAATGGTAACGATGTGTCCGCTGCGGCGCGCATTTATCCTGTCAATCATCGCCGCCAGGCTGGTAGATTTCCCGGAACCAGTGGCGCCAGTTACAAGAATCAACCCCCGACGCTCCTCGGTGATGCGATCGATTACCGGCGGCAGGCCCAGCTCCGCTGAATTCTTTGTTTGGTCAGGAATAACGCGTAACACCAGGCTCACGGTGCCGCGCTGTTGAAAGATGTTCGCGCGAAATCTTCCCAGCTCCTTGACTCCGTATCCGATGTCAACTTCGGAGACTTCTTTGAAGCGTTGCTTCTGGCGATTCGACATCATGGCGAATGCCATGTCGAGAGTGTCCTCCGGTTTCATGCGGGGAGCATCGGCGATGGGATGAAGCTCACCGGCAATGCGCATCACAGGAAAGGAGCCGACTTTCACGTGGAGATCGGACGCGCCATGACTGGAAGCCACTCGAAGCAGATCGTCAATTTTTACGGACATAAAGAGAGGGACCTTTCGAAATCTTGTAAGACCAAAGCTAAAAGTTCCTTGATTGTCTGCGCTGGAAGGAGCGCTGAAGATTAACTTGCGGGGCATATCACCACAGCGTTAGGCGGGTAATGCCGAAGTGAATATAGCCCGTCCCTACGAGGAGCGTCAACGTTTATCGCCGTGGGTCTTGACCGTTTGCCCACCTTCACAAATTCCGCTCCAGGTAAAAACAAAGCAGCGAGCAAGTTGCCTCGCTCGCTGCCTACCTTCCAGTAAAGCTGGATCATTAGTCACCCGCAATGGCGGTTGTCTGAAACTTCATCACGGGCTCGGCTGGTTGGTTACGAACGCTTACATCCGTCGCTGCTTCCGGTTGCGATCCATTGTTACCCGGTTGTGAGCCCTTCGCTGCATTAACATACGTAAGCCACTTGCCGGGAGCTTTTCGATCCCCCTTAGTGATCTCAAAGAATACCTTTTGAATTTTTTCAGTTATCTCGCCGCGACCACCTGCCCCTACCGTAATTCGATCGACAGAGCGAATCGGAGTAATCTCAGCGGCCGTGCCGGAGAAGAAAAGTTCATCGGCGACATAAAGCGCTGCGCGTTGAATGGTTCGCTCCTTAACAATAATCCCCAATTCCTGACAAATGTGAATCACACTGTCGCGCGTGATACCCGGCAGGATCGACGACGACAACGGCGGAGTCAGGACCATTCCATTGTTCACCACAAAAATGTTTTCGCCCGAGCCCTCCGAAACGTAGCCGCGGTCATCCAGCGCAATGCCTTCCGCAAAGCCGTTGAGTAATGCCTCCATCTTGATAAGCTGCGAGTTCATGTAGTTTGCACCGCTTTTGGCCATGGCAGGCATTGAGTTTGGCGTCAAACGATTCCAGGTCGAGACACAAACGTCGACGCCTTTTTCGATGGCCTCGTCGCCGAGATATTTACCCCAGTCCCAGGCGCCGATATAACAAGCGAGCGGGTTGGGGAAAGGGTTAACTCCGAAAGCCGGATGCTCTTCATCGAGACTACGAAAGAGGATAGGCCGGATGTAGCACTGCTCCAAACCGCTGCGCGCGACCAACTCAACGGAGGCCTCGCACAACTGTTCCAGCTTCCATTTATGGTCCATGCGGTAGATCTTCGCTGAATTAAGTAAGCGCTGCATATGTTCCTGCAAACGGAAAACCGCAGGTCCTTGTTTCGTCGCATAACAACGAATGCCCTCAAAGATACTTGAACCATAATGCAGAACATGAGACATCACGTGCACGCGGGCATCATTCCATTTGATGAACTCGCCATCGTGCCAAACCACGTCGCAAATGCGCGGCGTTGGTACATCTTTCGCTTTGCCGTCTTTTGAGAACATATTGTTCTACTCCTTCGGAGATCAATTTCGGGAAACGGGCGATGAAGAAAACTCTAACCTCAAATTGCGCGCAGGAATGGTTTATCGGAAACCAATTCTACAGGAGTCTTTATCATGTCAGAAAGACGCGTTTGTCGGCTATCGGGAACATGGCACGATACAGTAAGTCTGCTTTGCTTGGCAAGGCACGCTTGATTCAATGAGGTTGGCAAAGTACCATCAAAATGCTGCTGCAAATTACAAAGACTGTCAATCATTCATGCTTTCCGGTGACGAAAAAGCCGTATCCACCGAGCGATGCAATTCAACGCCCCAATCGGCAGCTAATTCGCTGTCTGATTTTAGCGCCGATTTTGTTTTCTGTTCTGCTAACCAATTGTCGCATGACCGAAAATAGTCAAACGCCTCCGGTAACTCAATCCAACAACCAGTCAAACGATCCAATGGCGATTCATCGACGCGCCATTGCGATAGATATGCATGCCGATACTCCGCAACGCCTGGTGGACGAGAATGTGGATCTGGCCCAGCGCCTGCCCGATGGCCACTTCGACTCGGTACGCGCGCGTGAGGGCGGACTCGACGCGCAGTTCTTTTCTATTTGGGTCGAGCCGGACCTATTTGGCGGCGGCGGAGCGAGGGCGATTAAGCGGGCAGACGATCAAATTGCAGCTGTTAAGGAGTTGACCGAAAAGCATCCGGAGACCTGGCAACTTGCGAGCAGCGCCGCTGACATCCGTCGCATTGCTTCGGAAGGTAAATTGGCCGCTTTAACCGGACTGGAAGGGGGATATGCGATCGACGAGAAGATCGAAAATGTCGAGCGATATTATCGAATGGGTGTGCGTTATATGTCGCCGGCCTGGAGTGTCAGCACGAGTTGGGCCGGCTCTTCAGGCGACGAGAACGGCCGCGCGCGCGGCCTGAATGATTTTGGAAAGCAGGTGATTCGCGAGATGAACCGGCTTGGGATGATGGTCGATGTCTCGCACGTTTCTGACCCGACCTTCTGGGACATCATAAACACATCGACCAAACCAGTGATTGCAACGCATTCAGGCTGCCGCGCGATTGCCGATGTTCCCAGAAATCTGACTGACGACATGATTCGCGCGCTAGTGAAGACCGGGGGAGTCGTAAACGTCATCTTCTATCCTGAACATTTGGAGCCCGGGTGGAGTGAAAAGAAGCAGAAGGTTGACGTAGACATCGCGTCTGAAGTGAAGCATGCCTCCGAAGAAGAGAAGGGCGCCGCCCATAAGAAGCTGGCGCGTGATCGCGTTAGACGCGAAGAGTTTGCTAAACGGCTGCCGCCGGTCAAAGTTTCACGGCTGGTCGATCATATCGATCACATTGTGAAACTGGTGGGCATTGATTACGTGGGAATCGGATCTGACTTCGATGGCGTGCAGTCAACGCTCAGTGATCTGGCAGATGTGTCGGAGTTGCCTAACTTAACTCGCGAGTTGCTGCGGCGAGGTTATTCGGAAAACGATGTCGACAAGATTCTCGGCGGCAACATGCTGCGCGTGATGGAAGCGGTGGAAAAAATTGAATCATTGATCCACCGGGTCATTGATCCATTAGCTAATGATTTGGTTTTCTCATATGGTCACGACGGCAACATTGCTACAAGCCAGAACTAAGCAGTTTGCGATCAGAATTGTAAAGCTGTTTAGATCGCTGCCGAAGACCGAGGAAGCGCGCGTCATTGGGAAACAGGTGCTTCGCTCAGGCACTTCAGTAGCAGCGAATTATCGCGCTGTTTGTCGTGCCCGCTCGAAGGCGGAATTTATCGCGAAAGTTGGAGTTGTGTTCTGGTTGGAACTGCTTGGCGAAACAGGAATAGTTGAACAGAAGAAATTAATGAACTTGTTGTTGGAGGCAAACGAACTTCTTGCTATTTTTGCGGCTTCGCAGCGTACGGCTAAATTGACCAGGAAGTAATAATGAACCAATGGATCAATGAAACAATCTTACAATTCCCAACGGCCACGCATTGGTTTTCACGCACCGATCAAAGGCGGTCTTCACCAGGCGTTGATTGTTGCCAAAGAAACCGGCTGCGACACGGTGCAAATTTTTTCGCGGAACCCGCGTGGCTGGGCAGCAAAGCCACTTTTGCGAACCGACATAGCCTTGTTCAAGAAAGTACGCCGGCTAACTAAACTCAAGCCTGTCGTCATCCATTGCAACTATCTCGTAAACCTCGCCGCGGCCGACGAAATGATGCTACTAAAGTCGCGCGTTTCCTTTCGCGAAGAGGTTCAGCGTGCACTCTTGCTTGGTGTCGACTACCTGGTCGTTCATCCGGGCAGTGCCCGGGGTGCTTGTGAAGCCGACGGAATACGGACGTGCAGCGAGAGTATCAAGTTTGCCATTCGCAGGCTGAATCTGGGTAAGCTCCGGATTCTTCTGGAAAACACCGCGGGACAAGGAGAGTGTATCGGCCATCGCTTCGAGCATCTGCGTGAGATCATGGATGCCTGTCCAAAGATCTCTCTCGGTGTTTGCCTTGACACCGCGCATGCCTTCACCGCAGGTTACGACATCCGTGAGGAAGATGGCCTGGAAGCGTTAATCGACAAACTCAAGAGCACGGTGGGAACGCGCAACGTTCGCACCATTCACTTCAACGACTCCCGCGCCGCTTACAATTCGCGAGTCGATCGTCACTGGCACATCGGCGAAGGCCACATCGGCAATGATGCGCTTCGCCGCGTGGCGCAGCATCCTAAACTCGCCCATGCAGCGTTCATTCTTGAAACCCCTTACGACGATCCGCGCGCGGATCTGAGGAATCTTGAGATGCTGCGCTCGTTCGTAGATAATAGTTCCACGTAGCACTACTGCTTCCGCTTAACACCGCTAAGATCATTGCCGCTGCCAGGGATTCATCCCTCCTTCCAGCCCTTTGACGTCACTACAGCTTGTAACTACACTGTTTATGCGGTTCGAATGGGACGAAGCTAAGCGGCGATCTAATATCAAGCGCCACGGGTTCGACTTTCTCGCAGTCGAAAGAATCTTCGCAAGTGATGCGTTTACTCTTTTGGATGATCTCGATTACGGCGAGATTCGCTTTCTCACGTTGGGCGTATTCAACGGAACAGTTGTCGCCATTGCCCATACGGAGACAGACGAAGTTACCAGAATAATCGGTTAGAAAGGCATCAAAGAATGAAGAAGAGATCTATTACAAAGAAATCAGAGACTGACCAGACGGATTGGAAACGCATAGATGCCATGAAGGATGAAGAGATAGACTTTTCCGACATTCCAGAGATAACTCCGGAAATATTCGCTCGTGCAGTCCGGCGGCGAAACTTCAAGCCGATACCGCGCAAGAGGCAGCTAACGCTACGGGTGGATAGTGACGTCATCGACTGGTACAAGAAACAAGGTCCTGGATATCAGACAAGAATAAATTCTCTGCTGCGTGCCTACATGAAAGAACATAAGCGTAAGACCGCATGAAAGGTTGCGAGCATCGATATCCCATCGATTCGAACGCTGGACTGCTTTCATTATCTTCTACTACAATACTTCTCATGACGACCGTTCGATATAGGCCACTCACCAAACTCCTCCTAACGGTGCCGCTTCGGCAACGCGCATCTCGACGCGCGATTTAGCGGAGCGGCGAATTCTTACTAACAAGTAAATCACTTCTGCGCGCGCCATTCGGGTCGCAAACTAACAGTTTGCTTTGTAAAACTGACCAATCGAGCTTTGTGCGTTCGTCAGAATTCGTGTTAAGTGTAGACACCGTAAGGACAACAGCCATGGATGAAAAATACTTTCCGGAAAATATAGAGCAGAAGTGGCAGCAACACTGGGACCAGACTAAAGCATTTCAGGCAACTGAGGACGATTCCCGCCCGAAGTTTTATTGCCTCGAGATGTTGCCTTACCCCTCAGGCTTTCTGCACATGGGCCACGTGCGCAACTATTCCATTGGTGATGCGCTTGCCTGGTACAAACGCCTCCAGGGTTTCAACGTGCTGCATCCCATCGGTTGGGACAGCTTTGGCCAGCCGGCTGAACAAGCGGCCATCAAACGTGGCATTAATCCGCGCGATTGGACCGAAGAAAATATTGTGCACATGCGCGGACAGATGAGGCGGCTGGGAATCAGCTACGACTGGTCGCGCGAGATCGCTGCGCATCGTCCGGATTACTACAAGTGGGACCAGTGGTTCTTTCTGAAGATGTATGAACGCGGCCTGGCTTACAAAAAGAAATCTCCGGTTAACTGGTGCCCTAAAGAGGGCACGGTCTTGTCCAATGAACAGTCTTCCGGCGGCGTCTGTTGGCGTTGTGGCGCCGTGGTTGAAAAGAGAGATCTTGAGCAATGGTTTCTGCGCATAACTGAATACGCAGAGCAACTCGTCGATCACATCGAACAAATCGAGAGTAGTTGGCCGGATAAGGTGCTGAAGCGCCAGCGTGATTGGGTGGGCCGCAGCGAAGGCGCGTATATCGACTTCGCAGTGAAGAACAGCGATAAGAAAATTCGCGTGTTCACGACACGCATCGACACGATCTTCGGCGCTACCGCTATCGTGCTTTCAGCCGAGCATCCGCTCATTGATGAACTGCTGGAAGCGTCGCCTTTGAAGAACGAAGTGATGGCGTTTGCCCGAAAGGTGAAATCTGAAAGGGCAACGCGCGTCCGCGTCGCCGAGGAGGAAGAGCAGAAAGACGGAATCAATACGGGGATACTCGCCGTCAATCCTTTCAGCGGCGAGAGCATTCCCGTCTGGGTAGCAAACTACGTGTTGATCGAGTACGGCACGGGCGCGGTAATGAGTGTTCCGGCGCATGACGAACGGGATTTCGAGTTCGCGCAAAAGTATTCGTTGCCGATCCGTCGTGTCATCGAGCGCATTTCGCACGGGCAGGAATCAATCGTGCATGACTCTCTGAATTCGGATCAGTCCATCGCAATGCCGCATGCCTTCATTGATTACGGCATTCTGGTCAACTCCGGGAATTGGAGTGGGAAACTTTCTCAGGATGCAATCGTGGAAATGGCGCGATACGCCGAAGAGCACGGCTTCGGCGAGGCCGCGGTGACCTATCGCATTCGCGACTGGGGCATCTCGCGTCAGCGTTTCTGGGGGGCGCCCGTTCCCATTATTTACTGCGAGAAGTGTGGGATGGTGCCGGTACCGGAAAAAGACTTACCGGTCCGATTGCCAGATCACGCGGAGTTTACCGGCGCGGGTGAGTCACCTTTGGCGGGCGTGGCGGAGTTTTTGAACACAAGCTGTCCGCAGTGCGGCGGCCCGGCGAAGCGCGAAACCGATACCATGGACACCTTCGTGGATTCGTCGTGGTACTTCTTCCGTTATTGCGATCCGCGCAACGAAGCTGTTCCGTTTGATCCTGAGATCGCCAAAAACTGGACGCCAGTTGATCAATACATTGGCGGCGACTCGCATGCCGTCATGCATCTCATCTATACGCGCTTCTGGACGAAGTTTATGCGCGACCTTGGTCTCGTTTCTTTCGACGAGCCGGTCAAGAAACTCCTGACGCAGGGAATGGTGACGAACCGCCTCGAGGGAACTGACGAGTGGAAGGCAATGTCGAAGAGTCTCGGGAATGGCGTCGATCCCGATGAAATGATTGCGGCCTTCGGCGCGGACGCGGCACGCTTGTTCATTCTTTTTGCGGCACCCGTCGAAAACGAATTGCGCTGGTCGGAAAGCGGAATTGAGGGCGCGGTTAGATTTCTACGACGTGTCTACACGATGGTTTGGCGTTGGCACCAACGGTTATCGAACAATGGAACTGCGACGCCTGACGAAGAGCCGAGCCCGGCGGCACGAGGGTTACGACGCAAAACTCATCAGACGATTGCGAAGGTCACGAACGACTTTGAAGAGTTACATCTCAACACGATCGTGGCGGCCTTGATGGAGCTTTTCAATGAGCTTAGCGATTTTAATGCCGATCCGGTTTCCGCCTCATCGGCAGACGTATTTGTTGTGCGCGAGGCACTGGAATCGTTGGTGTTGATGCTCGCGCCATTCTCTCCGCATGTCGCCGAAGAAATGTGGGCGCAGTTGGGCCATGGCGGTGGATTGTTGAAGTCGGGGCGGTGGCCGCAGGCCGATCCGGACTTGGCCCGCAGAGAAGAACTGGAAATTCCCGTGCAGGTAAACGGTAAACTGCGTTCCCGATTGTTGGTTTTGCCGGATGTCACAGAGGGAGAGTTGCGCACGGCAGCTCTCAACGACGAGAAGATTCAAGGCTTGATTGAGGGACACCAGGTTGTCAAAATTATTGTCGTGCCGCAGCGGTTAGTGAACGTCGTGTTGCGGTGAGATGGAGCCCACTGGTGAACCGCGCCCTGCTCGAGCCATGGATTTGAATTTGCCGATTGTTCACTGACGACGCGCGCGCAGGAGTGTCCCACAATTGATTTGTTGGTTGCTTGCTCCCCACCCCAGCCGTTAGAATCATACCGCGACTACCATCTTTGCGGGTTTGCAGTTGAAAAATCCTTCTTGCCGTCGTTCCGCGTTGTACTGAGCCGATAAATGAAAGAATGTCCAGCCTGTAGGCGCTGTTTCCCTGATGAAGTCAACCACTGTCCGCAGGACGGCGATGCCACGACGCCATCGCTGATTGGAGAACCCATTCTCGATGCTCGCTACCAGCTGGAGCGACGCTTGGGCCAGGGCGGGATGGGAGTTGTCTTTCAAGCTCGACATATTTTTCTCAAAACATCTCACGCCATCAAAGTGATCTTGCCGGATCTCGTCGGCAACGATCCGATGCTCGTCACCAGATTTCGTCAGGAAGCTCTTGCCGCAGCGGCCATCCGCCATCAAAACATTATCGCGGTTACCGACTTTGGCGTCGTGCGCGGCACGATGCCTTTTCTGGTGATGGAGTTCGTTAACGGAAGATCGCTTCAGGATATTCTTGCCGAAGAAAAAGTTATGTCGCCCGCGCGAGCATTGGAATTTGCTTGTGCTATCGGGGCCGGCGTCGGCGCAGCACATAGACAAAACATCGTGCACCGCGATCTGAAGCCCTTAAATATCATGACGCAAACCGGACAACCGATAGCTGAAGGTTTGAAGATCCTCGACTTTGGTCTGGCAAAAATCAAGTCTGGTGAGTTGCTGGGATCGTTTGTGCAAGCGAAGACCAGCGGGATGATGGGCTCGCCTTTTTATATGGCGCCGGAACAGTGGTCGGACGATGAGCCTGACGCGCGCGCCGACATCTACAGTCTGGGAATAATTCTTTACCAGATGCTCTCAGGAGATGTCCCGTTCAAGGGTTCATCGATTCCTTCAATCATGAAGAAGCACCTTACGTTGCCGCCACCCAGTTTTAAGTCAGCAGGCGTTGAAGTGCCGCCGCGGCTCGAGGCGGTCGTGCGTCATGCGCTGGAAAAGGAGATTTCGGCGCGGACCCCATCAGTTGAAATTTTTATCCTGGAACTGCGGGAAGCAGTTGCAGCGGGAGGCGCGGCGGTTGCACCTGGCCGACAGACCGGTGCTGTCGCTCCCGACGAAACGATTTATGCTCCTGCCTCAACAACTGGGGCTCAGCAGCAGACAACTTCCGACTCGGCATTTCACTTGATGGACGGGACGATTAGCTCTTCCGCTCTGAGCGCTGAAGAACAAGCGAAACTTGCGGCCTCGCGCGAATCCCATGACCACGAACAAAAGGAAAAAGAGAGAATTGCCCGGGAGGAATTGGCGCGCGAATCCGAACAGCGGCGCCAAGCTGAAGAAGAGCGGGAGCGCCAACGAAAACTAGAGGAAGAACGGGTTCTAAAGGAGCGGCAGGAGCGCGAAGAACGCGAACGCCAGCAACGCGAACAAATGGAACGGGTCGAGCGTCAGGCGAAAGAGCTCGAAGAGCGACTGGCGCGACTGGCGACCAGCATTCCACCTCCGCCTCAAACGACTGTTATCGATCCCGAGGCCACTCAAGTGCATCCCGGCGTCAAATCGGAAATGATCGGTAATAATAGTTTTCCAGGCGTGGCGCCTCCTCTTTACGATCGCACGGCTACGCCGTTGGTAGTTTCAATTCCGCCGAAGAAAAAGAGCAATTCGCTTTTGTTAATCGGCGCGGTTGTCCTGGTTGTTTTGCTGATTGGCGGCGCCACCGTTGCGTATTTTGTCTTGCGGCCGAAATTGATAACCGGTATTGCCGTCAACCCTAACACTAATAAGCCTACACCACTACCCACGAGCAGAACCGGCGCGCCAACCAGTGCGGACCTGATTGAGATTCCGGGCGGAACGTTTCAGATGGGACGCAACGATGGACCGCCACAGGAGCGGCCGGAACACGCGGTTACGGTTCAGAAGTTTTTGATGGATCGCACAGAAGTGACGAATGCTGAGTATGCTGAGTTTGTGCGCGACACAAATTACGAGCCGCCTATTGATTGGGTCAGCGGAAAACCATTGCCCGGTCAGGAACGCTGGCCAGTTGTAAATGTATCCGCGAGAGATGCCGAAGCCTTTGCTGCCTGGCGGTCAAAGCGGGATGGAGTCTCTTATCGTCTGCCGACGGAAGAAGAGTGGGAATTTGCGGCGCGCAGTGGTGGTGACTACAAATCTTTTCCCTGGGGAAGCGCCTGGGAAACAAACCGCGCGGTGGTGAAGGAAGCGACTCCACGGCCAGTCGGCAGTTATCCTGAGGGGAAGAATCGCTGGGGTGTGGTTGATCTCATCGGAAACGCGTCAGAGTGGACCTCTTCCAGAGCATCCGTCTACGCTGGCGCCGCGCAGATTCCCTCCGAAAACAAGGATTGGATGGTTCTTCGAGGCGGTTCATACGCGAGCGATCCAGACAATCTACAGATACCCATTTCCGCTACCTACCGAGACTGGTTCAAGCCCACCTTGCGGCATCCGACTTTCGGATTTCGTTTGGTGCGCTCAGGCCAGTAGCCCGCGTCTCGCGTTCAACCTTTAAGTTGCTGAGTCTCGAAAAAGGTAAGCTGAAAGGTTGCCGCCCCAAACAGCGAGCACTTGCCAATTAGCTCATCTTCCGCAAACTGGGCTACAATCCGCCCACGGTTCAATTAGCCTCGTGAAGATGTGTCTGCCAGTTTATCGTCGCATGTGATTGAAACTACAATCGCCAATTAACCAGGAGAGAATCGATGAGAGCTTCCTCGATTTTTCGTTTAGTCTTAGCGCTTAGCGCGCTTTCCGTGGGCTTATCCCTGGCGGGTTTGAGCGCCCTGGGACAGGATATCGGTGTAGACGTTGGTGGCGCCGCGGGAATTTTCAGACCGAAAAACCCAGAGGCAAAAAAACGGGCCAACAGAACTTCGCCAGGGGCGAGGCGCGGTTCGGCTGCGCGCACTTCGGGAACAACGAATGCAGCCGGCGAAGATCGCCTGGAAGACTTGTTGGACAAGGGAAATCAACTTCGCGACGCGCGCCGTTTCGCGGAAGCGGAGACCTCCTATCAGAACGTTCTCAAAATCAGATCGAACGATTGGCGCGCGGCTTATGGTCTCGGCAATATTTATTCCGATCAGCAACGCTGGGAGGAAGCGGAGACTGCCTATCGCAATGCGGCGTTGTGGAACTCGTCGAGTGTGGATGCGCTAGTTGCGTTGAGTGTAGTCCTGGTGCAGCCGCGTACTGGTGCAAGCAATGCGAAGCGCTTTGCCGACGCGGAGAGTTTTGCGCGGCGTGCAGTGCAACTGGAACCAAAGAATGCTGTCGCCTGGGACCGCCTGGGAGTTGCCCTGCAGGCGCGTGGCCTATTTAACAATGAAACAGAAAGTGCCTACCGGCGCGCGGTAGAACTCGATCCGCAGTTCCCAGTCGCCTATGCACATCTTGCGCGAGTGCTCAACCGATTGGGACGCCGCGAAGAGGCGCAGCCCCTCTATGAACAAGCTACTCGGCTGGCGAAGGATCCGGCGACATTGAATCTAATCGCCGAATCGCTGCAGGCAGAACAGCAATGGCAAAATTCAGAGCCTGTTTTGAAGCGAACGCTCGAACTCGACCCGCGGAATCCGACTGCGCTTTACCTGATGGGCCGGATGCTGGTGGTCTTCAAGAGATATCAGGAGTCAGAGCCCTATTTGAAACTCGCTACTGAAGTAAGTCCGCGCGCGTTCCAACCTTTCAATCTTCTTGGTCGTACTTATCTCGCGCTGGAACGTTTTGAAGAAGCAGAATCAACTTACGAGCGAGCGGCGGCATCTGCATCACCGGGTGATCTAAAACAACTGGCTGGAATCTATGGCTTTGAAGGTCTGGGTGATGGTTATATGAAAGCAAAGAAGAAGCCCAGCGCTGCTCGTGCTTACAAAAGGGCGTTGGAACTCGACCCCGCAAATAAAGGGCTGGAACAGAAGCTTGCCAAGGCGCAATAACGCGAACCGATACTGGATCAAATTGAACTTGAGTTTAGAGTTCAGCCTTTAGATTTGCATCTCAGGATGACTCTCTTGCTGGAACTACCGTCGTTATTAGCCCCGTAGGAATCTGAAGTCGGAACTCTAAACATAAGGAGCGGATCTCTCATGAAGCGTTGCCCCAAGTGTAATCGTAGTTTCCCCGACGACAACCAAAAGTTTTGCACGATCGATGGCGGCTTGTTGGTGCGCGCTGACAAGCCCTTCGATCCCAACGCTACGATACAGGGTTCCGCCAACCTCTCAATTCCTATGGAGCGGCCAGGAGAAAAGCCGGTTAGCCACCCATTGCCCGATTTTGACGAAACCATCGCCGCGTCTGCTCCTACAGTAGTATTTCCCAAACAGACTGGCCCAACGGGTTCACCGACCGCTCCTAACTTGCCTCCACCGCCCAGTGTCCCACCGCCGCAGCTGCAGAGCGCGTCGCTCTCACAAGCGCCGAGCGCGCAACCGCAGCCGCAAGCACAGAGCGCGCAACCGCAGCCGCAAAGCGCGCCGTCACCCCCTCTCGCCGGCGCTCCGCCGAAGAAGAAATCGAAGCTGCCAATCATTCTTGGCGTATTGGCGATACTCTTCGTGCTTGGTCTTGGCGGCGTTGTGGCAGCGTTCTTCATGGTAATCAAGCCCAAGCTCGACCAGATGAAAGCTGAACGGCCCATCGTCGAAAGAACAAATCAAAACGAAAATGTAAGCCAGAGCACCAACACCAATACCGAAGAGCCAAAGACGGAGAGCGCGAAAACTGAGAGCGAGTTTGTAGCTCCGCCGAATACCACCAGGTTCGAAAATTCCCAGGCAAACCTTGATGGAAAATTAGCCGAACACTACTTCAACTTCTCCTTCTACTATCCAGACAATTGGGCGGCGGACCCCAAAGCCGGCGGGCCCGGCGCAAGCAACTTCGCTAAAGTCGAACGAAAGCTATCACGCGATTTCATGCAGGAAAACTTTGCGGTCGGTTGGTACACGAGCAAGGGAACTTTCGCGGAAGACGAGTCGACGTTTCCTCAGTTAGTGGACGTCTTGGGAGCCAGTCTGGGAAAGAGCTTTCCCGAGTATCTCAAGGTGTCGGAAGGACCGACCAAAGTAAATTCACTCGATGCGTATGAGTTTCGTTTCGTGAGTGTTTCGAAAGGAACTGAAAAGGGCGACATCCAGGTTTGGGGCCGGGTAATATTTTTGCCCCCTGGAGTTTCAGGGGAGCAGAACGGCGCCACCCTGCTTATGCTGGCAACGTCGCTGGCCCCCGAATTATCCGCCGTGGAAGATGTGGGCGAGAAGGGTGAGATGCCCGTTATTCTCGAGTCGTTTCGCTTTGGTAAGAGTCGCTAGCTACTGAAAGCAAAATTGCCGGTTTGCCGGTAAGGGCGGCGGCGTCTTCGGTGCGACCACCATGGGGAAGGAAACGAGATAGACTCGCTGCGTCTGCCTTCGCGTTTTATCAATGTGATTTTGAATGCTATGCTTCGCAACAGCGCATCGTTAGTAAGCAACAAATGCCAGTGAACAAAATAAGCAAAACCGAAAAGTCTTTGTGGACACCGACCCGCATCGCTTTCACCGTCGTGGTGCTGGGGCTGCTGGCGGCTTTTGGGGTTTCCAGTTGCAACTCGAGCGACGAACCTCATAAGAATCCGGAGGCGTCCGGCGTGGCCAAAAATGGCAGCGTGCCCCTGGCGAGAAATGCCGCGCCCGCGGCCATCACTATGTTGCCCGCCAGTGTGACTGATGCTGAACTTCAGGCCGTGGCCGGCGCGCCAATAAAGCTTTCAAATTACGCTGGGAAAGTTTTGCTTGTAAACTTGTGGGCCACATGGTGTGGCCCGTGTCGCCTGGAGACACCGGAGCTGGTCAAGCTTCACAAGGAGTTTCATCCGCAGGGAGTAGAGGTGGTTGGATTATCGACGGAGAACCCTGAGGCCTCAGCCGAGAGTGTGCGCGAGTTCGTTCACAACTTTAACGTGGATTACAGAATAGGCTGGGCCACTCCGGAGGTTGCTATTACCTTAATGCAGGGAAGAGACGCCATACCGCAGAGCTTTGTAATTTCGCGAAGCGGCCGGGTAGTCAAAAGATTCGTGGGCTTTAATCCTGTCTACACGCCACCACAAATAAGGGAAGCAATTCAGGAGGCGCTCAACGACAAGGCCGCTGCTGACTGACTCAGCTCAGATCCCGAATTTTCGATTTCAATCTTCCGATTTCTGCTCTTCCTTCTGTTTCAACTTGCGCTCGGCTTCTTCCATCAATCGTTCACCTTCGTGCGCCAGTTTCTGATCCTGCAAGCCTTCGCCGACTAACTTTTTTGCTTCGCCTTTTAGTTTCTCCATCTCAGCTTCAACGCGTTCTTCGACTTGATCTATCGGCGCCAGCTCGCCCGTATCGTCCTGAGTTTGAATATGGTCCTTATCAATCCCCATGCTAAACCTCTCGGTAGAAATTCTCTGTTCCAAATCAAATGGTCGCTACGCAGGGAAATCAGTCTAACGAAACTCTACGATTGATGCCAGCACTCTGTTTAGTTTGATTGAAAATTCCTATAAAACAGAGCGAACTTTGAACGCGCGCGGTGCAGTTTTCCTCACTATTCCGGCAGTATCAGGTTGATTTTCACAGTTAACGCCATGATCTGGTTTTGGGGTAGGAACCAAGAGGGCCACGCGGGTGCAGTGTTTCAAGGCCCTAGTGCTGATTGTCGGTGGGTTGCCTACACAGTTTGGCAAAACAAGCAACCGGTCGGCCTCCATCGCTGGTTGGAAATCTGGAACCGCTGGGATGGGGCGCACTACCTCGACATCGCGTCGCTAACGTTCATGGCGCTCTTCATAACGCTCTTCGTGCAGGCCGAGTGGGCGTTCTGAGAATTATCGCGGTTAGCAGCGCTTCTGCATTATGAAACTGCGGTCGAGTGACAAGCGAATTCTTCCACGCTTTCCCTAACTAAGCAATCGCGGAACGATGCCTGACTTTGCTGTGCAATCCGCTGTCAAGCCTTCCCAAAAACCGAGAGGCCGGGTTTGGCCCGGCCTCATATCGGTTGGCGGAGACATTCAGCCTCAACAGGTCACTGTCCTCACCCCAGCAACCCAGCGCCGTTAACCCAGCATTTTATTCAGAATTCAGAATTCGTCAATGTAAGAAAACATGCATCGTTCTCTAACTCAACCTTTTATTTACGTGGCCTAACTGATAAAACCGCGAAACGAGGGTTGCGTGGAGGGCAGTGACGCCGGGCTTTCCTGTCATTATCCATCCATTCCATCGCGGTTAGGGGCAAACTTCCCCCGTACTCGCCAGAGACGAGCAAAGCCGCGCGCTCTTTGCTTTGAAATTTGGTGTGGCGGGAGAAAACTCTTCTGTAACGCAAACTGTTAGTTTTCAATCTAACACCAGCGGCTCGGCGCAAACTAACAGTTCGCGCTACTATAAAACTGCAATTACAAACTGACCCGAGGTCGCCAACAACATGCATAACTCTACCGAGCTTCACAAGTCCGACGATAACAAAGCCTCAGTAGTGGTCGATCCCGTGTGCGGCATGACGGTCAATCCTGATTTGGCTGCCGGATCATACGAGTACAAAGGCAAGACTAATTACTTTTGCAGCCCGCATTGTCTATCCAGGTTCAGTGAAGATCCCGAACGCTTCCTCAAGGAACCGATGATTGTGGCTCGTCAGAACCAACTGCGTAAGCGAGTGGATTCGGCCGCCGATCACCCTCCTGGTTCGAGCGAACCGGTCGCTACCGCTTCCGCTTCTGGCAGGACGACCTACACCTGCCCGATGCACCCCGAAATCGTTCGCGACGCACCGGGGAATTGTCCAATCTGCGGTATGGCGCTGGAACCGCGAACAGCATCTCTCTCCGAAGAAGAGAATCCCGAGCTTGCCGCAATGTCGCGACGGTTTTGGGTAAGCGTTTTGCTAACCGTTCCACTGCTCGCAATCGGAATGAGCGAGTTCGTTCCCGGGGCAGACCTCGAACGATTGTTGCCGATGCGTGTCTGGAGTTGGTTGGAGCTGGTGCTGGCGTCGCCGGTCGTGCTTTGGGGCGCCTGGCCTTTCTTCGCGCGCGGTTGGCAGTCAATCAAAAATCGCAGCTTGAATATGTTTACGTTGATCGCGCTCGGTATCGGCGTTGCGTACAGCTTCAGCGTGATCGCAACGTTGTTTCCCGATATCTTTCCGGTTTCTTTTCGTGATGCCTCAGGCGCAGTGCCTGTTTACTTTGAAGCGGCGACCGCGATCACGACTCTTGTGTTGTTAGGCCAGGTGCTGGAGCTTCGCGCGCGCAGCCAGACGGGCGCAGCGATCAAAGCGCTTTTAGGTCTCGCACCAAAAACCGCCCGTCGCATCAGTGAAGACGGCAGCGAGGAAGACGTTCCTCTGGATCAGGTGCAAGTAGGCGATCGCTTGCGCGTGCGCCCGGGCGAAAAGGTGCCGGTCGATGGTGTTGTCATAGAAGGATCCAGCTCGGTCGATGAATCGATGGTTACAGGAGAGCCGATTCCCGTTGAGAAGCATGCGGGCGACCGCGTGATTGGCGCCACGGTGAATGCTACGGGCTCGTTTGTGATGCGGGCGGAGCGCGTCGGCTCAGAGACATTATTAGCGCAAATCGTCCAAATGGTTGCCGAAGCACAGCGCAGCCGCGCGCCGATTCAAAAACTTGCAGACGTTGTCTCCGGCTATTTCGTGCCGGCGGTTGTCGCGATCGCTGTAATTACTTTCATTGTTTGGAGCATCTGGGGGCCTGAGCCGCGTATGGCCCACGGGCTAGTGAATGCGGTAGCGGTACTCATTATCGCGTGCCCGTGCGCGCTTGGCTTGGCAACGCCAATGTCAATCATGGTAGCAACCGGAAAAGCGGCCCAGAGTGGAGTGCTGTTCAAGAATGCCGAAGCTATCGAGACTATGCGCAAGGTTGACACGCTAGTCGTTGATAAGACAGGAACGCTGACTGAAGGCAAACCGAAATTGGTCAGCGTTGTCGCGGTTGGAACATTTGATGAAGGGACGGTATTGAAACTGGCTGCTAGCGTTGAGCGAGGCAGCGAGCACCCTTTGGCCGCCGCCATCGTCAACGGCGCGCAAGAGCGCGGCGTCCAAGTCGCGAACGCAACTGCGTTCAATTCGGTAACAGGCAAAGGTGTAAAAGGCGAGGTCGATGGTCAGCAAGTTGCCCTCGGCAATCGTGCGCTTCTCGATGATTTGAAAATCGATCCGGGCGACCTTGCCACGAAGGCCGAGAGTCTGCGGGCCGACGGCCAGACAGTAATGTTTGTGGTGGTTGACGAAAAGGCCGCAGGTTTGGTCGGCGTCGCAGATCCAATCAAGGAAAGCACGCCGGAAGCGATCAGACAGCTACACGAAGAAGGCATTCGCATTGTCATGCTAACTGGTGACAGTCGAACCACGGCGGAGGCGGTTGCCAGGAAATTGAACATTGACGAAGTGGTTGCCGAAGTCCTCCCTAATCAGAAGGTCGATGTGGTGAAGCGGTTTCAGGGGGAAGGAAGGTTTGTAGCGATGGCCGGCGATGGCATCAATGACGCGCCCGCGCTTGCTCAGGCTCAGGTAGGAATAGCGATGGGTACTGGAACCGATGTGGCGATGAAGAGTGCCGGAGTCACCCTGGTCAAAGGAGACCTGCGCGGTATAGTCCGCGCTCGCGTTTTGAGCCGGTTGACCATGAGTAACATAAAACAGAACCTATTCTTCGCCTTTATCTACAATTCGTTAGGGGTACCAATCGCTGGAGGTGCCCTCTATCCATTTTTCGGCATTCTGCTCAGCCCCATGATCGCTGCGGCAGCGATGAGCTTTAGCTCAGTTTCGGTGATCGGCAACGCTTTACGTCTTCGGGGGGTACGACTGTAACTGTGCCTGCACAGATATGTTTATAAATAACTTAACCACGCTTCCCGCCGACGCTTTTTGACGTTTGCGAACCATCGGCAAGCAGGATAGAGTATTAAAACGACAGCAAGCCAAATCGCATATACCATCACGAGACTGTAACCGTAGCCTTCAGGGTAAGGAAGCACAGAGTTGCTCGGCACTGTTATATTCCTGAACATCCATTCAGCGTGACCGTGTCGTGCATAGGCGAATGCGACAGCTAATGCGTGGATAACTGCGAGGTGGAGCAAATAGAAGAATAGAGGCACACGCCCAAATGTCACCAAGGGGCGACTTAGCGGATGCGAGATCCGATCAAATAGACCAAGCGCAATTATTGCTGGCCCCAAGGTCATCAACAGGTATAAGAGCGAAGGCGGATACTTCTCGCAGTTGATGAAGGAAAAGAATGTGAACAATCCCGTTTTCTGGATAGTCCACGCGTGCGGATCACCATAAAAGTTAGTAGCCCGAATGACAATGAAGGCAACGGTAAGCCCGATGCCTAATCCCAGAAGCCATCTTCTTCTCTTGTCCGGCGAGCGAAGCAAGAGCGTTCCAAATCCATATCCCGCAGCCATAACTCCGATCCACGGCACGAGTGGATAGCCGGGTACGAAGTGAAATCCGGGTAGCGGCTCCAAGATGTCGCCGGAATGAAGAATCGCCCAGAGCCAGCGGAACGAACCAAAGGTGTCGGCACGCAAGGTATCGAGCAAGTTATGGAGTGCCACCATTGCAATTCCGACAGCCGTAATAGACCACAAGGGAAGAAAGACCAGACCCGACATCACGACCATTGACCAGCCCAAGGCCCACAGGACGTCACCGTAAAGCAAGTGGTAATCGAAGTTGAACCACCAGCCAAAGGTGTGAACGAAAAAAAGGTCAAGAAGAACCAGCCACAAACCACGCGTGAGTAGAAAGCCTGCTAACTCTTTTTTTGTCTTTCCGCGTGATGTAGACAGAAAAGCACCGGTCCCCGCAAGGAATACAAAGACAGGCGCGCAAAAATGTGTGATCCAGCGAGTCAAAAACAGAGGCGCGTTTGTCTGCGTCAAATCGGTTGGGTCGAAGGCGTACGCATTGGAGAAGAAATCGCGGACATGGTCAAGCGCCATGATGACCATCACCAAGCCGCGAAGCATATCGACGGAGTAAAGGCGGGACCGTCCGCTTAGGGATTCGCCTAATAGGTTTGTGCCGTTGGCGGAGGTTTTCACTTGG
>WNGE01001974.1_pt1 | contig 29779 bp, 21 predicted proteins | sample 5400651 | NCBI WGS metagenome assembly WNGE01 (sample SAMN13153370, study PRJNA577476) | soil metagenome | isolation source: 60 cm soil or saprolite under grassland replicate 2 | place: USA:California | collected 2016-06-15
TCCCGATGTCGAAGCCCCGATAGACTGCGAAGGCGTCGGCCGAGATGATCTCTCCGCCGCGCTCGAGCGCCACCCGGTGGGCCACGTCGCTCTTGCCCGACCCAGTGGGTCCGACGAGGACGAGCAGCGGCGGCCGACCGGCAGCCGGGCTCACCGCAGCCCCCGCGACCACAGGCGCGTCGTATCCGGAAGAAGATCGATTCGGAGGTCGGAAGAGAGGTCAGTCCGGAAGACGGGGACGCGGGCGGCGGCGAGCGTCTGCAGGGTCGCGGGAGCCGGGTGGCCGAAGCGGTTCTCCCTGCCGCAGGAGATCAGGGCAGCGCGCGGGCAGACCGCTTCGAGGAACGCCGCCGTTGTCGAGCTCCGGCTGCCGTGGTGGCCGACTTTCAGAATATCCGCCGGTGGGACCCGGCGCTCCCGCAGCAGCGAGTCCTCCGTGGCCGCGCTCGCATCTCCGGTCAGGAGCGCACTTCTCCCGTCCCTCTCGAAGAGAAAGACGAGCGACTGATTGTTGATCGCATCCACCTTCCGACGAGGACCACCCGAATGAACGAGGGTAATCCTCGCGCCCTCCCGGTCGATCGTCTCTCCGGCCCCGAGCACGCGCACGGGCACGCCGCGCCCGGCGGCCAGGACGTCGAGATCGACGAAGAAATCGGACTCGTCCTCCCCGCTGGAACGCCAGAACTCTCGAACCGGAAGGTCTTCCAGGACGACAAAGAGGCCCAGAGCATGGTCCGGATGCGGGTGGGTCAGGACGGCGGCGTCGAGCGACGTCACGCCCCGGTCGAGGAGCTTCGGAAGCAGGCGCGTTCTTCCGAAGTCGCGCCGGTCGAGATCGAACGGGCCTCCGCCGTCCACGAGGATGGCGTGCCGGCGCCAGCGCAGAAGCAGGGCATCTCCCTGACCCACGTCGAGGGCCTCGAGCCGAAACCCGCGCGACGGCCCCGCTGGGCCCGGCCGCAGGGCGAGAACGAGGAAGAGAACGGCCGCGCACAGGAAAGCCGCGGCTCGAAGACGCCGGGGAGCGAAGGCGCCGGCAGCCGTGAACGCGGAGACCGCGAGTACCGCGGACAGGGGCGGCGTCGGCCGCAGGTACGCGGCGCCGGCGGCCCTTTCGGCGAGAAACTCCATCGCGCGCGCTCCCAGTGCGAAGAGGTCAACGAGCGGCTGCGGAGCCCAGCCGGCGGCGTAAAAGAATAGCAATCCCGCGCCGAGCGCGATCATCCCTCCGAGAAGCGGGATCGCCAGCGGGGCCGTCAGCCAGGCGCCGGCCGCCACGACGTTGAACCGCCAGAGGAGGACCGGCGCGGTCGCCGACTGCGCCGCGAAGGCCGCGGCGAGTCCGGAGAAGAGCTCGCGAGGCCGCTCGGGCAGGTGTTCCCGGATGAGAGCGGTCAGGAGCGCGATGCCGAGCACAGCGGCGAATGTCAGCACGGTGCCGATCGAGTAGACCTGCGCCGGGTCGAAACCGAAGAGGATCAGTCCCGAGAACCCGATCGCCTGCAGGTTCGTGATCGGCCTTTCCAGGAGGCGCGTCGCGCGGTGGATCCCGAAGACGGTCCCCGCGCGCACAGCCGGCGGGTGGCCGCCTCCGACGAGGACGAACAGGAACACGATTGCGAGAAAGGCTGCGTCGCGGGCCTTGCCGCGGACGCCAAGGGCGCGCAGGCCGAGCATGGCGAGTCCGCAGGCGAGCGCGACGTGGAGGCCGGCGACCACGAGCATATGGTAGAGGCCGCCGCGCCGGAAGCGAGCGACCATTCCCCGTTCGAGGTCCGAAGTTCTCCCGAGCAAGAGGGCCGCGAGCGGTCCCCGCACGTCGCGATCGAAGACTTTGCCGAGCGATCCCGCCGCCGGGAGACGCGCGTGCAGCCACCGGTTCGGGAGCGTCAGCCAGGACATCAGCGTCCGCCCGCTCCGATTGATGAGCACCGTGCTCTTGATCGAGAGCCGGTACTGCGGCCATGGCATGGAGACGTCCCGCTCCGAGGCGGGAAGGTCCTCCGCAATGAGATGGCCGACGGTGAGAATGCGGTCTCCCCTTTCCGCCACGCGCTCGGGGGAGAGATCTCCCGCCACGAAGAGGAAGACTTCCGCCGGAAAGGGGCGCGGGCTTCCGTGAATCCAGAGCCGTTCGGCTCGCAGGCGCCCCGTTAGGTGCGGCGGCGACCCGCTCCAGAAATCCGTCAGGACCCCTTCGATTCGGACGGCGCGGTCCTGGCGCGGGTCGAGCTGCGCAAACGAGGCCCTGGCCGTGCTCGCCGGCACCACGATGCGCAAGCGCGCCTGAACGAACCCGAGACTCGCCCAGAGGAACGCGAGAGCGGCGAGCGAGGCGGCGCCTCTCGAGCCGCGGGCGGACCGGCAGACGAGCAGAAGAAGGCAGAAACCGGCCAGGGCGGCCGAGCCCGAGGAGCCCGTTACCGAACGGGCCCCGAGCAGGATACCGCCCGTGAAAAAGGCCGCCGCCGCGGCCGCCGGGGCCGCACGAGAACCGGAGATCGCTTCGCTCAATCCGCGCCGGAGGCGGAGAGCGCCACGACCGCTTCGACCCGATGAGTGAGGGGAAAGAGATCGTACAGCCGGGCGCTCCGGATGTGAAGACCCCCGGACCGGAGAGCGGCGAGGTCGCGCGCCAGCGTCGCTGGCTCACAGGAGACGTAGATGAGGCGGCCCCCCCCGCCCCGGCGAGAGAGAGAACGACTCAGCGCCGGGCCCAGACCCGCGCGCGGAGGGTCCGCGACGGCGACGTTGAAAGAGTCATGAGACCGGCCGAGGAACGCCAGAGCATCGGCATGCCGGACCGACCAGGACTCGGCCCGCCAGCGTTTCTTCGCGGCAAGGGCCTGCTCGACGGCGGCATGGTTTGCCTCGACAGTCACAACTTCGTGTCCCGCGTCGAGCAGCGCGCCGGCAAAGAATCCGACGCCGCCGAAGAGATCGAGGGCTCGGCCGGGAGGAGCGGACGCGGCCTCTCCCGCGACGGCGGCGTAGAGCGGCTCCAGAAGATGCCGGTTCCCCTGGAAGAAGGTCCCGGCGGTCAGCGGAAACTCGCGATCCTCGACTCTGATCCAGAGACGCCGCTCGCCGCTTCTGGCCAGGACGGGACCCTCGGCGTCCGCGACCGCGACTCCGTCGAAGAGATCCGAAAATGCCTCGAGGACCGCGTTGGCATCACGGCGGTCGGATCCGGCTGGAAGCGCGGCGCGCGCGAGCCGCTGAGAGCCATCCACATTCTCGACCGTCGAGACCTCGGCAACCGCGGCACCGCTGGCCGTGATCGCCTCGCGCAGCCGCGGCAGGATCGCGCGCATCGAGTCGGAGAGAGCCTCGCAGTCCTCGGCCGATTCCACGCGGTGCGTTCGCGGAGCGAAATAGCCGACAGCTGCGGTCTTGTCGCGTCCCGCCACATGGAAACGGTTGCGCAGACGGTAGGCGAGAGGAGACGGCAAGATCGAGAGGTCGCCGAAGAGGTTCGCGGGCAACTCACCGATCCGTTCCATCGTCTCCAGGAAGAGATCGCTCTTGGCCCGAAGAGCGGCCTCGACGTCGAAGTACGACCAATCGCAGCCGGCGCAGCCCTCCGCGTGCGTTCCCGAGCGGCGCAGCGGGGAGCGCGAGAGGATCGCGCAGGTGCGTCCCTTCCAGAATTTCTTGCGGACTTCCAGGACCTGCGCCTCGACCTCCTCGCCCGGCAGAGCGCCGGCGACGAAGCCGATGCCGTCGGGAGTCTTCGAGACGCCCTCCCCGGTGGGCGCGAGGCCTGTGATCGTGACGCGGCGCAGCATCAGGGAGATGCTAAGCCTCCGCCGGCCCTCGCGCGATGCCCCCGGCTCGCTCCGCTTTCCGCGACCGTGCCCCCAACACCACCGGCGCGGAGAACACGGTCGTGAGCATCGCGTCGGAACACGAAGTCGTTTCGATCTCGCCGCCGAGGCGTATCGGGCAGGGGCGGGAGGGCGCGAGGCCCTCCCCTATGGCACGAGGGGCTCCGTCGTTGGCAGTAGGTCGTGACGGAGGTCGTTTCGGTCTCGCCGATGTGGCGTATTGAGGGGGTGCTAAGTCCCGTCGCGCCCCCGCGCCGTAGGGGCGGGGCTCGCCCCCGCCCGCCTCTCTTCGATTCGCGATACGTGCGAGATCGCGATGCCCCCGGCTCGCTCCGCTTTCCGCGACTGTGCCCCCAACACCACGGGCGCGGAGAACACGGTCGTAAGCATCGCGTCGTAACACGAGGTCGTTTCGGTCTCGCCGATGTGGCGTATCGGGCAGGGGCGGGAGGGCGCAGGGCCCTCCCCTACGGCACGAGGGGCTCCGTCGTTGGCAGTAGGTCGTGAAGGAGGCCGTTTCGGTCTCGCCGGCGAGGCGTATCGGGCAGGGGCGGGAGGGCGCAAGGCCCTCCCCTACGGCACGATCGTTTCGGTCTCGCCGGCGAGGCGTATCGGGCAGGGGCGGGAGGGCGCAAGGCCCTCCCCTACGGCACGAGGGGCTCCGTCGTTGGCAGTAGGTCGTGACGGAGGCCGTTTCGGTCTCGCCGCCGAGGCGTATCGGGCAGGGGCGGGAGGGCGCAAGGCCCTCCCCTACGGCACTCACAGAGCCCCGGTCGCGGCGCGAGGAGTCTCCGAGTAACCGAAGGGAGGAGCCTCGCGCCGCGGGAGCGAGCGCGCAGCGCGGGATCAGGTGAGCGATCGAGGCCGCATCCGGCCGAGTCGCTCGCCGGTGCGCCGCCAGGCGCAGATCCCGCACAAGCGCGAGCGACGTTCTAGAGGAGGGTGAGGCGGGGAAGGTCCAGGAGGTCGCGGAGAGTGCGGCGGGTCAGGGCTCGCGCGGTTCTCTCGGCGGCCTCGGCATCCATGCGGATGCGCGCCCTGGCGAGAGAGGCCTCCACTTGGGCGTCGAGACGGCGGCGTTCACGCTCGGACATCGCGTCGTGGAGCGCGCCGGCCAGGCGCTTGTCCAGCCTCGCGAGAGAAGCCTCGGTCTCTTCGCCGCCCTTGCGCGACTTCTCCAGCCGCTCGATGGACCGGAGCGCCGACTCGAGCGGTTCGGCGAGGTCCGGCCGACGGCCCGCGACCTGCCGGAGCCGTCCGGCCAGGGCCTCGAGAGCGCGCGGCACATCCGGCTCTCCCGCGCGGATCCGGCTGCCACGCCCGACGGAGGTCTGGAGCCGGCGTTCCCACGCCTCGAGCACCGCGTCCCGGCAGTAGGAGAGCGAGTTGACGCGCCCGGTGGCCGAGCGCTCCTCCCGGCGGGAAAAGGCCTCGTCGATTCCCTGCTCGATCGCTTCGACGGGCACGCCCAGGGCGCGCCACTCCTTGAGCAACGCGAAATCTTTGGGCGACAGGAGGAACGGGGTTCCGCGGCGCCGGATGAAAGCCGCCTCGGCCGCCTGGTAGTAGCCCCTACCCTCCTCGGTTTCGCTCATGGATCAGGAGAAGTCCCGTCAAGGTCAGGAGAGGATCCACCTCATCGATGCGCTCCGATCCCGCTCCGAAGAGCTCGGCCAGTCCTCCCGTCGCGATGACGCGCGGCTTGGCACCGAGCTCGCGGGCGATACGGTCCACCATGCCGTCCACCAGGGAGAGGTAACCGAAGTAGAGGCCGGACTGAATCGAAGCCGCGGTCGTCTTCCCGATGACACGTTCCGGGCGCCGGATCTCCACGCGCCAGAGCCGCGCCGCCTTCTCGAAGAGGGCTTCCGCCGAGACCGAGATGCCCGGCACGATGACGCCGCCCGCGTATTCTCCTTTTTCCGTCACGACGTCGAAGGTCGTCGCCGTTCCGAAGTCCACCACGATGCAGGGGCCTCCCAGCCGCGCGTATGCCGCGACCGCGTTGACGATGCGGTCCGCGCCGACCTCCTGCGGGACCTCGTAGAGAATGGGCATTCCCGTCTTGACTCCCGGCTCGACGAAGAGAGGCTCCTGTCCCGAGATCTGCCGCAGGGCCTGACGCAGAGGGAACCTCAGAGACGGCACGACGCTGGCGACGATGACTTCCCGGGGCGCTTCGCGGCCGCCGGATGCTTCGAGCAATCCGCGCACGGACAACACGATTTCGTCGGACGTCGCATCGCGCCGCGTCGTCAGCCTCCAGTGGCTCAGAAGGCTGCCCTCCTCATAGAGACCGAGAACCGTGTTGGTGTTGCCGACGTCCACTGCCAGAACCGCCTGCGTTTGCCGCGTCACCATTCGGCCACCTCGCCGTGGGAGAGCACCGCCTCGCCCGAGCCCGTCTCGAGCTTCAAGAACCCCTCCGCGGTCAGCCCGATGTACTGCCCGACGATCTCCTGGCCATCATGCCGGATCTTCATGCGGTCGCCGCGGCGGTGCACGGAGGCCTGCTCCCAGGCGGCAACCTCGACTTCCCAGCGCGGGGCCGCGAGCTCTGCGTCCAGCCGGTCGAGCAAGGCCTGGAGCAGAGGAGCCAGCGCGAAGGCGCGACCGGTTTCTTCCTCGAGAGTCGTCGCCCCCGCAACACCGAGGCTCTCCGGGGAACCCAGAACGTTCAATCCGACACCGACGGCGACATAGGTGTCCTCCCCCTGTGTGCGCGCCTCGGTCAGGATGCCCCCGATCTTTCGCCTGCCGACGTACAGGTCATTGGGCCATTTGAGCTTGACCTTCACACCGCTCGCGTCTCTGATCGCCTCGCGCAGCCAGCGCGCGACGGCGATCGGCATCAGGGAGATCGGCTCCCCCGTCCGAGCCTGCCGGACGAACGTGAAATAGAGGCCGCGGCCGCCGGGAGCCTCCCACCGCCCCTTGCGCCCTCGCGCGCCCGGCTGCGTCTCGGCGACGAGAACGGTCGCCGGAAAACGCTCTTCCTCCTCGAAGTACATGTCGATGAGCTCCTTGGCAAGGTCGTTGGAGGATTTCATCACGGAGAGAAACGTCACGTTCTCGAACGCTCGCCACCGGCGGGCTTCGAGCTCTCCCCCCGCGAAAGGAATCACGCGCCTCCCGCGGACAGCGCCGAGCGGCGCTCCTCCAGCTCGACGAGCCGCTTTCGCGTCTTCTCGACGACCGCCGGCGGAGCCTTGTCCAGGAACGCGGTGTTCTGCAGTTTAGAGGAGAGATCCGCGATCTCTCCGTCGAGAGCCGCGAGCGTCCGGCCGATTCGCTCTCCATCCGCGCCCGCGGCAGTCTTCTCGACCGATAGGCTAATCGAGAGGCCCTCCACGACGTCTCGGGATGTTGCGGGAGCCAGCGTGCCAACGCTGCCTGTGGCCTCTACGCCTGAGAGCCGCGCCAGGTGCCGCAGCAGCGGAGAGAGAGTCTCGATCTCTCCGGCAAGGATCGGATCCGGCGAGTCCGAGTCGATCGCGAGCCGCACCGGCTCGGTCGGCGAAAAGCCGCGCTCGGTCCGGAAGTTTCGCACGCGAGTGACGAGCGCGCGGAGCGCTTCGACGACCCGCTCGGCCGCGTCGTCGCGGAGGGCTTCGCTCTCCTGCGGGTAGGCCGCGGCGATGAGCGTGCCCGGCCGCCCGGTCATCTTTTCCCAGATCTCCTCGGTCACGAACGGCATGAAAGGGTGAAGCAGGGCGAGCGAGTCGGAGAGGCAACGCGCCAGGATCGCGCGAGAGGTCTCTTTCGCCGTTTCCTCGCCTGCCGCGCGCGATCCCTGGTCCTCCGAAGCCTTGGCGGAGGAGGACAGAAGCGGCTTGACCATCTCCAGATAACCGTCACACAGCTCGTGCCACACGAAGGCGTAGATCGACTGCGCGGCCTCGTCAAAGCGGAAGCCGGCCAGGTCCCGATTGACTTTCCGGGCGGTCGCGCTCAACCGCGACAGGATCCACCGGTCGGGAAGGCTCATCTGGCGTCCCTCCAGAGAATCCGGGATGACCTTCCCCTCGATCTGCCCGAGAGTGAAGCGCGCGGCGTTCCAGAGCTTGGTGGCGAAGTTTCGGGAGCCGGCCATGCGACTCCTCTCGACCGACACGGTCGGGCCCGAAGCCGCGGCGGAGGCGAGCGTGAACCGGACGGCGTCGGCTCCGAATTCGGCGATCGCCTCGAGAGGGTCGATCACGTTGCCGCGCGTCTTGGACATCTTCTCGCCGCCGACGCGGACGAGCCCGTGCAGGTGTACCACGGAAAAGGGAGCGCGCCCCGTGAAGTGGAGTCCCGCCATGATCATGCGCGCGACCCAGAAGAAGAGGATGTCGTAGCCGGTGACGAGCGTGTCGGTCGGATAGAACTCCTTGAAGTCCTCCGTCTCCTCCGGCCATCCGAAGACGGAGAAGGGCCAGAGCTGAGAAGAGAACCATGTGTCGAGCACGTCGGGGTCCTGCTCGAAAGCCTCGGAACCGCAGACCTCGCAGGCCTTCGGGTCGGTTTCCGAGACCGTCAAGTGCTCGTTGGCGCAGGTGAACGCGGGGATCCGATGACCCCACCAGAGCTGGCGCGAGATGCACCAGTCGCGGATGTTCTTCATCCACTCGAAGTAGGTCTTGGTCCAGTTGGGCGGGGCGAACCGCACGGCACCGCTCTCCACTGCTTCGATGGCCGGCGCCGCGAGCGGTTCGACCTTCACGAACCACTGGGTCGAGAGGTACGGCTCGATGACGGTCTCGCACCTCTGGCAGATCCCGAGGGTCATCTTGTGCGGCTCGCTTCCCACCAGCCGGTTCTCGGCGGTCAGCCGCGCGAGCACCTGCTTGCGCGCCTCGAAGCGGTCGAGACCCGCGAACTCCCCCGCCTCGGCCGTCATCTTCCCGTCCGGACCGATGACGACGACCGCGGGAAGGCCGTGCCGCTGGCCCGACGCGAAATCGTTGGCGTCGTGGGCGGGGGTCACCTTCACGATACCGGTGCCAAATTCCCGGTCCACGAGGATTGGATCCTCGATGACAGGAAGCTCCCGCCCGACGATCGGGAGAACGGCGGTCCTTCCGCGAAGCTTCGCCGTCCGGGGATCCTGCGGGTGGATCGCGAGCGCCGTGTCGCCCAGCATCGTCTCGGGCCGCGTCGTCGCCACGACCGCCCCCGAAGGGACGCCCGGCACGTCGTAGCGAATGCGGTAGAGGGTTCCTTCCTCGTCCTTGTGCAGGACTTCCAGGTCGGAAACCGCCGTTCCGCAGCGCGGGCACCAGTTGACGACGTACCGCCCGCGATAGATGAGCCCTTCGCGGTAGAGCTGCACGAAGGCGCGGCGCACGGCGCGAGAGAGATCGGGGTCGAGAGTGAACCTCTCACGGCTCCAGTCGAGCGAGCAGCCGAGCCTGCGCAACTGCGACTGAATCGTGTCCTTGGCCTCGCGCTTCCAGGCCCACACGCGCTCGATGAATTTCTCGCGCCCCAGATCGCGCCGGTCGATCCCCTGTTTGGCGAGGTTCCTCTCCATGACCATCTGGGTCGCGATGCCGGCGTGGTCGGTCCCGGGAACCCAGAGCACGCGGTAGCTTCTCATCCGCATCCAGCGCGCCAGGATGTCCTCGATCGTGCGCCCGTAGGCGTGGCCGATGTGGAGCTTTCCCGTCACGTTGGGAGGCGGAATGACCATGACGTAGCGGGGCGAGCCGGCGGGGCCCGAGGGCTGAAACCGTCCTTCCTCCTCCCAGAGCCGGTACCATCGCTCCTCGAAGGAGGAGGGCTCGAAGGTCTTCGGAAGTTTCCTGGGATTCTCTTCCGAGGTCGCGGGAATCCGGTTTTCAGACATAAAAAAAGGGCGTGTGCCCCCCTGAAAATATCAGAAACGAAGGTCCTGGGAGCGGACGGCCGGGCAAGCTAGGCGGCGACGGCCCGCCGACGAACTCTCCCGATGACAACGCGAGAACACCGCGGGCCGGCGTCCGCTTCAGCGAGCCCCAGTCTTACTCGACGCCGCTCTCCAGCTCCTCGATCCGCCGCTTGACGACCACCTCGGCGACGTCCGGCACAACTTCCCAGGCGATCTCCCGCAGCACCCGGTCGGAAAGCTTTGCGACGACGAGAGTCGCGATCCGCTCGATTTGTTCCTGGGTCAGCTCGGTGGCGGCCGGTGCGGGCGAAGCCGGCGGGGGCGGTGGCGGAGCGGCCGGCATCTCGAAAAGGGTTTCTGCCGCTTCCGTCGAGATCCCTTCGACCCCGGCTCGCTCCGGTGGGGGCTCCGCGCGCGGGGGCTCGGACGAAGTCTCTTCGACGGGATGGCGAGTCTCCGCCTCTTCTGCCGCAGGTTGGGTGTCGGGGGGCGGGAGGAAGACCGGTCCGCCGGAAAACTCTTCCGCGCCGGTTAGCTCCCCCTCGGCAATGGTAGATCTGTCACCCGCCTCCGCCAAGGCTTCCTCTCTCGCTTTAGAGGACCAGTCGGGGTGCAGCGTCTGACCCTCTCCCGGGCTCGTCCTCTGAACCTCGGAGAGCGAAGGAGGGGGGAGAGGGGAAGGATGCTCGAACCGGTTTTCGGATTCGATGGGCTTGCTCTCACCCGGTGCACCAGCGGTCGGAGCCGCGTCGTCGAGGAAGGCGGTGTCGAATGAGCCTTCTTCGAACGCGGAGGCCGGAAAAGGCGTGCTCGCGGTCCGCGTCAGGAGCGTCTCGATTTCGTTGAGCAGTTGCTGCGCGTCGAACGGCTTCGAGACGACCCGGTCGGCTCCGATTCGATCGGCCCGGTCGCGGTCGAATGGCTCGAAGGTTCCGGAGAGCAGGACGACGGGAATCCGCGCCGTGGCCGGATCGCTCTTGACCGCCTCGCACACCTCGTAACCATTTTTCCCGGGCATCACGACATCGGCAAGGATCAGATCCGGCCGCGAATGCTCGAGTGATTCCAGTGCCTTTTGACCATTGGAGACACAGGTCAGCTCGTAGTCTGTTCCGGCAAGAGTCAGCTCGACGACTTTCTGAATCGTGAGGCTATCGTCGGCCAGCAGTATCTTCTTTGGCATGTTGGAGGTCAGAGTGCTCGACGGACACTCAAACTACTCGGGTCCTCGTCCCCTGTCAACGTGGAAGGTGATGGGTGCTAGCCGGAGTCAGGTGTCAGGGAAGGCACCAAGGCCGTCCCTGGCACCGACCGCCCACCACCTAAACGGCTTCCCAGACGGCGGCGAGATAGCGGCCGGGCGGTCGGCGCCCCAGGGCGTCGGCCAGGAACCGCGATGCCTCGACGACCTTGGGAAGGTTGATTCCGGTCTCGATTCCCAGCCCCTGGAGCATATAGACGAGGTCTTCGGTTGCCAGGTTCCCGGCGGCTCCGGGCGCGTAGGGGCAGCCTCCGAGACCACCGGAAGAGGAGTCGTAGGTGGGAATTCCGCACTCCAGCCCCGCGTAAACGTTCGCGAGACCCGTGCCTCGCGTGTCGTGAAGGTGCAGCGCCAGGACCGCTCGCGTCACCCCCGAGTCGTACAGGGTCTCGATGACGTCGTACACTCCCGCCGGGGTCGCCACGCCGATCGTGTCCCCGATCGAGATCTCGTCCACCGGCAGGTCGAGCAGCTTGTGAACGACCTCGCGCACAGCGTCGGGCGACACCGGACCCTCATAGGGACAGCCGAACGCCGTCGAGACGTAGCCTCGAACGCGGATCTTTTCTTCGCGCGCCCGCGCGACCACAGGGCGGAACCGCTCGATGGATTCGTCCACGCCGGCGTTGATGTTGTGGCGGTTGAACGTCTCGGAGGCGGCGGTGAAGACCGCAACCTCGCGCACGCCGGCCTCGATCGCGCGCTGGAGACCCTTCAAGTTCGGGACGAGCGCCGGATAGCGCGTGCCGCTGGCGCGGTGGATCCGGGCAAAGACTTCCTCGGTGTCCGCGAGCTGCGGGATGGCCCTGGCGGACACGAAAGACCCGACCTCGATCGCCGGCAGTCCCGCCTCGGTCAAGCGGTCCACGTACTCGACGCGGACACCGACCGGAAGTGCCTTCGACTCGTTCTGCAGGCCGTCCCGCGGTCCCACCTCGTAGACGGTCACGTGCGCCGGCAGGTGAGGACGTTTGATCGCGTGCTCTTCCCACGGTTCCATATTTCGGATTATCGCTCCATTGAGGGATTGTCATCCCTTCGCGCTTTTCCCCTGTCATCCTGAGCGAAGCGAAGGATCTGCCCGCCGCCGAGTCGGGAGCAGATTCTTCGTCGCGTGCGCTCCTCAGAATGACAAGGGCTAACCGATGGCCGCGAGCACCGCCCCGGCCTCGACGAGATCCCCCTCAGCATGGAAGATCTTCTCTACAGTGCCCGCGCGGGGCGCACGGATCGCGTGCTCCATCTTCATGGCTTCCAGGATCAGAATGACGTCTCCGCGCGCCACGCTCGATCCGGCCTTCGCCACGATCCTGCGCACTCGTCCCGGCATCGGAGCGGCCAGGCCGCCCGCCGCTTCCACCATCCGCGCGGAGCGCCTGCCGGCTCGGAGAAACTCCCGGACCTCCCCGGCGCACCAGACAAAGACACGCTCCTTTTCCCGCGCGACGCGGATCCGGAACACGTCCTGGCCGATCCGGATGGCCTCGAGCCTTCCGTCACGGCGTGAGACTTCAAACGTCACCCGGCGATTGTCCAGGAGCGCGCTGTCCCCTTCGATGCGCACGTCGGCCACCTCTTCGCCGGAGGAAAGCTTCATCGGCCGGACCGCCAGCCCGTGATGGCATCCCACGGTTCGGCCAGGACGGCCGGGACCGCTTCCGCATTCGAGTCGGAAAAGGAGAGAGCCGCGGCAATCCAGGCCGCGTCGGGGATTCTCGAGGATGCGAGGGTCAATCGAGGAACGAAGTCCGTCGCGTAGTAGCCCGAGACGAATTCCTTCGAGTCGATCACCTCCGAAAGAAGCGCCTTGTTGGTCCCGACGCCGAGGACGACCCAGTCCTCGAGCGCCCGGCGAGCTCGGGCGATACAGGAGCCGCGGTCCGGAGCGGAGACGATCAGCTTGGCGAGCAGCGGGTCGTAATCGAGGCCAACGGACGAACCCTCTTCCACGCCCGCGTCCACCCGCACCCCGGGGCCCGACGGTAGTTCGAAGGCGAGCACCCGGCCCGAGCGCGGGAGAAAAGTCGCGGGGTCCTCCGCATAGAGGCGAAGCTCGATCGCATGTCCCTGGGGCAAGACCTTGCCGGCCCGCCAGGCCGGCGCCAGAGCGGCGCCGTCGGCGACCTCGATCTGGGCGCGAACGAGATCGAGGCCGAGAGTCTCCTCGGTGATCGGATGCTCGACCTGCAGGCGCGTGTTCATCTCCAGGAAGTAGAAGTTCCTCCGCTCGTCGAGCAGGAACTCCACGGTCCCGGCTCCGACGTAGCCTACGGCGCGGGAGACTTCCACGGCGGCCCGGCCCATCGCCGTACGCAGCTGCGCGTCCAGGGCACAGCTTGGCGTCTCCTCCACGATCTTCTGATGCCGGCGCTGGACGCTGCACTCGCGCTCGAAGAGATGCACGACGTTGCCCTGCTGGTCCCCGAAGATCTGGAACTCGATGTGCCGCGGACGCTCGAGGAGCTTCTCCAGATAGACACGGGAATCGCCGAACGCCGCTTCCGCCAGGCGACGCGCCTCTTCCAGCGCCCTCGGCAGGCCCTCCGGCTTTTCGACGAGTTTCATCCCCTTGCCCCCGCCGCCCGCGCTCGGTTTCACCAGGACCGGGAACCCGAGCTCCCCGGCCTTCTTTGCGATCGCCGCGGCGTCCGTATCGGACTCGTCCGTGCCGGGCACGATGGGGACGCCTGCCCGGCGGGCGCGGCGCCGGGCGGCCAGCTTGTCGCCCATCTGCTCCATCGCCGATGGGGGCGGCCCGACCCAGGTCAGACCGGCTTTCTCAACCGCCCGCGCGAAAGCGGGGTTCTCCGAAAGGAACCCGTAGCCGGGATGAAGAGCGTCCGCTCGGGCTTCTCGAGCCGCATCCAGAATCCGCGGGATCGACAGGTATGTCTCCAGCGGCGTGCCGGATCCCAGGGAAACCGCGCGAGCCATCCGGCCGACGTGGAAGGCGCCGGCGTCCCCCTCCGCATAGACTCCGACCGGCTCGATTCCCATCTCGAGCGCGGTCCGAGCGACGCGCACCGCGATCTCGCCTCGGTTGGCAATCAAGAGAGATCGGATCATCGGTTCATTGAGTCATCGGTTCATTTGCCCCGAGCGAACGCCTTTCCGAGCACTTGAGCCGATGGACCGATGAACCGATGGACCGATCGGTCACTTCTGTCTCCCTCTCTTGCCCTTCTCCCAATCGGCCCACAGTCCGTAGGCTTTCATCTGGCCGGCGATGCCGCTCTTCTCCAGAACTTTCGCGATTTCCACCCGCGACTGACGCGGACCCAGGCGGGCAGGAGCGTTGGCGATACCCGCCACGGCCACGGCCGCGACGGCGGCGTTCGAGCGCGCTTCGCGCAAGTCCACCTTGTCGAACGTATCGGACTCGGCGTGGTAGTCGGGCAGGTATCTCTCGGCCTCCTGGCTGGCGACAAGATTCGGCACCCCTTCGAGAAGGAAATCGAAATTGTCGGTGCCGAGCAGCGCCTCGTCGGAGAGCCGGTTGGATCCCCAGGCGGCGACCGGCTCGAGCACCGCGGAGAGGAGAGACGCCAGCTCGGGCCTGCCGTTGTCGTAGTACCCGGTGATGTGCCCGTCCCCGATGTCATGGACGACCGCGGCCACGTGACGGTCCATGTCGCCGCGATGCGCGGCGACATAGCCTCGCGAACCGAGAAGTCCGAGCTCCTCCCCCGTGAAGAGGACGAAGCGGATTGTCCGCCGGGGCCTCGAGCCTGCGGCGATCGCCCGCGCGACTTCCACGACGAGGGCGCAATTGACGCCGTTGTCCAGCGCCCCCGTGCCGAGCTCCCAGGAATCCAGGTGCGCGCCCAGGAGGACGATCTCGTCTGGCTTTTCACTTCCGCGGATCTCCGCCACGACGTTCTGCGGCCGCCAGGCACCTCCGATGCGATTCTTGAGCTCCAGCGAGACCTTCAGCTCCCGCCCTTTCTCGAGCAGCCGCTCCAGACGCAGTCCATCCTCGCGCGCGATGAGCGCCATCGGAAGCGACGTGATCGTCCCATCCAGGCTGACCTGGTGTCGGTAGAGCAAGTCGCGCGGTCGGCTGGAGAGAAACAGGATTGCCGAGACGCCGCTCTTGTTTGCCGCATCCAGCATCTCGGGGCCCATGAGGTACTCGGCGAAGAGGTCTTCGAGCGACTTCATCGGTTTCGTCCGCACGAGTGCGATCGCGCCTTTCGCCCGGCCGCCGAGCCTCTCGAAGTCCGCACGCCGGCCCGTTCCCGCATCCACGAGTGGCGCGGTCAGGCCCGCCGGAGTCGAGGGGGCGAGCGCGAAGGAAACGACGCGAAGAGAGAACCGATACGGGGACACGACCACCGCCGACGCTGACTCGGCCTCCCAGCGGGCCGGCGCGTCGTACGACTCGAGCCTGACCGAGTCCACCCCGGCGCGCCGGAAGACCTCCATTCCCCACAGCAGCGCGGCCTCGTAGGAAGCGCTCCCCGTGACGCGCCCTCCGATCTCGTCGGTCAGCACCCGCAGGTCCTCTTCCATGCGGTTGTGCGGAGAGAGGACTTCGCCGATCAATGCAGCGGCGCCCGAGCCGCTCCGACTCGCGGCCGTCGCGGGAGCCTGCGCCGAAACCCGCGAGCCGGCGCCGAACGCAAGCAGATGCAGCGCGACGGAAAGACAGCGGCGGACCGTGCGTCTCATCATCTTCCTTCCGGCGCATTCTAATTCGCGGCCTGCGCTATGCTCTTGCTCGTGAGAATCGAGGAGACCGAGTCTGTCCGTTGAAGGCGGGATGAGCGGGACGCAGCGGCGCATCGTCTGCGTCAACTGCGGCAAGATCTTCTTCGCCTGGCGCCCGGACTCTGCCCCCGGGGCCAAGATCAAGTGCTACTTCTGCAAGAAAGAGATGGAGGACGAGGTGGCGAAACGCCCGCGCCCGGCGCCGCCCCCCGCGCCGGCGCCCGCGCCAGCTCCCGCCGCGGCTGAGGGTCCAGCGTCCAATGTCCAGAGTCCAAAGGAACCCGCGCCCGCCAACTGACCTGAGATCTTGGACTCTGGTGTCCTGTCCCAGAAATACCGAGACAATGCCTCGGGCGAACACTCCCACCCTGTCATCCCGAGGAGCGCAGCGACGAGGGATCTGCCCCGAGAATATCGAAAGTCACGAGAGCAGATCCTTCGCTGCGTTCAGGATGACAGCGAGGAGCGAAGCGAGGACACGTTGGACTTTGTCCGCGAACTTACGACTCGGGCTAGATCTTAGACTTCCCTTTCGGCGCCCAGGAGGGCGCGCGCTTTTCCAGGAACGCGGTCAATCCCTCCTTTGCCTCGGCGGAGGCGCGGCGCTCGGCGATCGTGCGGGCGGTCAGCGGAATGACTTCTTCGGGGCTTTTCCCCGTTACGTCTTCGATGAGACGCTTGGCTACGGCAACGGCCTCGGGCCCTGCGGAGAGGAGAGACTCGATCTTCGACCTCCCGGCCGACTCGAGCTCGTCCGGCGGGACGACGGCGTGCACGAGACCGATCCGGTGCGCTTCCCGCGCGTCGAAGCGGTCCCCGGTCAGAAAGAGGTCGCGCGCCTGGCGAGGTCCGATGGCGCGCAGGACATACGGGGAGATGACGGAAGGAAGGATTCCGAGCCGGACTTCGGCGAGCGAGAAGACCGTCTCCTCCGCGGCGACCGCGATGTCCGCCGCGGCGACGAGCCCGACGCCCCCTCCGATCGCCGCGCCGTGCGCGAGCGCGATGACAGGCTTGCGACACGTATCGATCGCGCGCAGCATGCGCGCCATCCGCACGGCGTCCGCCTCGTTCTCGTCGCGCGAGTAGCTCCCCGCCTTCCGCATCCAGGCGATATCGGCGCCGGCGCAAAAGACCGGCCCTTCTCCAGACAGGACCACCACGCGAGTCTGCGGGTCGGCCGCCACATCGGAAAAGGCCCGGGTCAACTCCTCAATGAGCGCGTCGTCGAAGGCGTTGCGCACCTCCGGGCGGGCGAGCACGATGCGCGCGACGGGGCCCTCCTGCAGGCGGCGGATGCGACCCGCTTGCCCGAGCGCGCTCATCAGTGCGGGGAGAGCGACGTCGCGCCGTCGGGATGAGAGAAGACCCCGGAACGCGCTCCATCAGTGCCCAGAAGCCCGAGAAACTCGAAGGGAATAGCGACTTCGCCCGCGGGCAGGCGAAGTGTCAGCGCTCCCGAGAGTCCGGCCTCCAGGTCCGCGCCGACCGCCCAGTCGAAGCCGGCGGCCGCCAGGAAAGACCCGTGGTCCACACGGAACGGGAGCTCGAGCGGCGCGTTTTTCCGCCCGGCCCGCAGGATGTGCTCACGCGCCGCGCCGCCACCGATCTCCTCCCCGTTGACATGGAGCCGGTACTCGGCCGCCGCGATCGTGATTGGAAACGCGAAGGGATTCGTCACCGCCAGGACCGCGCGTCCTTCGCTGTGTTTGACGGAAAGCGCGGTGAGCTCGAGCGAGGCAAGCTTTACGAAATGAGAAAGTGCCTCGCGCTCTCCGACGATGGAGACGTCGCTCCAACGCATTGACCCGGCCCATGAGACGGCCCCGGCGCCGATCACATCCCCGTGGATGCGATAGTCGAACGTGTCCGGACGGAATCCGTTCAACCATTCCTTCGGCACGTCGGCATAGGGAATCGTCGCAGCGAGGCGAAGCCGTTCTCCTCTCCTTTCCGCGCGCCCCCGGAGCGGCATTTCTACCGTGGATCCGTTCACCGACACTCCTCCTCGAAACTCCCCCGGACCGGCTCCGGCGGCCCGACCCGTGAGCACGAGGCCGAAGGACGAGCCGGGCCCGGGATCAATCACGATCTCGACGGGTGGAGCGGCGGACGGCAGGAGCAGGAACGCCAGGGCCCATCTCAGCACAGCAAGAGCTTACCTCTCACATGCGGAACACGCCGAACTCGGTCTCCTCCACCGGCGCGTTGTAGGCCGCGGAGATCGCGAGGGAGAGAGCCGTCCGCGTCTCCGCCGGATCGAGCACGCCGTCGTCCCAGAGACGCGCCGTCGAGTAGTACGGGTTTCCCTCCTGCTCGTACTTCTCGAGGGTCGGGCGCTCGAAATCGGCGACTTCCCTCTTGGTCATCCGCGCCTTGCCCGCGCGCTTGAGCTGTTCCTGCTTGACGGTCGAAAGGACGGAGGCGGCCTGCGCCCCGCCCATCACGGAGATCCGCGCGTTGGGCCACATCCAGAGAAATCTGGGCCCGTAGGCGCGCCCGCACATTCCGTAATTGCCGGCTCCGAAGGACCCGCCGACGATGACGGTGAACTTGGGAACCGCGGCGTTGGCGACGGCGTGGACCATCTTCGCGCCGTCCTTGGCGATGCCGCCCTGCTCGTACTTCCTTCCGACCATGAACCCGGTGATGTTCTGCAGGAAGAGGAGCGGGATCTTCCGGCGCGCGCACATCTGGATGAAATGCGTTGCCTTCAGGGCCGACTCGGAAAAGAGAATTCCGTTGTTGGCGATGATGCCGACGAGGAACCCGGAGAGGCGCGCAAAGCCGCAGACGAGCGTCGTCGCGTAACGCGACTTGAACTCGTGGAGGCGCGAGCCGTCCACCAGGCGCGCGATGACCTCGCGGACGTCGTAGGGCTGCCGAACGTCCACTGGAAGAAGACCATAGATTTCCTTCGGGTCGTAGGCCGGCTCCTCCGGCTCCGTTCGGTCCGCCGGAAGGGTCTTGACTCCGTTGAGATTCGCCACGATCGAGCGGGCGATCTCGAGCGCGTGAGCGTCGTCCTCGGCCAGGTGGTCCGCCACCCCGGAGATCCGCGTATGCACGTCGCCGCCGCCGAGCTCCTCCGCCGTCACCTCTTCGCCCGTCGCCGCCTTCACCAGCGGCGGGCCCGCGAGAAAGATCGTGCCCGTCCCCTTGACGATCACGGCCTCGTCCGACATGGCCGGGACGTACGCTCCCCCCGCGGTGCAGGAGCCCATGACAACCGCCACCTGGGGAATCCGCTTCGCGGACATGCGCGCCTGGTTGTAGAAGATCCGCCCGAAGTGTTCGCGGTCCGGAAAGACGTCCGCCTGCAGAGGCAGGAACGCTCCGCCCGAGTCCACGAGGTAGACACAGGGCAGGTGGTTCTGCTCCGCGATCTCCTGAGCGCGCAAGTGCTTCTTGACGGTCATCGGGTAGTAGGTCCCGCCCTTGACCGTCGCGTCGTTGGCGATGACCATCACCTCGCGGCGGGAAACGCGCCCGATGCCCGTGACGAGACCGGCGCCTGGCGCTTCTCCCCCGTACATGCCGTGCGCCGCCAGGGGCGAAAGCTCGAGAAAGGGAGATCCCGGATCGAGCAGCGCGTCCACCCTGTCGCGGACGAACATCTTCTTCTGCTCGGCATGGCGCTCTCGCCCCGCGCCCCCCTCGCGCGCGCGCGCAAGCTCGGCCTTGAGTTGCGTGACCAGGCGCTCCATCGCGAGCGCGCGCTCGCGGAAATCCGCTGAGCCGGTGTCCACGCCGCTTTCGAGCGCCTCGCTCGGATGAAAGACCGCGGATGGATGCTCGGCCGGGGGGGCGCTCTCGGCCGGCGCCGCCTTCCTCTTTCGGCGGGTCTTCAGCTTCTCACCCGCCGTCCCGCCTCCTTGCGGACGAAATCGACGAGACTCTGAGTGGACGTGCCCGGCAGGAAGATCTCCCGGATGCCGAGCGCCTTCAAGTTTGCGATGTCCTTGTCGGGAATGATTCCGCCGGCGAGAACCACGATGTCCTCGCCTCCCTTCTCTTTCAAGAGCTTGAGGATCTCCGGGAAGAGCACGTTGTGTGCGCCGGAGAGAATCGAGAGCCCGACGACGTCCACGTCCTCCTGGATCGCCGCCGCCGCGATCTGTTCCGGCGACTGACGCAACCCCGAGTAGATGACCTCCATCCCCGCGTCGCGCAGCGCCCGCGCGATCACCTTGGCGCCCCGGTCATGTCCGTCCAGCCCGGGCTTGGCGATCAGGACCCGGATCGGTCTCTCGTCCATTGCGCTGTTTCCTCGCCCGCAAGTGTACCAATCCGCCGGGACCACCGCCGCACTCATCGCTTCGCAGCGGCTAGTCTGGCGTCTGCGTGAGGCGGAGGATGCGGTCGTCGCCGGGGCGGACGGAGCCGCGGCCGTCGCGGTTGCTGGTGGTGAAATAGATGGCGCCGTCGGGGCCGTTCTGGACCTCACGCAGGCGGCCGTATTCGTTGACGAAGAGGGGCTCGGCATCGAGGACATGGCGGGGGTTCTTCGGATCGAGGCGCACCCGCATGAGACGCTCGCCGATCAAGCAGGCAAAGAGGAAGTCGCCCTTGAGAGCGGGGAGCTTCGACCCGGTGACGAAGGACGCGCCGGAAGGGGCGATGGCGGGCGTGAACTCCAGCAGCGGCGAGACCATCCCTTCGCGCGACATCTTGTGGTGGACGACGGGCCAGCCGTAGTTCTTTCCCTTCTCGACGATGTTGACTTCGTCCCCGCCGCCGGGACCGTCGAACCCGGAGGGGCCGTGCTCGGTCTGGAATTGCAGACCCGTCCCCGGCTGCCAGTCCAGGCCCTGAGAGTTGCGATGACCGTAGGAGAAGACGGGTGAGCCCGGGAAGGGATTGTCGGCGGGGATCGTGCCGTCGGGGTTCAGCCTCAGGGTCTTGCCGCCGAGCGAGTCGAGCTTCTGGGCGATCTCGCGCGTGGTCGCGTCTCCCGTCGTCACGTAGAGCTTTCCGTCCGGCCCGAACCGCAGGCGGCAGCCGGCGTGAAACCGGGCCGCGGGCAGCCCCTCGAGGATCACCTTGCGCTGGGAGAGACCAGTTCCGTCGTCGTGAAAGCGCACGACACGCACTCTGATCCCGCCGGGCACGGCGTAGCCATAGGACATGTAGAGCAAGCGGCTCTTCTCATAGTCTGGCGCGAGCGTCAATCCCATCAGTCCCGTTTCGCCTTTCGACTCCACGTCGGAAATGACGGCGAGCGGCGCCGGGCGGAGAGCGCCGTTCTCGACGACGCGGACACGCCCCGGCCGCTCCGTCACGAGCATCCGGGTCGCCGAGGTGAACGCGATGGACCAGGGCACCTCGAGGCCGGTGACGACCGTTTCGACCTTGAGTGTGATGCCGTCCTTCGTCTTCACGGTCCGGCTGTCCGGAGGAGTCTCGGCAGCGCCGAGGAGAAGAAGCGATGTCACCGCCAGGGTCGGAAAGCGCATCGGTGCCTCCCTTGTTTCCTGCTTACCGTCTCCTGTTTCCGGGCCCGGATAGCTCCGGCATCCTGCGTGCGAGAGCCTCCCAGGCTTTCCGCCGGTGCGAGACCTTGTCCTTCTCCTGTCCCGACATTTCGGCGAACGTCCGGTCATTCCCCTCCGGGATGAACAGGGCATCCCATCCGAAGCCGCCCTCTCCGCGGGGAGCCTCGGCGATCGCGCCGCGGATCTCACCGCGTCCCTCGACGAAACGCCCCCCGTCGAAGTACGCGACGGCGCACGTGGCGATGGCGGAACGGTCCGGGAATCGGTCGAGCATGCGAGCCATTGCCTCGAGGCCGGCGCTCCTCTCGAGCCACTTGACCAGCGCGCCGGGAAAACCGTTCCACGCCCGGACCGCGAGTCCGGAATCTTCGACGACGACCGGCCGCGCCAGCCTCGCGTAAGCGTCGCGCACCTTCGCTTCCACGATGTCGGAGGGATCGAGGGCCTGTGGCTCGGTCAGGTCGAGGTTCACGCGCTCCAGCCGGAATCCCAGCCGCTCGGCCTCGCGCGCCTTCTCCGCGCGTCCCGTGACGAAAACGGGGACGTCCATGGAGAAAAGCTATCAGCTATCAGCTCTCAGCTGTCAGCCGGGAACCGGAAGCGGCCTCCAGGTTCTCTGCGAGTAAGGGACTGCTGATGTTCTCCGAGCTACGGCAACAGTGGATCCGAGCTGATAGCTGAGAGCTGATAGCTGACAGCCCTCACCGCTACAATGCTTCCAGTGCCCGAAAATGAGGTCATCTGCCCGCGCTGCGGAGCGGGGATCCCCTCTCCCGCGCGGTTCTGCCCGGCCTGCGGATATGCGGCGGCCCGCCTGACGCCGGGACAGACGCTCGACGGCAAGTACGAGATCCTGGAGAAAATCGCTGAAGGCGGGATGGGACAGGTCTACAAGGCCCGCCACCTCCACCTGGACGAGATCCGCATCATCAAGGTCACCAAACCCGATGCCTTAGGGGAGGGCCCCCACCCGCGCCGCTTTCAGGAGGAGGCGCGCATGGCGACGCTCGTGCGCCATCCCAACGTCGCCGCGCTGTATGACTTTTCGCTCCTGCCGGACGGCTCCTATTACATGGTCTGGGAATTCATCGACGGCGTGACGCTGGAGGAATGGATGCGCGGCCACGGCCCGCTGCCTTTGTCACAGGCCCTGGACGTCTCGCGGCAGGTCCTGGCGGGGCTCGCCGAGATCCACGCGCAGGGAATCGTGCACCGGGACCTCTCGCCCGACAACATTCTGGTGCGGGAGAACCGGGACGGGCGGCTCATCGCCAAGATCATCGACCTCGGCATCGCCAAACGCGTGGCGGCCGAATCGCTCGCGATGACGGGGACCGGTCTCTTCCTGGGCAAGCTCAAGTACTGCTCGCCGGAACAGGCGGGAGCGCTCCCTGCCGGTAAGGCGGTGGACGGGCGGAGCGACCTCTATTCCTTTGGCGTCGTGCTCTACGAGATGCTGGCGGGACGGCCGCCGTTCGAATCGCAGACTCCGGAAGGCTACCTGGGCAAGCATCTCCACAGCGCGCCGCCGCCGCTCGACACGAGAAGACTTCCCCCGGGGACAGGCCCCGCCCTGGCCTCCATCGTCATGCGCGCGCTCGAAAAGGACCGCGACCGGCGCTTTTCTTCCGCCGGAGAGTTCGCCGCCGCGCTCGAGCGCATCGGCCCCGTGTCGGCCGAGCCTGTCGAAGCGCTTTCGGCCGGCGCGGGAGGCCGCGCAGGCAGCCGGGCACTTCCCCTCTGGGTCGCGGCAACGTTGCTTGTGGCGGCGGGAGCGGCGGCTTTCTACATCCTGAACAGACAGGTATCCCCGAAGTCCGCGTCTTCCGCCGTGCCGACCTTCCCGGCTTCCGTCGCTCCGACCGCCGCGCCGACGGGCGGCCCCGACGAAATCGTCATCGCGCCTCGAATCGTGGAGCAAAGGACGCCGACCGAGCCCGAACCGCTCAAGGACGCTCCCACTCGCCCCCCGGCGACGCAGGCGCCCGCTCCAGCCTCCATGCAGCCTCTACCCGCGGCCACGCCCGCCGCGTCGGCCGACACCGGCGACGCGCCGCTCGAGGGCGCTCTCACCGCAGTGAAACTGAAGAGGTTCCTCGACCAGTGGTCCGGACGGCCGGTGGAACGTCGAGCCCATCGGGCGATGGAGGTCGCCAACGCGGCCAACTTCTGGACCGTCACTCATCCCGACGACTCCTACACACTGGAGCTGAAGCGCTGGCTGCCGCAGACATTGAAATCCGAAACGGAAACGGCCCTCGCCGGCCGCCAGCCCGTGCTCGCGCGGCTCTTCTACCGCGCCTACCGGCAGCTGAAGTTCTCGCCGCCAGACCCGGATCTGACCCGGCGCATCCGCCAGGCCGGCAATTAGCCGGGGACGGTTCTCGGTTCTCTCGGTTCTCGGTTGAAGGTTTCTTCGAGTTCAGAGATCAAGGTTCAAAGCTCAAAGACACCGAGCTGCCTTGAGCCTTGAACCTCTTGAACTTTGAACGCTCCCGTCCTTGTCAGCAGCGAATTGAGTTTTTCGGCGTTGATGGGCTTGGGCAGGTGAGCGTCGAAACCGGATTCGCGGGCCCGCAGACGATCCTCCGACTCCGCGTACCCGGTCAGCGCGACCAGGATGATCGGGCGCTCTCCGAACGCCTCCCGGATGCGGTGGGCGACCTGGTACCCGTCGAGGCCGGGCAGACCAATGTCGATCAACGCGATCCCGGGAGGATTCTCGATCGCCTTCTCGATCCCCTGCGCGCCGTCCTCGGCCACCTCAACGAAGTGTCCCCAGACCTGAAGAAGCTCGCGCAGACCTTCGCGGGAATCCTTATCGTCCTCGACGATGAGCACGCGGGAAAGAAGAGGGTTGCGCGGCTCCGGGGTCCCCGCGGCCGGCGGTTTCTTCGCGGTCTCCGGGGGCGCACCGAGGAGAGAGCGCGGCGCGGAGGTTCTCCGGCTCGCCAGTCGCGCGACAACCGCGACCAGAGTGGACGGCTCGAAAGGCTTCGACAGGTGCTTCTGAAACCCGGCCGACAGAGCTTGCGAACGATCCTCGTCGCGGACGTACGCCGAGACGGCGAGCGCCGGGATCTCTCTCCCCTCTTGCGCCGAGAGCTGCCGGATTTTTCGGATCAGAGAGTATCCGTCCTCCCCCGGCAGGCCGACGTCGCTCACCAACACGTCTGGAATCCGCCGCCGCAATGCTTCGAGGGCCTGGACCGCTGACTCGACGGAGACCACTTCGGCTCCGGCCAGCCGCAGTGTCTCTTCGAGCAGCTCCCGCCCGTCGGGCTCGTCCTCGACGACGAGCACGTGGACGCCCTTCAGATCGGCAGGCTCCCTCCTCGCGCCGGAGGACGCTTGCGAACGGGCCCTGCGCCTGGACTCGGTGGAGTCCAGATTGACCGCCACGGAAGGAAGCTGGACGACGAAGGTCGCTCCCTGACCCTCCCCCGGGCTCTCCGCGGAAATGGAACCGCCGTGCAGCTCGGTCAGGTGCCGCGCGATGGCCAGCCCGATCCCCAGGCCCCCCTGCGACCGTGTCGTCGTGCTGTCAGCCTGGCGGAACCGCTCGAAGACATGCCCGAGGAATTCCGGACGGATTCCCTGGCCGGTATCGCGGACGCGGACCTCGAAGTGGGCCCCGGACTTTTCGAGCGAAACCGTGACGCGCCCCCCGGGAGGAGTGAACTTGATGGCGTTGGAGAGAAGGTTCCAGAAGATCTGCTGCAACCGGTCGGGATCCCCGGCGATCGTCTCTTCTGCCTCGGGGATCCGCTGCTCGAAGACGATCTCGATCTGCCGGCCTTGCGCCGCGGGACGCATCGCGTCGCAGGCCGTCTGGATGACCGACACGAGCGACGACTGGCACACGGACAGGCGAAGCTTGCCCGTGATGATGCGTGAGACGTCGAGCAGGTCGTCGATCAGCTTGGTCTGGGCGACGACGTTTCTCTCAATGACTTCCAGGCCGTGGCCGACTTTCTCCTCGCTGAGCCTGCCCGACCGCAGGGTCCGAGTCCATCCCAGAATCGCCGAGAGCGGAGTCCGCAGCTCGTGCGAGAGGGTCGTCAAGAACTCGTCCTTGATGCGGTTGGACTCGAGCGCCTCGGCGTTCAGGGTGTTCTCCATCGCGATCGCGCTCATCTGCGCAAGCTGGGTCAGGATCGTCTCGTCCTCCTGGCCGAAGTCACCTTCGTACTTGTGAAGCAGATGGAGCAAGCCCATCGGATGACCGTCGCGGCCGCAGAGAGATACGGCGAGCCAACCCTCCTGAGCCCCGGCGCCGGGCGCAAGGCACTCCCGCCACGGACCCGTGTTCCGCCCGACCCCGCGCGGCAGACGCACGGTGCCCCCCATGCGGGAGAGAAGCGAGAGCAACGCCATCCTGTCCCGGAGCACCACTCTCTCTCCGCCCTGTTCGTACTCGGGCGACAGGGAAACGGCCGTCTTTGGAGTGGACCATTTCTGGTCGGGCGCCACGACGGCGACGGCCTGGTGGGCGCCGAGGATGTCGCGCGAGACGTCCGCGACGACCGCCAGCATGCGATCGATCGACAGGGCGGAGTTGATGGCGAGCGAGGCCTCGGTCAGCCGCTGTAACTGGCGAGCCTTCCTTTCGAGGACCCGGGCCTGGTCCCGGACTTCGGCCGTCTTGCGAAAGAGCTCGACGAAGACCATCACCTTCGTCTTCAGGACCTCCGGTTCCAGCGGCGCGAGGATGTAGTCCACCGCGCCGAGCGAATACCCTCGCGCGGCGTGCGTCTGGTCTCCGTAGGACGTGATGAAGATGATCGGCGTGTGTTCGGAGCTCTTGCGCTGGCGGATGAGCGCCGCGGTCTCGAACCCGTCCAGCCCCGGCATGTTGACGTCCAGAAGGACGACGGCGAACTCCTGTCGCAAGAGATGCCGCAACGCTTCCCGCCCCGAGCAGGCCGTGACGACGTTCTGGTCTAGCTCCGAGAGGACGGCCGAGAGAGCGAGGAGCTTCTCCGGGCTGTCATCGACCGCCAGGATGTTGACGCGCGCGCCCAATTCAGGTTTCACGGATGGAGCCAGGCGCGCATGACCGAGAGCATCTGGTCGGTGTCCACCGGCTTGGCGAGGTAGTCCCAGGCCCCCGCCTGGAGCGTCTTCTCCCGGTCTCCTTTCATCGCCTTGGCGGTCACGGCGATGATGGGCAGCTTCTTCAACTTTTCGATCTTGCGGATCGCCCGCATGGTGTCGTAGCCGTCCATGCCCGGCATCATGATGTCCATCAGGACGATGTCGATCCCCTCGGCCGTCTGGAGCTTCTCGATGGCGTCCTGCCCCGTCTCCGCCGGAACTACGAACATGCTCTGCCGTTCGAGCACGCTCGTGATCGCGAAGATGTTGCGGATGTCGTCATCCACAATCAGGACCTTCTTGCCGGCGAGAATCGAGTTGGAGTAGAGGCGCGAGAGCTGCTCCCGGTTCTCCTCCGGCAGACTTGGCAAGGGCAGGTGCATGTAGAGCGCGATCTGATCCACCAGGCGGTCGGCCGCGTGAACCCGCCGGACCGTGGCCAGCCTCGAGAACCGCTCGAGGTCCGCTTCCGCCTTCTCCGGGACCGGCCCCGGTGTGAAAACGAAGACGGGAATGTGGCAAGACCCGCACCGCCGGGCGATTCCTTCGAGCTTCTCCAGGACCTCCGCGCCCGCCTCCGCCTCGACGACGACCCCGTCGAACCTCTGCTCGTCCAGAGCGCCCATCGCCTCGGCTTCGCTGGAGACGCTTCGGGCGCGGACTCCCGCTGTCGAGAGCGATCTTGCGAGCCGCACGGCCTCTCCTTCCTCCGTGGAGAACACCAGGAGGTCCTTCTCGCGGCGGTCCAGCATCAGGCGCAGCGACCGGAAGACCTCGTCCAGCGCCTCCTTCTCCTTGATCGGCTTGACGAGGGCCCCGATGGCGCCCCGGGAGAGGCCGCGGGCGGCGTCCTCCTCAGTGGTGATCAGGTACACGGGGATATGGCGCGTCTCCAGGTCGTTCTTCAGGCGGTCGAGGACCCTCCATCCGTCCATGATCGGAAGCCGGATATCCAGGGTGATGGCGTCGATCGGGTGCCGGTGCGCCATCGCGATGCCTTCGGCTCCCTGCGTCGCGATGACCGCCTTGAAGCCGTTCTCGTGCGCCATTTCCAGCAGGAACCCTGCGAAACTCTCGTCGTTGTCGATGATGAGCAGGACCCGGTCCTCGGGCACCAGGTCCGAGCGGTCGTCCGAGACTTCTCCGGGAAAGACGCCGCTCTCCGACGGCGCCCCTCCCGTCAGGGACTCCGGAAGGAGAGCGACGACGCGCTCGCCCGGAACCTCGCCCGAGGGACGGGCCGAGACCGGCGCGATGTAGACCTGCGGCAGGAAGAGCGTGAACGTGCTCCCCTCTCCCGGGACGCTCGTCAGCCGGATCTCTCCTCCCAGAAGCCGCGCGATCTCGCGGCTGATGGCCAGGCCGAGCCCCGTCCCGCCGTATTTGCGGCTGGTGGAGCCGTCGGCCTGCTGGAAAGCCTCGAAGATGATCTGTTGCTTCTCCGGCGAGATCCCGATCCCGGTATCGGAGACGGACACGGCCAGCACGGAGCGGGCGCGGTTCAAGGACTCGATCTGCGGGCTCCATCCCTCACGCGCGGTCTCCACGGCGAGCGTGACATTTCCCCGCTCCGTGAACTTGAAGGCGTTGGAAAGGAGGTTCTTGATGACCTGCTGGAACCGCATCGAGTCCGTGTAGATCGAGCGCGGAACGTCGCGCCCGACCTGGATGCCGAAACCGACCCCCTTGGCCTCGGCCACGTGGCGAAACGTCCGCTCGACGTAGTCGAGCAGATCGGGGAAGCGCAGCTCGCCCACATCCACAACGACCGTGCCCGACTCGATCTTGGAGAGGTCCAGGATGTCGTTGATGAGGGTCAGGAGCTCCTTGCCCGAGGCATGGATGGTCTTGGCGAACTCGGTCTGGCGGGAGCTCAGGTTGCCCTCCGGGTTTCTCGAGAGCTGGTCGGAGAGGATCAGGAGGCTGTTCAACGGCGTGCGCAGTTCGTGCGACATGTTCGCCAGGAACTCCGACTTGTACTTGGAGGTCAGAGCGAGCTGTTCCGCCTTCTCCTCGAGCGCGAGCCGCGCCTGCTCGACTTCGTTGTTCTTGCGCTCGACCTCCTCGTTCTGCTCCACGAGCAGGGCGGCCTTTTCCTCGAGCTCCTGGTTGGTCTGGCGCAGCTCTTCCTGCTGGCTCTGCAGCTCCCCCGCGAGCGACTGCGACTGCTTCAAGAGGTCTTCGGTCAGCGTGTTGGCCTCGATCGTGTTCAAGACGATGCCGATGGATTCGGTTAACTGGTCGAGCAGGGCCTGGTGTGTCGAGCTGAACTTCTCGAAGGAAGCCAGCTCCAGCACCCCCTTGACCAGCCCCTCGAAGAGCACGGGGAGCACGATGATGCTCGCAGCGTCCGACTCGCCCAGGCCGGAGGAGATCGAGAGGTATTTGTTCGGGACCTGGGTCAGGAGGATCTTCCGTTTCTCCAGGGCACACTGCCCGATGAGCCCTTCCCCGAGCTTCAGTCTCTTCTGAGTCGCCCTGGGCTTGTTGGCATAACTGGCGAGGAGTTTCAGCTCCGGCTCCTCCCCGGAGTTGTCCAGCGTGTAGAAGACCGCCTGCTGGGCCGACACGACAGGCACGAGCTCCGAGAGGATCAGGCGGCTGACGGTCAAGAGGTCGCGCTGTCCCTGCAGCATCCGGGAGAACTTCGCCAGGTTGGTCTTCAGCCAGTCCTGCTCGCTGTTCTTCTGGGTCGTGTCCTTGAGATTGCGGATCATCTCGTTGATGTTGTCCTTGAGGGCGGCGACTTCGCCGGAGGCCTGGACCTTGATCGAACGGGTCAGGTCCCCCTTCGTGACTGCTGTCGCGACCTCGGCGATGGCGCGCACTTGTGTCGTCAGGTTCGCGGCGAGCTGGTTGACGTTGTCGGTCAGGTCCTTCCAGGTCCCCGCCGCGCCGGGCACGCTCGCCTGGCCGCCCAGCTTGCCTTCGACGCCGACCTCGCGGGCGACCGTGGTGACCTGATCGGCGAAGGTCGCCAGCGTGTCGATCATCCCGTTGATCGTGTCCGCCAGCGCGGCGATCTCGCCCTTGGCTTCGACGGTCAGCTTGCGCTTCAAGTCCCCGTTGGCGACCGCCGTGACGACCTTCGCGATCCCGCGCACCTGGCTCGTCAGGTTGCCGGCCATGAAGTTGACGTTGTCGGTCAGGTCCTTCCAGGTCCCCGAGACGCCGGCGACCTCCGCCTGGCCGCCGAGTTTGCCCTCCGTGCCGACCTCGCGCGCCACGCGCGTCACCTCCGAGGCGAACGAGGAGAGCTGGTCCACCATCGTGTTGATGGTGTCTTTCAACTCCAGGATCTCGCCCTTGACGTCCACCGTGATCTTCTTGGAGAGATCTCCCTTGGCGACCGCGGTCGTGACCTCGGCGATGTTGCGCACCTGGCCGGTCAGGTTGCCGGCCATCGAGTTGACGTTGTCGGTCAAGTCCTTCCACGTGCCGGCGACGCCGGGCACATCCGCCTGGCCGCCGAGCTTGCCTTCCGTGCCGACCTCGCGCGCCACGCGCGTCACCTCCGAGGCGAAGGAAGAGAGCT
>WNGE01004286.1_pt1 | contig 29771 bp, 32 predicted proteins | sample 5400651 | NCBI WGS metagenome assembly WNGE01 (sample SAMN13153370, study PRJNA577476) | soil metagenome | isolation source: 60 cm soil or saprolite under grassland replicate 2 | place: USA:California | collected 2016-06-15
CAGCTCGAAGGGATCCTCCAATAGCTCCGAATCGTCGTCCGACTCCTCGGCGAGCAGCTCGCGGTCGAGCTCTCCCGAGAGCGCCGAGTCCCAATACAAGAGCGACCTGCGCGAGTACACGGCGGCGTACGTGAAGACGGGCGGGCAGTTCGACGCGTTCCGGCGCGGCATCGGCGACCTTGCCAGGAAGCACAACATCACGAACTGGGAAGACAGCGCGGTGACCTACGAGGGCATCGGCGAAGGCCTGGGGGAGTCCGGAGCGACCGACCTTCAGCTCAAGGCCTACATGGACGGTCTGGCGGGGCAGGATGCCGCGAAGCGCGCTTCCATGCAGAAGGGTTACGACGCGAAGAAGAAGTAACATCATGCGACTCCCGCGGCTGCTCGGGCTTAGCGCGATCTTCCTCGCGGTCGTGGGGCGGGCGGCCGACGCCGAGAGTGCGACGGGCGTCGAGTACCTCTATGTCGAATCCAATGAGGGCGGCTCGAGCGGCGGCCACGTCGCCCTCCGGCTGGGTGACGACGTCTTCCACTTCGAGCACCGCTCCCCCGGCATCCTCGTCCTCGGCCGGGATGGCTTCGAGCACTTCCGGTACCGGTACAGCGTCCTCGAGAACCGCACCATACACGTCAGCCGGATCGCGGTGAGCGAGGAGACGGCGCGTCTCCTCGCCGATCGCTTCGGGCGGCGGCTCTTTCTCCAGGGCCGCCACCTCAACGTCATCGAGAGCCTGCGTGCGGACAGGGCGACCCTCGAGCAGATGCTGGGGGACGGCATTGCCCTCGAAGCCGCGGGCTACTTTTTTCCGGATCGGGGGATCGCTCCGGATCCGCCGTCCCTCGTCGAGGATCCTGACCTGGCGGATCTTCGCGGCCGGGTTGCCCTCGCGCACGGCGCGGATTTCCTCGAGCGCAGGATGCATGCTCTGCGGGTCGCCCTCGGCGGGCTCGACCCGCTCGTCATGGACCTGCCTGAGCTTCCGACGGCCGAGATGCCCCCCGCTCCCGCCTACAGCTTTCCTCAGCGCTATCGCGATCTGATGGGAGCGCTCGCGTCCCTCGAAGCTCTCCGCGCCGCCCGCCCGCTATTGCCGGGAGCGTTCCGGCGGGGCGGCCCGGAGGATCTCGCCTTCACCGAGGCGGATGCCCTGGCCGCCCGTCAGCTCTCTGATGCCCTCGCGGCGGCGCTCGTCCGGCTCGTCGCATCGGACCGGCCGGACTCGGGAGTGGCGCTGATGGTCGGCATGGCCAGGCTCGCCGCGCTCGGGGCGAGCCGGCGACAGGAGCGCTGGGTCGTCCTCGACTTCTTTCCCTCCGAGGCGGCCATTGGCCCGCGGCGCCCGCTCACGACAAGGACAGAGCAGGCGGCTGCCCTCCTCGAAGATACGAGCGAGGAGCTTGCCAGCACCCGGGAGGGGCTGGTGACTCGCGCCGAGGACGGCAATTTCCGGGAGGCCGACTTCGCGGCCTTCGAGGCGGCGGCCAACCGCTCAGGCGAGCTCCGCTTGGCCCTTGCCGGGGAGCGTGAGCGGCGTGCCCTCAAGACGCCGCTCATCCCGTCGCGTCCGGCCCGCCTGTCCGTGGGCGCCGTGGATCGCCAGGCGCTGATCCGGGGCCTCGAAGCCGTCCAGGAGCGGGAAGGGGCCTATGCGGCCGGCTTCAAGCGGCGCTGGGGCTATAACCTCGTCACGCGCAACTGCGTGTCGGAGATCTTTAGCGAGATCGACGCGGCCTTCGAGGGGGGCGCCGAGGAGTCGGAGAGGCGTCTGGGCGGGCGGCTCCACATGGATGGCTCGCTCAACTTCATTCCCGCCGTCTCCGCGGCGGCCGTCGAGGCCTCGTATCCGGTGACGGAACGACTCGAGCTGGCGTCGTACCGCCACGCGCGCGTGGAGGAGATGTACCGCCAGGAGAATCCGGTCACGGTCTTCCTGCGGGAGTCCAACACGCTCACCTCGGCCATCTACCGGCGCAACATGGACGACTCCATCTTCGTCTTCTTCACGGACGATGCCGTGGTGGCCCGGCCGCTTTTCGGCGCGGTCAACCTCGTGGTGGGCATCGCCGCGAGCGCGGTGGGGCTGGTCGCGCTGCCGATGGACGGGGGCGCCACCCTCTGGGCCGGCTTGAAGGGAGCGCTCTTCAGCCTGCCCGAGCTCTTCTTCCAGAACATCCGCAAGGGCTCATTCGAGCACGTCAGGCGCGGAGACCAGTCGAAGCCGTTTAGCCGCCCCATGGAGTCGCCCGGCGGCGGTTGACCAGCCGCACCGGATTCTGCTACCGTCACCGGGCCAATGGTGTCGGGCGGCCCGCCGAGGAGCGGGCCCCAGGGAAGGCGGTGTGAATCCGCCGCGACCGCGTCACTGTAATCGGGGACGAAACCCACGGAGAGCCACTGGCCCGACGGGGCCGGGAAGGCGTGGGGAGTAGGACGATCCGAAAGTCAGGAGACCTGCCCGCACGCCGCCACTCCAACCGGTCTTCGCTGGAGGACCCGGGTGAGCTTCGTCCATCGTTCCGATCTCGTCCTCGGAGGCGTCCGCAGCGGCAAGAGTCGCGAATCGCTGCGCCTGGCCGCCACGCTGCCGTCGGGCTTCCGGGGAGCTTTTCTCGCCACGGCCCAGGCTCTCGACGCGGACATGCAGGCACGGATCGCGCGTCATCAGGCCGAGCGGCCCGAGGGCTGGGTCACCGTGGAAGAGCCCTACGACATCGCGCGGGCCTGCGAGAGGCTGGCGGGGAGTTGCGATGTCATTGTCCTCGACTGTCTCACCCTCTGGGTCTCCAACCTTCTCCTGCGGGGGGACAAGGAGGCGGTCATCCTCGATGCCGCCGACGCTCTCGCGCGCTATGCCGGCCTGCGCCGCCTTAGTCTCATCATCGTGTCCAACGAAGTAGGGGCGGGTGTTCATCCATCCACCGACATCGGACTGCGCTTCCGCGATGTGCTGGGCGAAGTGAATCAGCGTCTCGCCGCCGCCGTGGATCGGGTTACCTACATGGTGGCCGGTATACCACTGGTGATCAAGAACGCCTTGCCACCCAAGGACTTACGTGAACAATCTTTCGAAGCTCCTTGACCGTATCCAGGCGCCGGACGGCCGCGCCGGTCTCGAGACCCAGCGGGCGCTCGACCAGCTGACCAAGCCGCCGGGAAGCCTCGGTCGCCTCGAAGAGCTGGCGCGGCGCCTCGCCGAGATCTCGGGCCGATTCCCACCCCAGGTAGCGCACGCCGTCATCTTCACTCTCGCCGCCGATCACGGCGTGGCCGCTGAAGGCGTGAGCGCGTATCCCCAGATCGTCACCGCCCAGATGGTCGAGAACCTCGCGGGAGGCGGAGCGGCCGTCAATGTCCTCGCCCGCCATGTCGGCGCGAAGGTCGTGGTCGTCGACATGGGAGTGGCGGGCCCGCTACCGCCTCATGCCGGGCTTCTCTCGCGCCGGATCGCCCCCGGCACGCGCAATATGGCGAAGGAACCGGCCATGACTCGCGACGAAGCCGTGGCCGCCATCGAGACCGGCATGGGTCTGGTGGAGGCCGAGCGCGGCCAGGGACTCGACCTGATCGGCACGGGCGAGATGGGTATCGGCAATACCTCGGCGGCGAGCGCCGTGGTCGCCGCCCTCACCGGAACCGGCGCCGAGTTCGTGACCGGCACGGGTACCGGCGTGGACGAGGAAGGACTCAGGCGGAAGATCGCGGTCATCGAGCGGGCGCTGGCGACGAACCGCCCAGATCCCACGGACGGGATCGACGTGCTCGCCAAAGTGGGCGGTTTCGAGATCGCCGGGCTCTGTGGCGTCATCCTCGCCGGCGCCGCCTCGCGCATTCCCGTCGTGATCGACGGCTTCATAGCCGGAGCGGCCGCGCTCGCGGCGGCGCGGATCAAGCCGGAGGCACGCCACTACCTCCTGGCCTCCCATCGCTCGACCGAGCCCGGGGCGAGGTTTGTCCTCGACGCGCTCGGCCTCGATCCCTATCTCGACCTCGGCATGCGCTTGGGCGAAGGTACCGGGGCCGCGCTTTGCATCGGCCTCGCCCAGGCCGCGGTGAGGATACTCGGAGAGATGGCGACCTTCACGTCCGCCGGCGTCACGGGTCGCTCGTCGTGACCGTGCTCACGCGCGCTCTCGCGCTGGTTCTGCTCCTTCTGCCGGGAAGCGCGTGGGCGCTGAGCGTCGTGGACCAGACCGGCCGAACCCTGACCCTGTCCGCGCCCCCGCGCCGCATCGTTTCGCTCGTGCCGAGCGTGACCGAAGTCCTCTACGCTATCGGGGCCGAGGACCTCCTCGTGGGCGTCACCGACTTCTGCGACTATCCGCCCGAAGCCAAGCGTAAGCCTCACGTCGGCGGCATGCTGTCCCCGAACCTCGAGACCCTTGTCACGCTCAAGCCGGACCTAGTCGTGGCCACGCGCTCGGGCAACACCGAGGAGACGTTCGATCAGTTGAAACGGCTCGGCATTCCCGTCTATCTGGCCGATCCGACCACGGTGTCCGACGTGCTCCGGCTTGTTTCGAATCTGGGCGAGCTCACCGGACATCGCGACGGCGCCGCCGCGGTCGATAAGGACATTGAGCGTCGCATCGAGGCCGTGCGCGACCGCGTCGCGGGGCGCCCGCTCCCGCGCGTGCTCTATGTTCTCTGGCCCGAGCCCCTCATCGTTCCCGGGAAGGGCGCCTTGGTTTCCGAGCTGATCGCGATCGCGGGGGGAGCATCCGTGACGGCCGACCAGGGTCAGGGCTATCCACGGATGAGTCTCGAGGCCGCGGTGGGAAGAGCGCCGGAAGTCATCATCCTCGCGAGCCACGGCTCCAAAGGCGGACCCGCGGCCCGCCAGCAGTGGGAGCGCCTCGAGAGTATGCCGGCCATCAAGAGTGGGCGCCTCTATACGGCCGATGGCGATCTCATGCACCGATACGGTCCCCGATTTCTCGTGGGCCTGGAGTCTCTCGCGCGCCTTATTCATCTGGAAGCCTTCGCGCCGCCGAATATCCCGAAGCGTTCCGGAGCGTCCAGATGACAGCGGGCCTTAGGCTCGCGTGGATTTGCGGCGGCCTCGCCATCCTGCTTGCCGCCGTCGCGGCAGGCTCGCTGTTGGTCGGCGCGGCGTCCGTTTCCCCTGGGACCGTCCTCGATCTCATCACCGGTCGCGGGCCGGCCGGGGGCACGGATCGCACGGTGGTGCTGAGCATCAGGCTGCCGCGCATCGCCGCGGCGATGCTGGCGGGCGGGGCGCTCGCGGTGGCCGGCGCGGGCTTCCAGGCCCTCACGCGCAATCCGCTGGCCGAGCCCTCCATCCTCGGCGTCTCCGGTGGAGCGGCATTCGGGGTCGTCCTCGCCCAAGTGTCGGGTCTCGGCCAGGGTGTGGTGGACGCGCTCGGGCTGACGGCCTTCGGCTTCGCGGGAGCGGTGGCGGCGGGGGTCGCCGTCTACCTGATCGCGTCGAGCGCGGCCGGACTGCCTGTGCATACGCTGCTCCTGGCCGGCGTCATCGTCGGCATTTTCTTCTCCGCCGCCATCACCGTATTGATCTCGATCGTGGACGCCAACCGGCTGGGCGGCGTCATCCACTGGCTGCTCGGGAGCGTGGCGCCCATTCCCCCGAGTCAGCTCGCGATCTTCACCCTGGCCACCGCGGCGGGAGTCTGGCTCGTTCTGGGACAGGCGCGGGCCCTCAACCTCTTGGCCCTCGGCGAAGAGGCGGCGATCGAGCTCGGCGTGGATGCCCTGCGGGTGAAGCGGCGCATCTTCTTCGGCGCGGCGTTGCTCACGGGCACGGTGGTGGCGTTCGTAGGGCCCATTGGCTTCGTCGGTCTCATCGTGCCCCAGGTATTCCGGATGCTGCTCGGGCCGGACAATCGCGTGCTCGTGCCCGCCGCGCTCCTCGGCGGGGGCGCCTTCCTCCTCGCCGCCGATACCCTGGCGCGCACCGTGGTGGCGCCCGCCGAGCTGTCGGTGGGGGTGCTCACTTCGTTCTGCGGCGCGCCCTTCTTCATATGGCTCCTGCGCTCCCGCGTGGCCCGGGTGGCCCCGTGACACCGCTCGCCGAGTTTCGGGGCGTGAGCTTCGCCTATCCGCTCGGCACAGCGGGGCGTCCGCCCTTCGAGCTCCGCGAGCTGAGCTTTTCCGTCGCCCCCGGCGAAGTGCTCGGGCTCATCGGTCCCAATGCGGCGGGAAAGACCACGGTGATCCGACTCCTGTCCCACGTGGTCCGTCCAACGCGAGGGGAGATCCTGATCGGCGGCGAGCGCGTAGCGGCGCTCGGACGCGCATCCGTGGCCCGCCGGATTGCCGTGGTGCCCCAGGACGTCCCGCAGGGATTTCCGTTCACCGTCGAGCAGCTCGTCCTCATGGGACGCTTCCCGCATGCTCCCGCGCGCTTTTTCGAGAGCCGGGAGGACCAGCGCATCGCGCGAGAGGCCATGGCCCTGACCGGGGTCGAGGCTCTCGCGGGCGAGCCTCTCGAACGCCTCTCCGGAGGCGAGCGCCAGCGCGTCGTCCTCGCGCGGGCGCTCGCCCAGCAGCCGCGACTCCTCGTGCTCGACGAGCCCACCGCGCATCTCGACCTGCGCTACCAGGCGGAGTGTGTGGCGCTGCTGAGACGTCTCCACCGGGACGAGGGACTGGGCATTCTGATCGTCTCGCACGATCTGAACCTGGCCGCCGAGGTCTCCGACCGCCTGCTCCTCCTCGCGGGAGGCTCGGCGGTGAGGCTCGGCGCCCCCGAAGACGTGTTGCAGGAGCCGGTGCTGGAAGCGGTGTACGGCTGCCGGGTCGTGGTGGACAAGCACCCCGCCACGCGCCGGCCAACCGTCAGCGTCCTCTGGCCCGAGGGGAGGTGATACCGCCGCGCGCGCCGTGATCGTCGCGATCTTAGGGAAGCCGGTGAGAAGCCGGCACGGTCCCGCCACTGTGAGTGGGGAGCCCCGCCCGTATCCGCGCAACGGACGCCACTGGGAGAGATCCCGGGAAGGCCGGGCGGCGGCCACGATCCACGAGTCAGGAGACCTGATCGCGACACCGAAGAGCCCCCCTTTCGAGAGAAAAGGAGCGGTGGTGAGACAGACACTTGGAGCGCTGCTGGCGGCAATGCTGACGATGGCGGTCACGGGAGAAGCGCAGGAGACGAAGCCGGACACGACGCAGGAGGCGAAACCGGACACGAAGAAGGTCGATCCGGTCGTGGTCACGGCGACCACGATTGCCACGCCCGCCGAGCAGCTCGGGGTGGCCCTGAGCGTGATCACGGGCGAAGACTTCAAGACCTATCACTACTCCACCGTCGACGACGCCTTCCGGAATATCCCCGGCGTCAGGCGCCAACGCCAACCAGGTCCTGATCCTCGTGGACGGGGTCCGCGTATCGAGCCCTACCTTGGGCCAGACGGACCTGTCCGACATCTCCCCGGATCTCATCGACCGTATCGAGGTCATCCGCGGCGGGCAGGCCACCCTCTACGGAGCGGATGCCATCGGCGGGGTGGTCAATATCATCACCAAGAAGGGGACGGGCCCCTTTTCCGCCATCGTGGAGAACACGGGCGGCAACTACGACACCTTCCAGAATCGGGTCTCGATCAACGGGACGTACAAGATCTTCGACTACTCGCTCTACGGCTCCCATCTGGAGAGCAATGGACAGTTCAAGAACGACAACTCGGACAACAATGCCGCGGGCGGCCGGGTCGGCATCACCCTGCCCTACGACAGCGCGTTGAGCGTCAGCTACCGCTACAACAAGAACGACACCGGCGTGCCCGTCAAGGGCGTCTTCCCTCCGCCCCAGCCCATCGTGCCCATCATCAACCCCAACGCCAAGCAGCAGACCGAGACCACGGTGCTGAGCGTGGACGCCAAGACGCATCCGGTGGAATGGTGGGAGAGCCGCGGTCGCTTCGGCCGCTACACGAACAACCAGGGCTTCCAGGATCCGGTCGATCCCGGCGTCGACTTCGACGCCCCGTTTCGCTCCCAGGTGGACACGGACCGCCTGGAATATGAGCTCCTCAACTCCATCATCATCGCGCCGTGGAGCACCAGCACCGTGGGGTTCGGCTACCGGTACGAGCACGGGGACAACAAGGGTGTCTTCCAGGCCTCCCAGAACGTGAAATGGTTCCTCTTCGAGCAGCAGTTTCGCCTCTTCGACCGGCTCTTCATCACGGGCGGCACGCGCATCGAGGACAATAGCGTCTTCGGAAACGCCACCACGGGGCAGGGGTCGCTCCTCTTCGTCATCAAGGAGACGGGCACGCGGCTGCGCGGGAGCGCCGGCACCGGATTCCGGGCGCCCACCTTCAACGATCTCTTCTTCCCCCAATTCGGCAATCCGGACCTGCAGCCGGAGCGGAGCCAGACGTGGGACGCGGGCTTCGATCAGAACCTCTGGCAGAACCGTGTCCGCCTCAAGTTCACCTACTTCGCCACCCACTTCACCAACGCCATCACGTGCTGCGTGGTGCTCCCCACCGCACCTTTCGGCGGGCCCGTCAACGCGGGCAAGGCCCGCTCGAAGGGCGTGGAGGCGAGCGCGGACATCGACATCCTCCCGAATCTCGTGGCCTCCTTCACGTACACGTACACGGACACCGACAATCTCTCTACCGGGCGACCGCTCGCGCGCATCCCGCGCAATGCGGGCAGCGCCGGTCTCACCTGGGAGCCGCTGCGCGGTCTCTCCCTCTTCACCCAGGTGTACGTGGTGAGCAGCCAGTTCGACAGCTTCGGCGACGTGTACAACAGCGGGCACACGCGGGTCGACGCGGGCGGCACGTATCGGATTCTCAATCAGTTCGGCTGGCTGCAGCGCCTCGAGCTGGTGGCGCGGGCTCAGAACATCCTCAACGAGTCGTATGCCGAGGTGCGCGGCTTCCCGTCGCTGGGGGCCAACGTCCTCGTCGGCCTGCGGGCCGGATTCTGAGGCAGGCCGGATGATCGAGGGTCTCGCGGTGTGGATTGGGCCGGAGGCGGTGGTGCTCACCGCCTCCCAGCCGTTGAGCGTGCTCTCCTCGGCGGTATGGGGCGGCGGGCTGGTCTCGGCGCGAGCCATCGTGAATCTCCACGTTGCCCTCGATGATCCGTGCACGGACCCCTCGGCCATGTTCGGGGCCTTTGCGCGCGCCCAGAGCGTGCCCGAGCCCTATGTCGGCCTCCTCACCGGCGCGTGGACCGAGCGCGCGACGGTGGGGGAGGAGAGCGGCGCGGGCATCCGTACCCTGGCCGTGGCCACGGTGGGCCTGAGCAACCGAGTGGCGGCGGGGCGGGCGCCCGTGACGCAGTGGACGCACGGCACGATCAATACGATCGTCGTGGTGGACGCCGATCCCGAGCCCGCCGCCCTCGTCAACGCGGTGATGACGGTGACGGAGGTGAAGGCGCTCCTGCTCAACGAGGCAGGAGTGCGCGATGCCGCAGGCGGAGCGGTGAGCGGCACCTCGAGCGACGCCATCGTCATCGCCGCCACGGGCCGGGGGCCGCGCGTTCAGTTCGGCGGCCCGGTGAGCGAGATGGGCTGGAGCATAGCCCGGGCGGCGGGCACGGCTCTGGACGTGGGCATTCAGGGATGGCTGGAGCGGAATCGCTGATGCAGCCGAGGCGAGCGCTGGCCATTGGCGGCTCGATCGCGCTCCACGTGAGCGCCATCGCGGGAGTCCTGCTTCTCGCCGCGAGCCTGCGCCAGCCCGAGCCCCTCTTTGTCGATCTCACTACGGGCGATCTCACCACGGGTGCTCGGGCCGGAGACGAGCGCCTTCCCGCCGCCCAGACCTCCGCCGGACCGAAGACCGCTGCTCCGGGGGCTCGTGCGTCGTCGCGCCCGAGTGCACGCCTCGCGCCTCAATCCGCAGCGACTCGACCCGCGGAGGTCGTTCCTCCTCCCGAGCCCGTGCCGCCGCTTTCCGGCGAGATGAGCACGGCCGAGCCCGCTCCGAGCCCTGGCGCGGCTCCCTCGCCAGACGGAGCCCGATCGGCGCCGCCCGCGGCGCCGGGGGCAGGCGCGGGGAGCGGAGTCGCCAGCGATGCGCCCACCGGCACGGGACAGGGATCCAGCACCGGCGGCGGATCACGCCTCGCTCTCGCGGGACCGGGCGCGGGACGGAGCGAGGTGCCCGCGGAGTTCGGGCCCTATCTCGCCAGCTTCCGGCAGCGCATCCAGGAGCTGGTCGTCTATCCGCTCTCCGCGCGCCGGCGCGGCCTGGCCGGGAAGGTCGAGGTGGAAGTGGTGCTCGAGCCCACCGGCCGGGTGCGCGCCGTCGCCGTCGTCGCATCGTCGTCCCATGCGATGCTGGACGACGCTGCCCTCGACGCCGTCAGGTCGCTTCCGCCGGTGCCCCTGCCCGAGAATCTGCCCAGGCGGCCCTTACGCGTGCGGCTGCCCATCGTGTTCGATCTTCGCTAGCTCGCGTGGCGGTACTGCTCCTCGCCGTCGTCCTTGATCTGGCCCTGGGAGATCTCCCGAATCCCTTTCATCCCGTCTCGTGGATGGGCAGTCTGGTCGCGGCCGGCCGGCGCGGCGCCGATCGCCTCCCCGCCCGTCTCCTCGTCGCCTACGGTGTCGCCCTCATCGCCGGGGTGGCGACCGTCGCATATCTTGGGGCTCTGGCCATCCAGTCTGTCTCGGGATGGCTGCCGTGGCCGGTGAGGCTCTTCGCCCAGGCGTGGCTTCTCAAGAGCAGCTTCTCCCTCCGCGGGCTCGTCTCCGCCGTGTGTCAGGTGCGTGATGCGCTCGGTTCGGGCGATCTCGCGGGGGCACGCATGGCGTTGGGGCGGCATCTCGTGAGCCGGCCCGTCGATTCGCTTGATCCGGGAGCGACGGCGTCTGGCGCTATCGAATCGCTGTCGGAGAATTTGACGGATAGCTGGGTCGCCCCGCTCTGCTTCTACCTCGTGGGCGGCCTTCCGGCCGCCTGGGCGTATCGCGCCGTCAACACCGCGGACGCGATGATCGGCTATCGCGAGGGTTTGCTCGAGCAGCTCGGCTGGGCCACGGCGCGCCTCGACGATCTCCTCAATCTCGTGCCGTCGCGCCTCGCGGCTCTCGTCGTGGTGGCGGGGGCGTGGCTGTCTGGCGAGCGGACCGCCGGGGCTTGGCGCACATGGCGTCGCGACGGCGGCGCGACCTCCAGCCCCAATGCGGGGCAAACGATGGCGGCCATGGCGGGCGCGCTCGGCGTGACGCTGGAAAAGCGCGGCCACTATCGCCTCGGCGACGGAGAGGCACCGGACGCCGCGGGCATCGACCGCGCCATCCGCGTCTTCGGGGCGGCGGCGGGCGCGAGCCTCGTCGGTGTTCTCGTCCTCCTCCGCATCGTCAGCTGACCTCGGGAGCTGACCCTCGGGCATGGGGAGCCACCACCGGTAGGGTCGCCAAGCGACACGACCACAGCATCGCGCGGCGCGTTAACCGCATGTGTTCTCTTCGCGCGTCTAATTTTAGCGGGCCAGCAAAATGTGAGGGTTATGATTGATCGACGCCGCCATGCGCGGCGATTCGTCGCTTAAACGGCCAGAATGCAGAATTCGATCACGGAACTCTTGACGAGGTCGCTCAGGGAAGCCTTGGACAAAGCGGGGCTGCCGGCATCGGACGACATTGCGTGGGAAGTGCCGCGAGAGGAGTCTCACGGCGACTACGCCACCAATTCCGCGCTGGCCCTCGCCCGCACCGCGAAGAAGGCGCCCCGGCAAATCGCCGAGGCGATCAAGGCCAATTTTCCCCCCACGCCGATGGTGATGAAGGTCGAGGTCGCGGGTCCCGGATTTCTCAACGTCTTCCTCTCTCCCCACTGGTGCGCCGATGCGCTCAGGGGCATTCTCGCCGACGGGCCGGCCTACGGCACCAGTCAGGCGGGACAGGGCAAGCGCATGCTGCTCGAGTTCGTCTCGGCGAATCCGACCGGGCCTCTCGTCATCGTCAATGCGCGAGCGGCCGCGGTGGGCGATGCCCTCGCGCGCATCCTCCGCGCGCAGGGCCACGGCGTGGAGAGCCAGTTCTACGTCAACGATGCCGGCAACCAGCTCCAGGCTCTCGCGCGCTCCGTCGACGTGAGACTGCGCCAGGCTCTGGGCGAGGCGGCCGAGCTGCCCGAGAGTTCCTATCCGGGCGAATACCTCGTGGATCTCGTGGCGAAGTGGCTCGCCGCCGATCCCGCGGCCATGCGCGCGCTGGCCGCGTGGCCGGAAGCCGAGCGGATCGAGCGCCTCGGGAGGATGGCGGTGACCGATATCGTCGACGGCCAGCGGGCCGTGCTCGAAGCCTACGGCACCCGGTTCGACACGTGGGCGCACGAGCAGGCCGACGTCCGGGCCCGGGGCTGGCCCGAGCGCGCCATCACCGAGCTCGAGGCCGCCGGCCACACCTACGAGCAGGATGGCGCCCTCTGGTTCCGCTCGACCACCTTCGGCGACGACAAGGACCGCGTCCTGCGCAAGTCGGACGGGGAGCTGACCTACTTCGCGGTGGACATCGCCTTCCACCACTACGGCAAATTCGGGCGCGCGGACGGGGTCATCAATTTCCTCGGCCCCGATCACCACGGCCATATCCAGCGCATGAAGGCGGCCATGGAAGCCCTCGGCCACCCCGGCGAGCGCTTCGACGCGCTCATCGTGCAGCTCGTGACCCTCCTGCGCGACGGGCAGCCGGTGCGCATGTCCAAGCGCCGCGGCGAGTTCGTGCTCATGGAGGAGCTGATCGAGGAGGTGGGGCGCGACGCCGCGCGCTTCACCTTCCTCACCCGCCGGCACGACAGCCAACTCGACTTCGATCTCGCGGTGGCCACGCGACAGTCGGCGGACAATCCCGTCTTCTATGTCCAGTATGCCCACGCGCGCGTGACGAGCCTCTTCCGCACCGCCGCCGAGCAGCACATCATCGTTCCGCCGTGGGACCAGGTTGACTTCCGACCCCTCAGGCTTCCCGAGGAGCAGACCATCATCAAGCGCCTGCTCCAGTATCCGAGCCTCGTGGCGGGCGCCGCGCGGGCCCGCGAGCCTCATCGCCTCGCCTACTATCTGAGCGAGCTCGCCGGTCTCTATCACCCGTACTACAAGTCTTGCCGGGTGATCACCGAGGATCGCGATCTGACCTTGGCACGCCTCGGCCTCGCCGCGGCGGTCGGGCAGGTGGTGCGCAATGGCCTCGACCTGCTGGGCGTCTCCGCTCCGGAGAGCATGTGATGCCCGCGCGCGCCTCGACGGCGAGAGGCCGTGCCCGGCGTGGTGGCGGCCCGCTCCAGTGGATCGCCCTCCTAACGGCCGGCTCCGTCATCATGGGCCTGACCTTCACCCTGGGTATCCTCGTGGGCCGGCAGTGGAGCCGCCCCGCGTCGGTCACCGCCGTCGAGAGCAGCGCCCGCAAGACGGTGCCGCCCGGCAAGCGTGGCGGACTCGCCGGGGCCGATGTCGATCCGCCGCAGGTCGACCAGAAGCAGCTGACCTTCTACCAGACGCTGACCGCGCCCCTCGGCCGCGGCTCTGCCGACGCGGCACTGCGCCACGAGGACAAGGCCAAGGCCACGCCCGTTCCTGTATCGGCGCGGTCAGATGCGCATTCCCCGCCCTATCCCTCCACGAGCCGCGGAGAGACCATGGTCGAGAAGCCGGCCACCGCCGACTCGCCCGCGTCCGGTGACAAGGCCTCCCGCGCCGCCGCGGAGCCGGTGGGCCCGTGGGCGGTGCAGGCGGCGGCCTTCAAGACGCCGGCGCAGGCCGAGGCGCTCCAGAGGCAGCTCAAGCAGGCGGGCTTCGACGCCTATGTCGCGTCGGCCGCGGGGAATGACGGCCAGCCGAACTACCGCGTCCGCATCGGCACCTTCAAGAGCAAGGCCGAGGCCCAGCGCGTGGCCGAGCGAGTGCGCGGGGAGCGCTCTCTCGCCGCATTCATCACGCCCAAGTAGGCCGGGAGCGGACCGCATGCATCAGCGGCCCGGGGGAGTGCTCATCGCCCGCGAGGAGATCGCCGCCCGCGTGACCGAGCTCGGCCGCGCTATCGCCCGCGAGCACGCGGAGCGCGTTCCCCTCCTCGTGGGCGTGCTCAAGGGCGCCGCGGTGTTCATGGCCGACCTCATTCGGGCCATCCCGTCGCCGGTGGCCATCGACTTCATGGCGGTGTCGTCCTACGGCGCGGGGGCGCGCCCATCGGGGGCCGTCCGCCTCACCGCCGACCTGTCCGTCTCCATCGAAGGGCGCGACGTCATCCTCGTGGAAGACATCGTGGACACCGGCCGGACCATCCACTACTTGAGACGCAACCTCGAGACGCGCCACCCGCGCAGTCTCGAGGTCTGCACCCTGCTGGACAAGATCGAGCGCCGCCACCCTGACCTCGATCTGGACCTGACCTACGTGGGCTTCGTCATCCCGGACCGCTTCGTGGTCGGCTATGGCTTCGACCTGGGCGGGAATTACCGGGGACTCCCGGAGATTCACGTCCTCGTGGAGGACTAAAAGCCCTCCGTCCGCCCCCGGCCGACGCGTGGGCCCGTGTGCTATACTCACAAACGCGATGAATTCCCCGTTCTACAAGAACCTCGCCCTCTGGATGGTCATCGGTCTCATCGTGCTTGTCCTCTTCAATGTGTTCCAGGCCAGCCAGCCCTCCAGCGGCAAGATGGTCTTCTCCGACTTCCTCAAGCGTGTGGAGTCGGGCGAGGTCAAGGAAGTGCTCATCCGCGGCAAATCCGTCACGGGCAAGCTCGGAGACGGCAGCACCTTCCGGACCTTCACCGCCGACTACCCCGAACTCGTCAAGCTGCTCCGCGACAAGGGTGTCAAGATCGCCGTCGAGCCCGAAGACAGCAATCCCTGGTACGCCTACGTGCTCCAGTGGGTGCCCATGCTCCTCTTCATCGGCGTCTGGATCTTCTTCATGCGCCAGATGCAGGGCGGGGGCGCCAAGGCGCTGTCCTTTGGAAAGGCGCGGGCGCGGCTCATCTCGGAGAAGACGAACAAGATCACCTTCCAGGACGTGGCGGGGGTGGAAGAGGCCAAGGAAGAGCTCCGGGAGATCATCGAGTTCCTGAAGGACCCGCCCAAGTTCCAGAAGCTCGGGGGCAAGATCCCCAAGGGGGTGCTCCTCGTCGGCCCTCCGGGCACAGGCAAGACCCTCCTCGCCAAGGCCATCGCGGGCGAGGCCAATGTGCCTTTCTTCTCGATCTCGGGCTCCGACTTCGTCGAGATGTTCGTGGGCGTGGGCGCCTCGCGAGTGCGCGATCTCTTCGAGCAGGGCAAGAAGCATGCTCCCTGCATCATCTTCATGGACGAGATCGACGCGGTGGGCCGGCACCGTGGGGCGGGCCTGGGCGGCGGACACGACGAGCGCGAGCAGACCCTCAATCAGCTCCTCGTGGAGATGGACGGCTTCGAGACCAACGAGGGCGTGATCCTCATCGCGGCCACCAACCGGCCGGACGTGCTCGATCCTGCGCTCCTCCGGCCCGGGCGCTTCGACCGGCAGGTGGTGGTGGCGCGCCCCGACGTCAAGGGGCGGGAAGAGATCCTCAAGGTCCACGCCCGCCGCATCCCTCTCGCGTCGGACGTGGCCCTGATGGTCCTCGCGCGCGGCACCTCGGGCTTCTCCGGCGCGGACCTCGCCAACCTCGTCAACGAGGCGGCCCTCCTCGCCGCACGCCAGGACAAGAAGACCGTGGAGATGATCGACTTCGAAAACGCCAAGGACAAGGTGCTGATGGGGGTGGAGCGGCGCTCCATCATCATCCCCGACGCCGAGAAGCGCACCACCGCCTATCACGAGGGCGGCCACGCCCTCGTGGCCTATCTCCTGCCCGGGGCCGATCCGCTCCACAAGGTGACCATCATTCCGCGCGGCCGGGCCCTCGGCCTGACCATGCAGCTGCCCACGGACGATCGCTACAGCTACTCGAAGGAGTTCCTCGTCAACCAGATCACCATCCTGCTCGGCGGCCGCGCCGCCGAGGAGATCGTCTTCCAGCAGCAGACCACGGGCGCCGGTAACGACCTCGAGAAGGCCACCGAGATGGCGCGCAAGATGGTCTGCGAGTGGGGTATGTCGGAGAAGATGGGCCCGCTGACCTTCGGCAAGGCGGAGGAGCACGTCTTCCTCGGTCGCGAGGTCTCCCGGCCCAAGGACTACAGCGAGGAGACGGCCGTCATCATCGACTCCGAGATCAAGCGGATCGTGACGGATTCCGCGTCACGGGCGAAGCATCTGCTCGACTCGAACCTGGAGAAGCTCCATGCGCTGGCGCGGGCCTTGCTCGAGCGCGAGACGCTGGACGGCGAGGAGATTCACCGCATCCTGGCCACGCGACCCTTCCAGGAAGCCCCCGCTCCCGCCTGATCCAGCTCTGAGGAGTCCCGGCCTGAACCTCGGGCCGCGCTCCCTCGTGCGCGCCTCCCGCCTGATGTCCGCCGCCCCTGCCACGGCGCCCCTACTACCCATAGCGCGGCGAATTCGATTGAGCCGGTGGCTGCCGCCAATGGTATTTTTGTTGGTGTGATCTCTCCCGTCCGAGCGGCTCTGGCAGGGGTTTCTCTGGGCGATGGCCTGCCCGTAGCCGTGGTCGGCGCGCTCAATGTGGGACCGGGCTCCTTCTACGCGGGCTCGGTGGTCACGCGCTCCGACGACCTTCTGCGTGCCGCCGAGCGTATGGTCAGGGACGGGGCCGCCCTGCTCGACGTCGGGGCGAGGTCTACCGCTCCGTATCTCGCCGATGCGGTCTCCGCCTCCGAAGAAGCGGAGCGCCTGGCGTGGGCGATCGCCCTTCTCGCCGGCAAGCTCGGCGTGCCCCTCTCCGCCGATACCAGCCGCGTCGAGCCCGCGCGCGCCGCCCTGGATGCCGGGGCAGGCGTCATCAACGACGTGCGAGGTCTCACCGGCGATCCCGGTCTCGCCCCGCTCGTCGCGAGGACCGGGGTCGGCCTCATCGCCATGGCCTCCGAGACGGGGGCGACGAGGGCCGGCCAACCCGTCGAGACAGCTCTCGAGGTGCTCCGGACAGGGCTCAGCATCGCGGAGCGGGCCGGTATAGACGCTCAGCGTATCGTGGTGGATCCGGGGATCGGCTTCTTCAGACGACGCGATATCGCCTGGCACGAGTGGGACTGTGCGGTGCTGGCGGGCCTGGAGCGCCTGCGCCTCCTCGGCCGGCCGATCTGCGTCGGGGCCTCGCGGAAGTCTTTCATCGGGGAGATCGCGGGCGAGCCCGATCCTGCCCGCCGGCTGCCCGGCTCGCTGGCCGCCGCCACGGCCGCGGTGCTCGCGGGCGCGCACATGATCCGTGCCCATGACGTCGGTGACACCGTGCAGGCCGTGCGCGTGGCCGAGGCGGTGCGCCGGGCGCGGGAGCACCCCTGAGCATGTGGCCGGCCCTCCAGAGCTTCCGGCTGCGCGACGCCATCGATATCCTGCTCGTGGCGGTGGTGCTCTATCGCGTCTTCGTCATGTTCAAGGAGACGCGGGCCGTCCAGATGCTCCTGGGACTGGGCGCGCTCATGGCCGCCTCGTTTCTCGCCAACCGCTTCGAGCTCTACGGCACGAGCTGGATCCTCGACAACTTCTGGTCTTTCTGGGTCCTCGCGCTCATCGTGCTCTTTCAGCCGGAGCTCAGACGGGCCCTCGCCCAGTTCGGCCAGAACCCGTTTTTCCGCGCGATGACGCGAGCGGGGCGCGAGCAGCAGAGCCATCTCCTTGACGAGGTGGTGAAGGCGGCGGAGTCGCTGGCCGCCAAGCGCATCGGCGGGCTCGTCGTGCTCGAACGGTCGACGGGACTTCGCAACTACGCCGAGCTGGGTGTGCCCCTCGATGCGTTGGTGTCGGCTGATCTCCTCGAGAGCCTCTTCCTGCCCTATTCGCCCCTGCACGACGGTGCCGTGTTCATCCGCGCCGGACGCGTGGCCGCGGCGGGCGGCTTCCTGCCGCTGTCGCGCAGCGCCCATCTCGGGCGAGCGATGGGCACGCGCCACCGGGCGGCCCTCGGGCTCAGCGAGGAGACCGACGCGGTCGTCCTCGTGGTGTCGGAGGAAACCGGCCGGATCTCCCTGGCCGTGGCGGGGCGCATCGAGAGCCCGCCCGACCATGAGGCCCTCCGCCGACGGCTGGCCGAGCTCTTCTCATTGGAGGCCGCGCCACCTCTCCCCGACCAGCCGTGGTGGGAGCCCGCGCGCGACTGGCTGAGGAAATGAGGACATGAGCGTGTCCGCGCTGACGCGCCACTGGGAGCTCAAGCTCCTCGCCCTTGCCTTCTCGGCGGGTCTCTGGGTCTTCGTGATGAGCTCCGAGAAGACCAATGTCACGCTTCCCCTCCCCGTCGAGCTCGAAGCGGTGCCCACGGGATTGAAGGTGACGAGCGAGCGACCCGACACGGTGGACGTGCAGCTTCACGGGCTCCGATTCGCGTTGTCCCGCGTGTCGCCGGAGGCGCTCCGGGTCAGGGTGAACCTGGCCGGCGCCAAGCCCGGTGAGCTCGTGGTGGGCCTGGGACCGGATCAGATCGTCGTGCCGCCCGGCGTGAGCGTGTTGCGCATCACCCCTGCCGTCGTGCGCGTCGGATTGGCCAAAGAGCGCTGATGGGGCGCCTGTTCGGCACCGACGGGATCCGCGGCCTGGCCAATGAGGTGCCGCTGACCACGGAGCTGGCCTTCCGACTCGGGCGCCAGCTCGTGGCCACTCTCCTCGAGCACCACGGTCTCGCCAAGGTACGACTCGTGGTGGGGCGCGACACGCGGCGGTCGGGGCCGATGCTCGAAGGAGCGCTCGTGTCCGGCGCGCTCTCCGCGGGTGCCGATGTGTTCACGGCCGGCGTTCTGCCCACTCCCGGTATCGCCTATCTCACACGGAGCCTGGAGGCCCAGGGGGGCGTGGTGCTCTCCGCCTCCCACAATCCCTTCCAGGACAACGGCATCAAGATCTTCTCCTCTGAGGGATCCAAGTTTCCCGACGCCTGGGAAGACGAGATCGAGACGCGACTGGCCGGTCCGGACGGCGCCCCCAAGCCGACGGGCGCCGCCGTGGGGCGCCTCGTCCACTATGACCGCGCCGAGGCCGACTACATCTCCAAGGTGCGCCAGACCTTCCCTTTTGATCTGGGAGGTCTCACGGTGGCTCTCGACTGCGCGCACGGCGCCACCTATCGTGTCGCGCCCCGCCTCTTCCGCGCCCTCGGCGCGCGGGTCGTGGTGCTGGCCGCGCGACCCGATGGCCTCAATATCAATCGGCACTCAGGCGCGCTCCATCCGGAGCACCTCGCGCGCCGCGTGCGGGCGACGAGCGCGCATCTGGGTCTGGCCTTCGACGGCGACGGCGACCGACTCATCGCCGTCGACGAAAAGGGGGAGGTTCGCGACGGCGACTACGCCCTCGCCATTTGCGGCCGCCATCTGGGTGGGGGTGGGCGACTCAAAGGGGACGTGGTCGTCACCACCGTGATGGCCAACCTCGGCCTCGACAAGGCGCTGGGAGAGAAAGGTATCCGCACCGTCAAGACCCAGGTGGGCGACCGGTACGTGCTGGAGGAGATGTCGAAGCTGGGCGCGAGCCTGGGCGGCGAGCAATCCGGCCATCTGCTCTTCCTCGATCATGCCCCCACGGGTGACGGTATCCTCTCCGCGCTCCAGCTCCTGGCCGTGATGCGGGAAACGGGCCAGACGTTTTCGGCGCTGGCCGCCTGCATGAGCAAGTTCCCCCAGGTGCTCGTCAATGTCGCCGTGCGCGAGAAGCCTGCCCTCGAATCCATCTCCGGGCTCGCCGTCCGCCTCGCCGCGCGCGAGAGCGAGATGGGGCCGGCGGGTCGCATCCTTCTACGCTATTCCGGTACCGAGAACCTGGCCCGGGTGATGGTCGAGGGCGAAGATCGGTCCCACATCGAATCCGTGGCGGCGGAGCTGTCGGGAATCATCAGGAAGGCGATCGGCTCGTGACGGACGTCAAGGGCGTGGGCGTCGATCTCGCGCAGATCCCGAGACTCCGCCGCGTCGTGGCGCGCTGGGACGATCGCTTCCTTCGCCGCGTCTTTACCGATGACGAGATTGCCTACTGCCGGCGCCGGCGCGACCCCATTCCACACTTGGCCGCGCGTTTCGCGGCCAAGGAGGCGACGCTCAAGGCCTTGGGCACCGGGCTCAGCATGGGAGTGAACTGGCGCGAGCTCGAGGTGCGCCGCGAGCGCGGCCAGGCCCCGACCATGGTGCTGACGGGACGGACCCAGGCCATCGCCCGCGCCAAAGGAGCCTCGCGCGTGCTCCTCTCGCTGAGTCATGATGGCGACTATGCGATGGCCCAGGCGCTCTTGGTCGGAGACTCGCCGGATGCCGCGGCGGGGCGCTCCTAGTCTCGTCCTGAGCCTCGCGCTCTTCCTCTCGGGCTGCGCGGGGCTCGTCGGAGGCAAAGAATCGGTGCCCACCGTCGAACCACCTCGACCGGACCAGCGCGGTCCGGCGCACCTCCCGGGGCAGGGGAGTCTCAACGTTCAGAAAGGGCGCCCGGGCTATGTCGTGGGGGCGCCCCACGGCACCACTGACAGCGCCACCGACGTGATCGGGCTCGAGCTCGCCCGCCGCACCGGCTTCGGCTCCGCCGTGGCCACGGGCTTCGGCAAGCTCGACGCGGAGGGGCGGCGCTACAACGTCAACCGCCCCACGGAGAGTCTCGCGGGCGCGCCACCCAACACCGAGACGCAGACGGAGGGGGCGCGACGGGTCTTCGAGGCCTATAGCCGGTCGGTGACCGAAGCCAGCCAGGGTCCTCTGCGAGTTTACGTCGAGGTGCACGGCAATGGTCACCAGGACACGGCCGGCCGCGTGGAGATCGCCACGGTCGGGCTCAGCAAAGAGGATGCGTGGCAGGTGAAGACGCTCCTCGAGCTGATCCGCGACGCCTATCTTCGCGGCCACCCGGAGACGCCGCGGCTCGAGATCCTCGTGGAGCCCGTGGACACCCTGCGCTATTCGGCCTCGGCCTCCAAGTCGGGGGGGGTGCTCGGCCGCTCCGAGAAGGCGCTCCACGTCGAGCTGCCGAAGGTGGCCCGGACGACGTCGCGTGACGCCTACACGAACATGCTCGTCGACTTCCTCGCCCAGTGGGCCGACCTCCTGACCACGGCGGCGCGGGGGCGGTAGCGATGCAGCCCGTGTTCACCGCGGCCGAAATGCGGGCCTTGGATGCTCGGGCGATCGAGACCTTGGGCATTCCCGGCCCGCGGCTCATGGAGAATGCGGGACGGGGCGCGGCCGCCGTCATCGCGCGCGAGTGGGCCCCGGTGCGGAGCAGACGGATCCTCGTGCTCTGCGGCAAAGGCAACAACGGCGGCGACGGCTTCGTGGTCGCCCGCCACCTCAAAGCCAAGGGCGCGCGCCCGCGCGTGCTTCTGGTGGGCCTTCGCGCCGAGGTCACGGGCGACGCTGCCCAGGCCCTTGGGCGCTGGCGGGGCAAGATCGAGGAAATCCACGACGAGGCCGGACCGGCCACGGTGGCCCGCGCCCTCGCCGAGGCGGATCTCGTCGTGGACGCTCTGCTCGGCACGGGCCTGACGGGGGCGGCGCGCGGTCTCACCGCTCAAGTCATCGAGCAGATCAACCGCTCTACCGCCCGCGGCGGCGTGCCCGTGGTCGCCCTCGATCTCCCGTCCGGGCTCGGCTCGGACGGTGGCGCCTTGCTCGGTCACACGGTGCGCGCCACGCTCACCACCACCTTCGCGGGCTTGAAGCGCTCGCTCCTTCTTCACCCGGCGGCGGAGCATGCCGGCCGGGTCGTGGTCGTCCCCATCGGTGTCCCGCAGGTCGAAGTGGATCGCGGCGTGAGTACCTCTCTGCTCGAGGCGTCCGACATCCGCCCGCTCTTCCCTCCACGGCCCGCGGAGGCGCACAAGGGTAGCTACGGTCACCTGCTCGTGATCGCCGGCTCGGTGGGAAAGACGGGAGCGGCGGCGCTGGCCGGCCGCTCGGCGCTCAGAAGCGGCGTGGGACTGTGCACCGTCGCGACGCCGGTCTCCCAGCAGCCGATCGTGGCCGGCTTCAGCATGGAGACCATGACCGAGCCCATCGTCGAGACGGCCGCCCAGTCGCTCGCCGTCAAGGCGCGCGAGTATCTCGTCGAGCTCGGCATGCAGCGCGACGCCGTCGCGCTCGGCCCCGGGATTTCTCTCGATACGGAGACCCAGGCCCTCGCCCGCGCGCTCGTGGCGGAGGTGCCAAGGCCCATGGTGGTGGACGCCGATGCGCTCTCCGCCCTCGCCGGGCATCTCGATCTCCTCGGGCAGGCGCCCGCGGCCCGCATCCTCACCCCCCATCCGGGCGAGATGGCGCGCATGCTCGGTATCGGCATCGCCCAGGTCCAGGCCGACCGTATCGAGACCGTGCGGAGCTTCTGCGTCGAGCATCGCGTGTACCTCGTGCTCAAGGGCGCGCGGAGCGTGCTGGGCTCGCCGGACGGCCGCATCTTCGTCAATCCCACGGGCAATCCGGGCATGGCCACAGGCGGAAGCGGCGACGTGCTGACGGGCATGATCGGCGCGTTTCTCGCCCGCGGATTCGACCCGCTGGCCGCGCTCCAGGCCGGCTGCTACCTCCATGGACTGGCGGGTGATCTCGCCGCCGCCGATCACGGCGAGGAGGGGCTGGTGGCCGGCGACATCATCGAGGCCATAGCGGCCGCGCTCAATTCCTCTCCCCGATGAGGCTTCTCTCGCGGAGCGCCGACGAGACACGGGCGCTCGGCGAGCGGCTGGGAGCGCGGCTGGGCAAGGGCGACGTGGTCGCGTGCATCGGCGCGCTGGGGGCGGGCAAGACCTGTTTCCTCCAGGGGCTCGCCCGCGGCCTGGGCGTCGAGACCGACGTCACCAGCCCGACCTTCGTGCTCGTCAACGAGTACCAAGGGCGTCTGCGCGTCTACCACGTCGACGCCTACCGGACGGCCAGCCTCACCGAGCTGGTCGATGTGGGCATCGACGAGATGCTCCACGGGGAAGGGGTGACCGTGGTCGAGTGGGCCGACAAGCTCCTCCCGCTCCTGCCTCCGCGCGCCGTCACCGTCACCATCAGCGGACTCGGGGACGAGGCGCGCTCTATCCAACTCACCGGACCCGAAGAGATACTGGGGGGCGTCTCGGAAGCTGGACATTGACGACCGCTCCGGGGTCGTCATACTTCGACATATGGAGCACGCGTCCCAGATTCGCGAGTGGCCGGCGGAGGAGCGCCCGAGGGAACGCCTGTATCACAAGGGCGCCGCGGCGCTATCGGACGGCGAGCTGCTGGCGATTCAGCTCGGCACGGGCATTCGTGGGATGAGCGCTCTCGACGTGGCGCATGGGCTCCTCGCCCAGTTCGGCACGCTCCAGGAGCTGGCGGGGCGCGAGGTGGCCGAGGTGGCGGGGGTACGCGGAGTGGGGCGGGCCAAGGCGGTGCGCCTGGCCTCCGCCTTCGAGATCACGCGGCGTCTCCGCTCGCGCAATGGCCACGCTCGCCCGGTCCTCTCGAGCCCCGAGCAGGTCTTCGCCCGCTATGCGCCGCTCATGGAAGACCTCCGGAAGGAGATCTTCCGTCTCGCTCTTCTCGACTCGCAGAACGGCCTGCTCAGGGACATCGTGGTGTCGGAGGGGACGCTTTCCATCATCCTGCTCCACAACCACCCGAGCGGCGATCCCACGCCGAGCCGGGAGGATCTCCGGCTCACCCGCCAGCTGGTGGAATGCTCCAAGCTCCTGGACCTGCGGATCCACGATCACGTTATTATCGGGAGGGAGCGGTTCATCAGCCTGGCCCAGAGGGGGAATCTATGAAGATCGAAGGGGTGGGGCACGTGGTGCTGAAGGTGCGAGACCTCGATCGCTCGGCGGCGTTCTATTCGGGCGTGCTGGGGCTGAAGGAGGTGGGCCGCCTTCCGGGACGCATGGTGTTCTTCTCCGCGGGCACGAATCATCACGACCTCGCGGTGATGGCCGTGGGTGCGGATGCGCCGAGCCCGCCGGACAAGGCGGTGGGGCTGGCCCACGTGGCGCTCAAGATCGGGGACTCCCTGGACCTGCTCCGCGAGGCCAAGGCTCTCCTCGAGGCGCACGCCGTGCCGATACGCGGCACCCGGGACCATGTGGTGAGCCAGTCGATTTATTGCGAGGATCCCGACGGGAACACCGTGGAGCTGTTCGTGGACGGCGATCCGGCGATCTGGGCCGAGGATCCGTCGGCGGTGGCGACGACGAAGCCCCTCGTGCTGGGCTAGGAGGCGTCGGACGCGGCGGCTACCGCTGGCGGCGCAGCTTGACGATCGCGCCGCTCATGCCGGCAATTTGGCCGGCCATCTCGTCTCCGTTCACGGTCAGCCTACCCGTCATGCCCGCGGGAACAGCTATTTCCACCTGATTGCCCGTCACGAACCCCTCGGTGAGACCACTGGGATCGTTGCGGCCGCCGGTGACGAGGATATTGCCGGCGTACTTTGAGCCGGTTTGCGTGACCGTCATCTCGATCTGGCCGCTCCCGCCCGCCGGCTGATTGGTGCTGACCCACGTGCCTTGCCACTTGCCACTGATGTCCACGGTCGGGGCGGGCTGCGTGCTCGCGCACCCCACAGTGCCGAGCAGGGCCATGAAGACGAGAAGCCGCAGCATCTGCCGCATGTGCTGCTTCCTAGCCCTTGGCGAGCTTCTCGACTTCTTTCTTCGACATGCTCTGGATGCGGGTCAGGAGGCCTTTCACCTTCCGTTCGGACGCGTGGTCGGCGAGGATCAGCTTCTTCGATTTCGTGCCATTCGCGATGTAGGCGACCCAGTCATCGAGGCTCGGCGTCCCCCTCCACACCACGGTGAGTCCGCTGAGTCGCATCCGCTTCCTGCCCTCGACTTTCGCGAGCGGCTTCCGGCTGGCCTCCATACTCACCATCCCCTCAGCAGCGTGTTCACGTTCTGTTTTTCTACCTCGACAATGCCGCGCAGGCGTCAACCTTAGGTATCGGCGCAGATCATGTCAAAGCTTTTTTTCGCCGCGCCAGATGCGGCTTTCCGCGCTCTCGGCCTGCCGGACACGCATCAAACCTGACTGTCCGCGTCCCCGTCGAAGCGGTGGACGGCCAGAGCGTCATATTTTCGATACGTGCCCGCGAAACCGCATCAGAGCGTGCTTTTTTTCGTGGTGTGGATGTCTGTGGATAAGTGGATAACCTGTGGGTTACTTTTTCGTCTTGACAAGGGCGTCGAGAATGCTCCGCGCCAGGAAAGGGCCGCGCGTGATGAATCCCGTGAAGTAGGCGCAGGCCGTCGCGCCCGCGCCGAGCGCCTGGAGCGCCCTCTCCGGCGTGTCGATACCACCGGTGGCAATGATCTCGATGCGGTCCGCGAATCGTTCACGCAGCCGGCGCACATTGGTGAGCGTCTCCGCGAACAACGCCGGCCCCGAGAGCCCGCCCGTCTTCTGCGAGAGGCGCGGCTCGTCCACGCGGCGCGTGTTGCCACAGTTCACGATGGTGATGCCCGCGTCGAGGGCGGCGGGGATGGTGGTCTCCTCGTTGCTGCGCCGGAAGTCCGGCGACACCTTCACGATGATGGGCTTGTCCGTGGCCTTGCGCACCGCGCGGAACATCTCCGCCAGCTCCGCCGGCCGCTCGGACCAGCCGTACACCAGCTTCGTATTGGGCGAGGAGATGTTGATCTCGACCAGATCGCCGAAGGGGGCGAGCCCCTCCACTACCGCCACGTAGTCTTCCGGCGACTCGCCCGCGGCGGCCACGATGAGGGGCACGCGATGAGGGAGATGCGCCACCTCACGGCGGTAGGCATCGAGGCCGGGATTGTGGAAGCCGTTGCAGTTGACGAGTCCCGGCCCCTCGACCGTCTGGATGCGAACGAGATTCGGCGGCGGATGTCCAGGCCTCGGCTTCGGAGTGATGCTCTTGGCTGTGACCGCGCCGAATCCCAGACCCATGGCGCGCCGGAGGATGGCCGTGTCGTAGTACATGGACGAGAGAATGAGCGGATTCGGAAGGCGCACCTTGCCGAGGGTGATGGCGAGGCGCTCATCCTCGTTACGGAAGACGGGGAGGAGATCGAGGGGCAGGCGCCGGAGTCCCCACTGGCCGAGGGGCACCGCGATCGACTCGGGGAGCCGCGAAAGGACGCCACCATAGAGCAGGCGGTAGACGAAATCGGCGGCGCGCACCATGGTTCGGACTCCATGGTATCCTAGCGCGCGATGCAGTTCTACGAGGCCGTCGTGCCGCCCCGCCGCGCTTCACGCTTCAACTGACCCCGGGCGCTTCCGCGCATGGCGCTCGGCCCCTTTCTCGACGCCACGGGTGAATCGCTCACGCTGGCCGCCCCCCCGTGCCGCATCGTCTCCCTCATTCCCAGCGTCACCGAGCTGCTCTTCGCGCTCGGCGCCGGCGCGGCCGTGGCCGGGTGCACGGTGTACTGCACCGAGCCTCCCGACGGAGTGGCGACCAAGACCCGCGTGGGCGGCGAGAAGAATCCCAAGCTGGAGATGATCCGGGACCTCGGAGCGGACCTCGTCATCGCCAATGTCGAGGAGAACCTGCGCGAGCACGTCCGTGCCCTCCGGAGCTGGGGGATTCCCGTCTACGTCATCTATCCGCATACGGTGGCCGAGGGGATTCGACTCGTCCGCGATCTGGGGGAGGTGATCGGCCGACCCGACGAGGGACGAGCGATGGAAGCGACCCTCCTCGCGGCGCTCGACGACGTGCGTCGCCGGCTGGCCGGCCGCGCCGCCCCCCGTATCTTCTATCCGATATGGCGCAGGCCCTGGATGACCATCGGCCGTGATACGTACGCGCACGACATGCTCACGGTGTGCGGGGGGGACAACGTCTTCGCGGGGTCGGCTTCACGCTACCCGGAGGTGACCCTCGAGCGCCGCATCCATCTGATCGACGGCAAGCTCGCCACCTGGTACGGCCCGCGCATTGCCCACGCGCTGCGTGAGATGCCCCGCCTCATTGCCGGAGCCTAGCAGGCCGCTGAAAAAGGCCCATCTGCGTCATTGAGCAACGGCATTGGGGCACCCTTGGCCGCACGCTCAACGTACAGAGAGTACGCCTTGCGTGCGGCCGTCGGACGCCGCCTCGCATCTGGACCTTTTTGGGCGGCCTGGGAGTTTTTCAGCGGTCTGTTGGACGGATCGAGGGGTGATCGTGGCCGGAGGGAGGCGTTACTCCACTTCGAGGATCATCTCGATCTCCACGGGGATGCCCGAAGGCAGCTCGGCCATGCCTACGGCCGAGCGGGCATGCCGACCGTTCTCGCCGAACACCTCGACCATGAGATCCGAGAATCCGTTGATGACCTTGGGCTGATCCCCGAACCCTTCGGCGGAGTTCACCATGCCCAGCACCTTGACGATTCGCTTGACCTTGTCGAGGCTACCGAGGAGCGTCCGCGCCGTGCCGAGGAGATTGACGCCGACCTCCCGCGCCACTTTGTAACCGTCGTCCGTCGACAGATCGCGTCCCACCTTGCCGCGGGCCGCGGGCTGGCCATCGACCCGCATGGGACCGTGGCCGGAGAGGAAGAGAAGGTTGCCGACCCTCACGCCCGGCACGTAGTTGCCCCCGGGCTTGGGTGGCGGGGGCAGGGCGATGCCGAGTTCCTTGATCTTGGCTTCCGCGCTCATGGTGAATCCTCGCTGGCGGTGGGTGGACCGATTACGTCGGTCGCGCGCCCCGGGGGGCGTGGAGAAGCGATCAGGCCTGGGGGAGCCGAGGACGCGGAGAGGCTTCGGCGTACACGTCGGCGTCGCCATCCACGCCGACGAAGAAGAAGGCCGAGCCATCCCGATCGGCGCGCCACACAATGGCGCTGATGTCGAAGGTGCGTCCGCTCGGAGGGCGAAGGCTGAGCCTGGCGGTGCTGCCGACTTCGAGTGGCTCCTCCACGGGCCCGACCTTGGTGCCCATGGGGCTCAGATTCACGGTCTGGAGGTGAAAGTGACGATCTCCGACCTCAAGAACCACCGGCCAGTTGACTTTGGTCCGCGGATACCGCCTGAGATCAGCCATCCTCTCTTCCATGTTCAACCCCCCTCTATTGCTTGCAGATTCTCTCACCGCCCCCTGCTATCTGCAAGCGTCTTTTGAACTTCCGCGTGTCCATCAGGGCGATTCGATGCAGAAAAGGAAGAAAATCGGCCGGGTGCTGCCCGTTTCGTTCCGATCGTTGAGGCAGCGCGTCCGAGGCGCAGAGCTCGATGGCGGAGGGGACGGCTTGCTCGAGGCGCAGCCGGCCACCACGAGGCCGAGCGCGAGCATTCCGAGCAGTCCGAGTCGCATCATTGCCACTCCAAACACTAGCACGCGCTTGGACAGTCCGAGCCTTCCTGTGTGACAATCGTGACGACCGCGCCATGACCAAGCCCGTGACTCCGTCCCCCGCCGCCACTCTCGTCCTGCTCCGTGACCGTCCGCCGTCCGCGGTGGAGGTGCTGCTCCTGCAGCGTCACGCCAAGAGCAAGTTCGCGGCGGGCGACTACGTGTTCGCGGGAGGCAAGATCGAGGCCGACGACATGCCGAGCGACGGCGAGCAGTTCTGCCGCGGGCTGACCGCGGCGCAGGCGGGCGCCCGACTCGGGGGCGGTCTGAATCCCCGGGGGGCCCTGTCCTATTGGGTCGGCGCCATCCGCGAGGCATTCGAGGAAGTCGGCGCGCTCCTCGCCTACGAGGGCGACGGGCGCCTGCTCCGCATCACGTCCGAGTCCCGGCCGCGCTACGAGGCATATCGCACGGCGTGCCAGAAATCCAATCCCGCCTTCTTCGACATGCTGCGCGCCGAGCGCCTCAGTCTGGCCACGGATCGGCTCGCTTACTTCGCGCACTGGATTACGCCGGAGGAGCAGCCCATCCGCTTCGACACGCGCTTCTTCGTCGCCCTCATGCCGCCGGAGCAGGAGCCGGTCGTGGACGGTCACGAGATCGTCGACCTCAAGTGGCTGACGCCCGCCGCCGCCATCGCCGCCTCGAAGCGCAAGGAGATCGGCTTGCGGACGCCAACCATCAAGAACCTCGAGCTGGTGGCGGGCGGGGGCGCCCCGGCCTCGAGCGTGGTGGAGGCACTAAGCGTGCTCCCGGTGCAGACTATCCGGCCGCGGGTGCTCCAGGTGGACGGCAAGGCCGTCCCCGTCCTGCCCGGCGATCCACGCTGGTACTGAGCCTCTGCGGGGAAAACCAAGGTAGACGTCTCTACGGCGTGAGGACGATCTTGCCGAACTGCCTGCCCTCGGCGAGACGGCGCTGGGCATCCACGCCCTCCGTGAGCGGCATCACCGTGTCCACGATGGCGCGGAGACGGCCGCGGAAGAGCTCGCGTATCACCTCGTGGAACTCGGCATTGCTCGACATGGTCGAGCCGATGATGGAGATCTGCTTCCAGAACACCAATCGGATATCCGTCTCGCCGATGGGGCCGGAGGTCGCGCCGCAGGTGACGAGCCGGCCTCCCTTGGCGAGGGCGCGGATGGAGCCTTTCCAGGTAGCGGCGCCCACGTTCTCGAGCACCACGTCCACGCCGCGCTTGCCCGTCTTCTCCCAGACGACTTTGGCCCAGTCCTCCCGGGCGTAGTTGATGCACTCGTCGGCGCCCAGCGCTCGGGCGCGGTCGAGCTTCTCGTCGCTCGAGGAGGTGACCCAGACGCGGGCGCCGCAGAGCTTGGCGATCTGTACGGCGGTGGAGGACACTCCGCCTCCCACGCCGATGATGAGGAGATCCTCGCCCGCCCGGAGACGCGCCTGCGTCACGAGCATCCGCCAGGCGGTCATGTTCACGAGGATGAAGGCGGCGGCGTCCTCGTA
>WNGE01004648.1_pt1 | contig 29770 bp, 29 predicted proteins | sample 5400651 | NCBI WGS metagenome assembly WNGE01 (sample SAMN13153370, study PRJNA577476) | soil metagenome | isolation source: 60 cm soil or saprolite under grassland replicate 2 | place: USA:California | collected 2016-06-15
CGCCGGGTATCGCGGCGGCGGCTACGGGGGCGGCGGTGCCGGCCGGGCGGGCGGGTGGCCGACCCGGCCGCTGCCCGCCGGCGGCGGCCGGATCGGTTCGTCTGCGGGCGGGCCGCCGCTCGTCGCCGGCATCGACGCCGGCCGCGGCGGCCTGGTCGCCGGGGCCGGGCAGCCGGTCCACCCGTACACCGGCCGGGAGCTGGCCGCCGGGGTCGACCTGTACACCCGGGCGATCAAACGCCGCGGCACCACCGGCGGGGGTGGCGGGGGGAGGACCCGGTGAGGCCGGAGGTGGATCTGGCGCCGCGGGCGGCGATTCCCGCCGATGTGGAGGCGCCGGACAAGCTGGTCTACGGGCTGACCGCCCGGCAGGTGGCAATCCTCGCCGTTGCCGCGGCAGCGTGCTGGCTGCTGTGGCGTGCGCTGGGCCGGCTGGTCCCGCCGCAGCTGGCGGTGGCCGGCCTCGTGCCGGTCGCCGCGGTCGCCGCCGGGGTGGCGTTGGGCCGCCGCGACGGGCTGGGCATGGACGCCTGGCTGCTGGCCGCCCTCCGGCAGCGGCGAGCTCCCCACCGGCTGGTCCCCGCCCCCGAAGGGGTGTCCGCGCCGCCCGGCTGGGCACCGCAGCTGCCCGACCGCGACATGCCGGCGCCGGCGGTGCTGCGGCTGCCCGCGCAGGCCATCGGCGGCGACGGGGTGGTCGACCTCGGCGGCGGCCGGGCCGGGTGCCTGGTCGCGGCGACCACCGTGAACATCGGGCTGCGCACCGGCGACGAGCAGGCCGCGTTGCTGGCCGGCTACGGCCGCTGGCTGAACGGGCTGACCGGCCCGGTGCAGGTCGTGGTGTCCGCGCAGCGGGCCGACCTGACCGGGCACGCCCTGCGGGTCGCGGACGCCGCCCAGGCCATTCAAGTGCCGGCGCTGGCGGACGCCGCGGCGGACTACGCGCAGTTCCTGCTGGAGGTCGCGGCCCGGCGGGACCCGCTGGCCCGCACCGTCACCGTGGTGTGCACCGCCGCCGGCCACACCGCCGCGGCCGACGCCGTCCGCCGAGCCGAACAGGCCGCGGCCGGGCTGTCCGCGCTCGGCGTGGAGGTCCGGGTGCTCGACGGCGGCGCGGTCACCGCAGCACTGACCGCGGCGGTCGACCCGTACCAGCCCGGCGACGCCAGCTGGCCGCGCACCCTGCCGCACGCCCCGGTCGGCGGCGAAGGGAGCAGCGCATGAGCGTCGTGCGAACCCGGGTCGGTTCCCGCGGCCGTGCGGCCAACGGATCGGGTAACGCGGGGGTGGCGGGGGTGACCGGGCCGGCCGGGGTGGAGGTGGCCGCGCGGTGGCTGCGCGCCGGTGACGGGTACATGGCCACCCTGGCGGTGACCGGCTACCCGGCCGAGGTGGGCCCGGCCTGGCTGGAGCCGCTGCTGTGCTGGCCGGGCCGGCTAGATGTGGCGGTGCACATCGACCCGATCCCGACCGCCGATGCCGCCGCCCGGCTGCGCCGGCAGCGGGCCCGGCTGGAGTCCAGCCGGCGGCTGGACGCGGACAAGGGCCGGCTCAACGACCCCGTGGTGGACGCGGCCGCCGACGACGCCGCCGACCTGGCTGACCGGCTGGCTCGCGGCGCGGCCCGGCTGTTCCGGGTCGGGCTGTACCTGACCGTGCACGCCCCAACCCGCGACGAGCTGGTCGACGCGGTGGGGCAGGTGCGGGCGGCGGCCGCGTCGGTGCTGCTGGACACCCAACCGGCCACCTGGCGGCAGCTGCAGGCGTGGACCTCGACGCTGCCGCTGGGGACGGACAGTGTGCGGATGCGGCGGGTGTTCGACACCGACTCGCTGGCCGCGATGTTCCCGCTGGCGTCGGCGGACCTGCCCGCCCCACTACCCGGACAGCCGCCGCCGGCCGGCGGGGTGCTGTACGGGCTGAACACCGACTCCGCCGGGGTGGTGTGGTGGGATCGGTGGGCTCAGCACAACCACAACTCCGTCGTGCTGGCCCGGTCCGGGGCCGGCAAGTCCTACCTGGTCAAACTCGAACTGCTGCGCAACCTGTACGGCGGGGTGCGGGCCGCGGTGATCGACCCGGAGGACGAGTACGTCCGGCTGGCCGACGCCGTCGGCGGCACCGTCGTCCAGTTGGGCGCGGCGGGGGTGCGGGTCAACCCGCTCGACCTCCCACCCAATGACCGGCGGCCGGACGCGCTGACCCGCCGCGCCCTGTTCGCCCACACCCTCATCGCGGTAATGCTGGGTGGGCCGCCGCCGCCCGCCGAACGCGCCGCGCTGGACCGCGGACTGGTCGGCTGCTACGCCGCCGCCGGCATCACCAACGACCCGGCCAGCTGGGCCCGGCCGGCGCCGCTGCTGCGCGACCTGGCCGCCACCCTCAACGCCGACGCCGAGCCGGCGGCGCGCAGCCTGGCGGCTCGGCTGGCGCCGTGGGTTGCCGGGTCGTTCCGGGACCTGTTCGACGGCCCCACCACCACCCACCCGGCCGGCCATCTGGTGGTCTGGTCCACCCGGCAGCTCCCGGACGAGCTGCGCGCTCCGGGGATGCTGCTGGCCCTGGACGCGGTCTGGCGGGACGTCGACACCACCGTCACCGGCCGCGCCGCCGGGCGGCGGCTGGTCGTGGTGGACGAAGCCTGGACGCTGCTGAAAGACGGCGAGGGCGCCCGGTTCCTGTACCGGCTGGCCAAGGCCGCCCGCAAACGCTCCGCCGGGCTGGCGGTGGTCACCCAGGACGCCGCCGACCTGCTCGGCTCCGACCTCGGCCAGGCCGTCGTGGCCAACGCCGCCACCCAGATCCTGATGCGGCAGGCCCCGCAGGCGATCGACCTGATCGCCGACACCTTCGCCCTGACCGCCGGCGAGGCCCGCCGGCTGCTGGCCGCGCAACGGGGCGAAGCCCTGCTTCTCTCCGGCTCCTTCCGGGCCGGGTTTCACGCCGTATCCTCGCCGGCCGAGCATCGCCTCGCCGCCGGGCTGGCCGACCTCGACGACCCCGACCTGTGACCACCGGGAGCAACCACGGTGACGCCCACCTCGCCGACCAGCCCGCCCGGGGCGCCGCAGCTGCCCGGTGAGCGGCTGACCCGGTTCCTGGATCATGCCGCCGGGTGGCTGGCGGCCCGGCCCTGGCTGGCCGCGGTCCCGCTCGTCCTGGCGGCCGGTGCGGTGGCGGCCCGGCGGGTCTGGCTGCGGCGGCGGCACGCGCGGCTGGCCGAGCACGCCCGGTATCTGACGATCACCCCACCGGCGGTGGTGGAGCCGGCCGGCGCCGCCGCCTGGTGGGCCAACCTGTACGAACTGCTCGCCCCCCAGCGGGCGCGGCGGATCCGGCACGGGGTGCCGCACCTGGCGGTGGAGTACCGGTGGGCCGGCCGGCAGCTGACGGTCCGGGTGTGGCTGCCGGGCACCGTGCCGGCCGGGCCGGTGCTCGCCGCCGCCCGCGCGGCATGGCCTGGCGCCGCCGCCACCGTCGTCGACCTGACCCCGCCGCTCCCAGTCGATGCGGCCGCGGCGGTGGGTGGGGTGCTGGCGCCGGCGCTGCCCGGCTGGTACCCGATCAACGCCGACCACGACGTCGATCCGATGCGGCCGCTGCTGGCCGCCGCCGCCGGGCTTCACCCGGCCGAGCACGCCTGCGTGCAGATCCTCGCCCGCCCGGCCACCCCCCGGCAGACCCGCCGGCTGCGCTCCGGCGCCGCCGCGCTCCGCGGCGGCCCACCCGCCGCCGGCCTGCTCGACCCAGCCAGTTGGCTGCGCGGGCTGCTCGACCTGATCACTCCAGGGCCAACCCACCCAACCAGCGCCCGGCACCACCCAACTGGAAGCGCGGATCTGGTGCGGGAGCGGGACGTCCGGGCCGCGATCGACAAGGCCGCCGGCGGGCCGCTGTGGGAGGTGTCCGTGCAGTACGGGGTCGCGCACACCAACCCCCGCCGGGTGCCGGTGGAGAATCTGCGGGCCCGGCTGGTCACCCTGGCCCACGGCCTGGCCTCCGCGTACGGCGCCTACACCGGCCGCAACCGGCTGCGCCGCCGCAACCTCCGCCGGCCGGCCGCGGTGCTGGCCGGCCGGGTGTTCTCCCGCGGCTTCGTCCTCTCCGCGACCGAGCTGGCCGCGCTGGCCGGGCTGCCGCTGGACGTGGCGGTGCCCGGGCTGGACCGGGCCCGCGCCAAGGCCGTCCCCGCCCCCGTCCCGGTGCCGGCCGGCGGCCGCGGCATCAAGATCCTGGGCCGGGCCGAGGCCGGCGGCCACTCCGTCGGCCTGCCGGTGGCCGACGCCCGCCACCACCTGCACGTGCTGGGCTCGACCGGCTGCGGCAAGACCACCTGCCTGTGCCACCTGATCCTGGGCGACATCCAGGCCCGCCGCGGCGTGGTCGTCATCGACCCCAAGGGCGACCTCGCCGCCGACGTCCTGGCCCGCCTTCCGGTGACGGTGGCGGACCGGCTGGTGCTCATCGACCCCGACCAGCCCGGCGGGGCCACCCTCAACCCGCTGGCGGGCGAGGACCCGGACCTGGTCGTCGACAACGTGGTGTCGATCTTCTCCAAGATCTTCCAACGGCACTGGGGGCCCCGCATCGACGACGTGCTGCGGGTGGCCTGCCTGACCCTGATGCGCCGCACCGACGCCACCCTGACCCTGGTGCCGCCGCTGCTGAACGACAAACAGTTCCGGGCCGCGTTCACCGTCGAGCTGGACGACCCGGAGGGGCTGCGCGGGTTCTGGGAGTGGTACGAGACCACCCCACCACCGCTGCGGGCCCAGGTCATCGGCCCGGTCCTGGCCCGACTCCGCGCGTTCCTGCTGCGGGAGTTCGTCCGCCGCACCCTGGGCACCCCGAAATCGTCGTTCGACATGGGGAAGGTGCTCGACGGCGGCATCCTGCTCGCCCGGCTCCCGAAAGGCCAGCTGGGTGAGGAAACTGCGAAGCTGATGGGGTCGTTCGTGTTCGCCTCCGTGTGGCAGGCGGCCACCGCCCGCGCCCGCACCCCCGAGGCGTCCCGGCGGGACGCGGCCGTCTACATCGACGAGGCGCACAACGTGCTCAACCTCGCCGGGTCGGTCGGGGACATGCTCGCCGAGGCCCGCGGCTACCGGCTCTCCCTCACCCTGGCCCACCAGAACCTCACCCAACTCCCCCGGGACACCCAACTCGCCTTGTCGGCGAACGCGCGGAACAAGCTGTACTTCACCTGCTCCCCCGAAGACGCCCACCAGCTGGCCCGGCACACCGAACCCGAGCTCGACGAGCACGACCTGTCCCACCTCGACGCCTACACCGCCGCCGCCCGCCTCGTCGTCGCCAGCCGGGAAACCCCCGCCTTCACCCTGCACACCCGACCCCCCAAAGACCCCCTCGGGCAGACCGCCGCGCTGCGGCAAGCGGTCGCCCAGCCCCACCCCGGCCAGCCCCAGCCCGACCAGCCACAGGCCGACCAGCTGCAGCCCGGGCAGGCCCCACCGGCCGGCGGCGAGTCCGATGCCACCACACCGGCGGCCTGACCCCCGAGTCCCACCAGATGGCCCGGACCGGGCGGGTGGCGGGGCGGGCGCCGGACCGGGTGGTTGGCCGGGTCGAACCCCAGGCGCCGGCGACGGCAAGTACCGGACCCAACCATGCAGGTGAGGGCCCCTGTCCGCTGATCGTCGGCTGCCCCGACTTACCCCCCAGGGGGATACCTTCCGACCGGGGGACGCTCACAACCGCCCCGCACCGGCCGCTCGCGTCGGCCGCCTTCACCCGTCGCTGGTGCAGGTGTCCCGGCGGCTGCTGCCCCGCGACTACACCCTGGCCCTGCTGCTGGACGAGCACCGGGTACTGACCACGGCGCAGATCACCGCGGTCCTGTTCGGCTCGGCCCGCACCTGCCGCAACCGGCTGACCGTCCTACGCCGGATCGGATTCGTCGACCGGTTCACCATCCCGCACCGCCCTCCCGGCCCGGCGCCGGAATGCTGGCTGCCCGGGCTGCTGGCCGCCCGCTACGCCGCGCTGGCCCGCGGACAGCGGCCACCGTCGGCCGCGGCCGTCCGGGACCGGCAGGACGCGGTCCTGGCCAGCTCCCAGCTGGAGCACCTGCTCGGCGTCAACCAGTTCTTCGTCGACCTGCTCGCCCACACCCGAGCCAACCCGCACACCCGGCTGGCCCGATGGTGGCCGGCCGCCCGGGCCAGCGCCGCGGCCGGCCGCCGGGTCCGCCCGGACGGGCACGGCGTGTTCACCGACCAGGACCGCACCGTCGCCTTCTGGCTGGAGCACGACACCGGCACCGAGACGATCGGCCGGCTGGCCGGGAAGGTGGAGGCCTACCGGCGGCTGCGGGCCGACGGCGGCCCCGGCTACCCGGTCCTGTTCTGGCTACCCAACCCGACCCGGGAGGCCAACCTGCACCGCCGGCTCACCAGCACACCGCCATCCGGGATCCCGGTCGCCACCGCGGTGGCCGACCCGGCCGGCCCCGGCCCGGCCGGCCCGGTATGGCGGCTGGCCGGCAACGGCCGGCGCCGGCTGCGGCTGGCCGAACTGCCCTACCACCCCGGCAGACCCGGCCCCTACCACCCCGAACCCGTCACCGAGCAGGACGACCCGCTACGGCTACTGCGGGCCACCGGCTGACCCAGTCACCGGCTGACCCCAGTCAGATGATCCACACCTCCGGCGGACAGTCACGGCACCGGCCGCGGGGCCGCGCCGATCGGTGCCTGCGGCGATGCGGTGCATCGCGGCGCGACGGTCATCGCGGGACGGGCTACACGGTGGACAAGCCTGTGGACGACCTGGGGACGCACGGCAGGCCCGGGAACCGGGCAGGTCGGTGGGGCGGCCGTCGGGCAGCCTGCTCGAAGCCGACGCGACCCAACCGGAACCCAACTGGCCCAACCAGCGGCGACGGCCTGCCGCCCAACTGGGGCCACTGGCCGATCCAACCGGCCAGGTCAGCGACCGTTCCCGACCAGTTGGCGCGGCCGCCGGGGCCGGTTGGGTGGCCGGCCTACGGTGAAGGCTCTTCGTTGAAGAACCCCCTGTAGCAGCACCCTGGACGCGGCGCCCGATCGCCGTCCTCGCACCTGCCCACCCGCCGCCCGGCCGGTCGGCCGCGAAGACCATCCGAGCGTCCCGCTCCCTGTAGCGCACGGCCGGCATCCCGGCCGCCGTCCGCCACCGCCGACCCTGTCGGCCCAGCCCATCACCGACCCCGCGCCGCCCGCCGGTGCAACCGGCCGCGTCGGCGTCCCCGAACCCAGCCCGAAGGAGGGTGATCCGATCATGCCCGGAACACGCACCGTGCTGGTCTGCCTGCCGGCCCAGCCCCACCCGCCGGAGTTGGCCGGCCTGGCCGCCGACCGGCTCGCCCGGCACGGGCTGCCCGCGTCCACGCCGGTGCCGCACTTCGCCGCGCGGCACCCGCCGAACCGGCCGGCTGCTGGACGGCAGCAGGCAGGCCGCCGTCGGCGGCCCGGTCCGGCTGCTGGGCCTCGACGGCATGCGCCGCCGGGCGCAGACCCGCGCCGCCGCCCGCTGGCTGATCTGGCATGAGGTGGTCCCCGGAACCAGCCCGGCCCAGCCGTACTGGACGTTCGCCGAGCGGCATCACGCCAATCCGGACCGCCGGCCCTCGGCCGAGGCTGCCAGCGACCGGTACCTGGCCCAGCCCAGAGTGGCGGCGATGGCCGTCTACAACGCCCTCCCACACCGGGTCTGCCAGCTGCCCCTCGCCGAGCTGGAGGCCTTCCAGCTCGGCCAGGCCGGCTACGCCTGGCTTTCTTGGCTTGCCTGGCAGGCCGCCGTCCCCGCCGACGGCATCACCACCGACGGCGGCGGCAGAACCGGTCTGATCGTGTCGGCCGGCCGCCGCCTCGCCGAGCAGATCGGCTACCTGCAGGCAGCCAACGCACACCTCGCCGGCCTGCACCCGACGGCCAACCTGGTCGCCATGGCCATCGGCTGACCCGGCCCAACCGGCCCCCGCCCACCAACACCCGTCCCTCCGGCCAAGTCCGCGCCGCTTCGATGCGGCGACTCTGGCGGTTTTCGCCTGCCCGCACCGCGCCGGCGGCCGTAGCCGCCGCGCGCCTCTGGCTCGAAAGGAGAACGACAGTGAAAGCCGAGATTCCCTACCCGCGGCTGCTGGCCACCGTCCGCTCGCTTCACCGTTACACCACCGGGCACACCCCGCTGCTACACCTACACGTGAACCGAGACGCGGTCACCCTGGCCGCCGGCAGCCCCGGGGAGACCGCGCAGGTCGACCTGCCCGGCGCCCACGCCGGCGGCCAGCTCACGCTGCCGGCCAGCGCGCTGCTCACCGCGCTGACCGTCGCCAAACCGGCCGGGCGGGCCGCCAAGGACGCCACTGTTGTCCTGCACGCCGACCCCCGGCCGGCTGCACCTGTCGGTCACCGGCGGCCCGGCCGGCCCGGTCAGCCTGGACACCGAAACCCCCGACAACCTGGCCGCGGCGGCGCTGCCGGCCGAGACAGGCGCCACGGTGACCGCCGGGCCGGTCAACGGCTGGTGCGAGCTGATCGAAAAGGTGGGCTGGGCCGCCGGCCGGGACCCGGCGCTGCCCACCCTGGCCGTGGTCCGGCTGGTCCGCGAACCAGGCGCGGTGCTGCGGGTCGAGGCCACCGACTCCTACCGGACGCACCGGGCCGGCTGGGGCGAGCCGACCGACATCGCGGTGGACACCCTGATGCCAGCCGACGCCGTCGGCCGGGCGGTCCGCCTGCTGACCGGCGGCGACCCGACCGGGCAGCTGACCGTGCACGTCGACGCCGAGCACATCCACTGGCGGACCGGCCGGGTGCGGATCACCGCCCGCGCCCAGCCCGGCACATACCCGGACCTGGAGGCGGCCCGCGAACAGGTGCTCGCCGACGCCGACGTCACGTTCACCGTCGACCGGGCCGCAACCCTCGCCGCGCTGACCACCGCCGGCCGGCTCGCTGCGGCCACCGGCGACGGCCGGGTCGGCATTCACCCCCGCGTCGCCGACCACACCGCCGAGGTCACCGTCGACGGCCGGGGCCCGGTACCGGCCTGGCGGACCGTGGTCCGGCTCGGCGAGGCAACCGGCCCGGTCCACCCGCTGCAGTTCAACCCCCGCTACGCCCGGCAGGCGTTCGCGTTCCTCGACGGGCCCACCGTGTCGGTCGCCGCGGCCACCGGACGGCGGGCGGTCCACCTGCAGTCCGGTCACCGGCACGCGCTGGTCATGCAGCTGCGCCCGACCGCAGCCGGGCAGGCAGCGTGACCGACGCACTACCACCCACGACCAGCCTCGCCCGCCGCGGCGCGCGCAGCGGCTGATCGCCCCACCCAGCCGGCCAGGCCCACCCCATCGAGCGGGCTTGGCCGGCTTCCGCATGCCCGCGCGCCGGCGACCGCCGTCTCCCGGCCGCTCCGGCGGGAGCCCGGCGCGTCGCGGGCGTGATGAGGAGAGACCCGATGTGCACCACCCGCACCTACACCCAACAGCACGCCGAATCCGACACGCTCAGCTACCTCGCCCGGCTCCACGACGCGGGAATCCGCGGCGCCGACCTGGACCACGCCAGGGCCTTCGCGCTGGCCCAGTGGGACCAATGGCCAGACCAGAAGGCATGCGTGCACCGAGCACGCAACGGCTGGCCGAACCTGCTCCGCATGCTGCCCGGACGGCGCCGTCGACCTGAGCAACGCCGCACGGACAGGAGGCTGAAGGCGCGCCGCACGCGCGTCGGAACGGACTGAGACCACCAAACCCGGCGCCGGAACAGCCAGCACCGAAGAAGAGGCGACCCGTCCAAGAGCCGTCGCCCACTAAGCCGAACGAAGGCTGCTTCCGCGGCAGCTGACCCACCGTCCTGCCGCACCTAAGTCGCCACCCCCTGTTGGCCGTCGCCCGACCAGCACCGCGCGGCACACGCGCGCGAATCACCCGGGCACGGCCACAGCGCCGTGCCCGGGCTCCCAACCCTCCACCGAAGGGAGCCCCGATGGGCCACCAGCATCCCCCCGCCGACCCAGCCGCCGTCCGACCCCACGCGCCGAGCCAGTGCGCACTGGGTCTGATCTCGACCTGCCAGCCGAGCATCGCCGTGATCGGCGGATCGCTCACCGGCCCGGTCCTCGCCCTGCTGCTCGTCCAGGCCGGCTTCGACCACGTCGCCGTCTACGAGGCCGTCCCCGCCACCGCCCCGCAGGGCGGCGGGCTGATCAGCCTGGAGCACTCCGCGCTGGACATCCTCGACCGCCTCGGCATCCCGCAACAGGAGTTCGTCAAGTTCGACACCGAAACCATCTGCCAGATCACCGTCCGGGACCGCCGGCCCGCCGACACGGTGCGGCGGACCTACCCCGGCCGGCTGACCACCTGGACCCTGCTGCACCACGCGCTGACCGCCCGGCTACCCGCCGGGCTGCTGCACACCGGGCAGCGGGTCACCGGCCTGACCGAGGTGTCCGGGGGGCCGGAGCTGCAGTTCGCCGGCGGCCGCAGCGAGCCCGCCGACCTAGTGGTCTTCGCCGACGGCCGATCCTCCACCGGCCGCCGGCTGCTGGACCCCCGCCGGCGGCTGCGGTACGCCGGCTACGTCGCCCACCGCGGCGACACCCCCACCGCAGCCACCGGCCTGGCCGACTTTCTGCGCTTCGAACCCTGCCCCGGGGTGCAGTTCAACATCGCGCCGGTCCCCGGCGGCTGCGACTGGACCTTCTACCTCAACGCCACCGCCGCCGACTACACCACCTGGTTCGGCGCCCCACCGCAGCGGCGGGTCTTCGCCCTGCCCCGGCACATCACTCCCGCCGCCCGGTTGCAGGTGGACCGGGCCGCCGACGGGCACCTGCCGGCCGAGCAGACCGCCATCGTGCACGCCACCACCACCCGGATGGCCGTGCCGGTGACCGACATCGACCCGCCCACCAGCATGGTCTGGCCGGTCGGGAGCGGACACGTGGCACTGCTGGGCGACGCGCTGGCCCCGGTCCGCCCGCACACCGCCCGCGGCGCCAACAACGGCATCGAACAAGCCGCCGGCCTGATCGCCGCGCTGACCCAACACCGCAAGTACCGCGCCGACCTCGCCGGAGCGCTGGCCGGCTGGCAACGCCGGCACCTGCCCGCCGCGGTCGCCTCCGTCCGGCTCGGACCCGTCATCGGCGGCCGCCTCGGCCTAGGCGCTCGATAGCTACCAGCGCCCGGCGCGCCCCGGTGACCACACCGGAGGAGACGATCAAGGTGCGGAAGCTGGCCTTCACCGACGACTGGTCACCGGAACGCCGGCTTCGAGGAGGTCAAGGCGGTGCAGGCGATGGAGCTGGCCGCTGGCCGCCGCTGACCCCCCGAGTCCAACCAACCCCACCCCCGGCACGGCTCCGTCCACAGCGGACCGGGCCATGCCGGCCTGTCCAGAGAGGAGCTGAGCTGGGTGAACCCCCAAGAGGCGCCGGCAGCCCACCTCGCCGCCGTGGGCGAGCGGCTGAGCCAGCGGATCGCCGCCGTGTGGCCGAACCTCGACGACGACCAGCGCGCCGCGATCGAGGCGGAGACAACCGAGGACGGCATGCGGGCGCTGCTCGACGCCTACCAGGCCGGCCGGCGGCGTCCCATCTACCGCACCGTCTTCCAAGTCGAGGTGTTCAGCGAGGGTCCATACGCGCTGCCCGCGGACACCGACTGGCTGGCCCAGATCAACCACGACATCACCGACGGCGACTGGATCGGCGATGTCGAGCAGGTCAGCAGCGAGGTGATCCCCGCCGGCCGGGTGCGCGAGCACCTGATCCGCATCGGCAACGACGGCACCTTCTTCGACGCCGGCCGGGAGGAGCAGTGAGCAACCTGCGCGTGCTGTTCGTGGAGATCGAGACCGAGGACGACCACGAGGACTACGACCTGATCGGCGCCCTGACCTATCTCGCGGCAACGGTCGCGGCCGGCACCAGCGGGCTGTACCGGCTCGTGGTCACCGAAGACCGGCACGTGATCTTCCGGTCGGCGGGAGGTGACAGGCAGTGAAGATCAACAGCCTGACCGACGTCCTGCGCGACAACGTCGACGTCAGCCGCCGGGCGCTGCAGCTGCAGGCCGGTCCGCGCACGAGGACGAGCAGACCGCGCGGACCATCGCCGCCACGATCCGCGCCGGCCAGGACCAACCGGTGTTCGCCCCGGGCGAGGCGGTCGCGGTCGCGGCCGACGGCCTGGCCGACTCGCACCAGCGCCGGTGGACCGAGGCCGAGGCGGTGCTGAGACGGATCGGCGAGGCCGACGACTGATGACCACCATCCGCACCGAGGCCGGGGTGCCCGGCACCGGCGTGAGGCCGGAGTGGCTGCAGGTCATCCACACCGCCAACGACATCGCCACCGAGGCCGGGCAGCCGCCGGTGTTCGGCAAGCCGACCTCGCAGGGTCGGTGGTGGGCCGGCGGGTTCGCCGAGGAGTACCCGGACGCCCGGATGATCCTGCCCGACCCGGAGCACGGCCGCGCCCACGAGGAGGGCGCGCTGCTGGTCAGCAAGACCGACCGCGGCGACCGGGTGCTCCGCCAGGCCGCCGAGGGCCTGGGCATCCCCTACCAACCCACCCGGAGCAACGACATGGGCCCAGCGATGGAGCACCGCCTGTCCTGGGAGGGGCAGGCCGAGCAGTACCCGCCGGCCGGCGAACCGGGCATCGGCTACTTCGCCGGCGACGCCGGCTTCGCCCAGCCGGTCGACTGCCTCCTGTGGCGGGACGAGACCGGCGCGCTGCGCGGCATCCTCAACCACTACCCGGTCGACATGCCGCCCTGGGAGCAGGCCGGGAACCTCACCGTGCTGGTCCAGCCGGGCTGGCGCCGGCGGGCATCGCCACCGCGCTGCTGGACGAGGCGCTGCGGCGCTGGCCGCTGAACCTGGACGCCCAGACCTACACCGACGACGGGCGGCCGTTCATCGCCGCCTACCGGCAACGCCCAACCGAACGAGGGCAACCCGATGCACAGTGACGAACCGAACAAGGACTCGGTGGTCCGTCCGCCGACCGCCGAGGACATGACGCTCGACCCGCTGACGATCGCCTTCCTGCACCCGCACCCGGGCAAGGTGATCCGGGCGGCGGACTCGGACGGCACCACCTACCGCGCCTCGATGATCCGCCACGACCCGGCCTCCAACCCTGCCCCGGGGTGCAGTTCAACATCGCGCCGATCCCCGGCGGCTGCGACTGGACCTTCTACCTCAACGCCACCACCGCCGACTACACCACCCGATTCGGCGCTCCACCACAGCGGCGGATTCTGGCCCTGCCCCGGCACGTCAGCGCAGCCGCCCGCCGGCAGGTGGACCAGGCCGCCGAAACGCACCTGCCCGCCGAACAGACCGCCATCGTGCACGCCACCACCACCCGGATGGCCGTGCCGGTGATGGACATCACCCCGCCCACCACGATGGTCTGGCCGGTCGGCCGTGGGCACGCGGTGCTGCTCGGCGACGCGCTGGCCCCGGTCCGCCCGCACACCGCCCGCGGCGCCAACAACGGCATCGAACAGGCCGCCGGCCTAGCCGCCGCGCTGACCCAGCACCGCAAGCACGCCGCCGACCTCGCCGGCGCCCTCAACGGCTGGCAACGCCGGTACTTGCCCGCCGCGGTCGCCGCCGTCCGGCTCGGACCGGTCATCGGCGGCCGCCTCGGACTCGGCACCCGACGAGCCTGAACGTAGCCGGCCGACGCCCGCGGCCGGTGGCGGCCGCACGCCGATCACCGGCCCGCGGGCATCCCCTCGACCACCGTCCACACCGGACGCCGTACCCCGCGGCTCGCGACGAGCGGTCGGCGCCGCCACCTGCCGCCGTACCACCCCGCCCCACGAGCGCCGACTCACCCACGGAGCGAAGAGGAAACAGATGACCGACAACCCCATCGAGCACCCCGGCTTGCATCAGCACCACGCTGACCCGCGCATCACCGGCAGGCGCGACCGGAGCCGACGGTGACCGCGCGGCCAGGCGACCGCATCCGGCTGCTGCACACCGACGACGAGTGGACCAGGCTACGGCCGGGCGCGCTCGGCACCGTGCGGTTCATCGACGACCAGCGCACCGTGCACATCGACTGGGACGACGGCTCCCGGCTCGGACTGTCCGCGGCGGCCGGTGACCGGTGGGAGGTCGTCGGCTGGCGTGTCACGGCCGGCGAGGGGGCCCGATACGACGTGCAGCCCGATGGCGGTGCCCGGGGCTGTCGGCCTGGGTCTACCGCGACCGGCGGCCACCCCGGCCCTGACCGTCCCGACCGGCCGCAGCACACGCCAACCACAGCCGGCACCGACCCACCCTCTCACGTGCGAATTCCAGACCCCGACCACACCCCAGGGCTCGCCCGGCCACGGGCATCCCGCATGGAAAGGAGCACCGGACCCGATGAGCGACAGCCGACCCGCCGGAGATGTGAACGAGCGGTTCGCCGCCGAACGCGTCGACCAGCTCCGTGCCGCCGCCGACCAGCAGGCCGAGCTCGCCCGCCGGATCGCCGAGGGCACCCTGCTGCCGCTCGGCGGCGGCCAGTACCAGGTCAACGACCCAGGCAGCTACGACAACGGCGAGGTGTGGACCCTGCAGGACGGGCAAATCCAGCCGCAGCACGGCCTGGATGTGACCACCGGCCAGCCCGCGCTCTACACCACGGTGCCCGCCTGGCACCAACTCGGCACCGTCATCCCCGGCGGCAGCAACGACATCGGCCAAGTCCTCGACCTCGGCCGGATCAACTTCGAGGTCACCCGAAGCCCGGTCCTGTACCGGGCCACCCGCAACCGGCCGGACCAGGTACTGCCCGACCAGTTCGTCACCGTCCGCTCCGACACCGGCGCCGGCCTCGGCGTGGTCGGCGCCCGCTACGAGGTGCTGCAGAACCGGCAGATCTTCCAGTTCCTGCAGGATCTGGTCGAGGACTACAACGTCAGCTGGGAATCCGCCGGCGCGCGGCGGGACGGCCGCAAGGTCTTCCTCTGCTTGCGACTGCCGGACACCGTCAGCATCGACGCCGCCGGAATCAACGACCAGATCCTCCCCTTCATCGTCGCGGTCAACAGCCACGACGGCTCCAGCCAAGCGCACGTGGTGGTCACCCCGTGGCGGCCAGTATGCGGCAACACCGAACGGTTCGCCGTCCGCGACGCCGTCACCCGCTGGGGCGTCCGGCACACCAAAGGCGCCCGGGACCGGATCGCCGAGGCCCGCCGAACCCTCGGCCTATCCATCAAGTACTACCAGCAGTTCGCCGCCGAAGAACAGGCACTCGCGCGCACCGACCTGGCCATCGCCGAATTCCACCAACTGCTCGACGAGCTCTGGCCAGCGCCCGAACAGGACGCGCCGAAACGAACCCAAACCCGCCACACCGCACGGGTCGACACGCTGACCCGCCTTCGGCAAACCAACGCCGAACGGCTCGGCGCCACCGCCTACGCCGCGGAGCGGGCGATCACCGAATACACCGACTGGAACACCACCATCCGACCGGCCGGCTCCCTGCGCGGCCAGATCCTCGCCGCCCGAGCCACCGCCGCGTTGGAAGGCAGCAACGACTCCATCAAGACAACAGCACACCGCCGGCTGCTGACCCTGGCACGGCGATAGCACCAGCGCCACGCCGACACCCCGAGAACGCGACCCACGACGAGAGCCAGGCCACGGCCGGGCGGGCGCCAACCGGTGCAGGCGACGCATACACCGGCCGGCGCACCGGCCCGCCGTGGGCCGTGCCGATCGCGACCCGCAAACCAACCGCGACCCGCCGAAGCCAACACACCGGCACAACTGGCCCAGCGACCTCAGCGACGAGATCTACAACCCGACTGGAGAATTCAATGCTCAGCCTTCCCACCGTCCGCCTGGACCCCCACCGCGCCCGGGCGTGGCTGACCGAACCCAACCAGCACGACCCGGCGGAGACCAACGCCGCCCGCTGCGGCGTGCAGATCGACGAGGACGGCAGCAGCGACTTCGGCTACCTCTGCTCGGACCTGCACGCTCGGATCGAAGACCTGCTCGGCGAGGCCAGCGCGGCCGGCCTGTTCGGCGACCGGGTCGAGTTGCAGTCGTACGCCACCGCCGACCACGACGGAATCATCGACGGCGCGGTCCTTGTCGTCAGCGTCGCCCGTCGAGACGGCGGGCGGCCGCTTCGGCTGGCCTCCTACCACCTCGTCGACAGCGACCTGGTCTGGGACAGAGAGCAGACCGGTCTGGAAGCCGCGGTCGGCGTGCTCCGCGCCGCGGCGGCCACCGCGGACGAAGTGCTCAGCGCAGCGACCGCCGCGCTCGGCGTGCTCTCCACGCTGAAGGGACCGGAAGGATGAGACGACACACCGTGTACCTGACTGTCACCGAGCAGACTATCTGGCGGGTCGGCGTCGACGCGCAGAACCGCAGAACAGGTATCCGTAGTCGCGGCGCTCCACGACGGCTCCACCCTCGACCTGATCCCGGACACGGACGAGTGCGTGGTCGCCCGCCGGGCGAAGTCGTGAGCGAGCCCGTCGTAGTCGTGGCGGCCGGCGAGCAGGTCACGGTGTGGCCGGCCGGCGACCTGCCCTACCTGCACAACATGGTCTGCATCGGCGCGGGTCTGGACACCGCCGTCGGACGCATGTCCGCCGAGGAGTGGCAGCGCGTACGCGGCGAGCTGCGCGCCCGAGTGCCGCACGTGAAGATCGCCGACATGCGGCGGTCGCGGTGACTGAGCCGGAGCCGCCGCGGATGGCCTGCGCCGTCTGCGCCCGCGTGCTGGACGCCGTGACGACGCCGCCGAAGTACGGCTTCCTCGGCGTGACCAGCTACCGGCACGGGCTCGCCGATCTACCCGAGGACCACCCGGCGGTGCCGGTGCCGCCCGACCAGGTGCACACGGCCGCACGCTGCGACTTCTGCTCGGCCGACGACCCGGCGTGGATCGTGCCGGCCCGCTCGTTCCGGCTGGAGGCGGTGCCGCAGGCGCACTCGGTCGAGGCATGGGCGGCGCTGCGCCGGCGCGTGCTGGCCGCGTTCGCCCGCCGCGAACAGGTCACCCCCGGGATGGCCGCCGGGCTGAACCGCCTCTACAAGCAGCTGCGGGCCAACCTGCTAGGCCCGCCGATCCGGAAGGAGGCGCCGTGCTGATCCGCGGCGAGGAGATCCCCGACCAGGAAGCGCTCGGCGAGATCGTGGACAGCCAGGGCGAGGTGACCGACTGCAGGTGCGGCTGGCCGATCACGTTCTACGACGGCGAGTGGATGCACGTGTTCAACGACCGGTTCGCCGGCACCGAAGACCACGAGCCGAGCCCGGCGTACGAGCAGTGGTGCTCGCAGTGCGGCGCGCCGCTGGACGATGGCGAGGGCTACGACGGCAGCTGCGGCAACTGCGCTGACCGCGCCGAGGCGAAGACCGAGCGGGAGCGCTCACCGGCGGTTCCATCCGCCGGGCTGTAGCCGGGCGGTCTCCGTGCCGTGGCACCGGCCGCACAGCTGTGAGCGGCGAATCCCGTGAGCTTCCTACACCGCGGGCCCCCCGCCAGTCCAGCACCGCCTGCTGCAGGGCTGGCACGCTGCCGTCGACCCGCCGCTGCCGGCGCGATCTGGAACTCCTGACCATCCACCCCCGGCCGGGTTGATCCAGGCGACCGCCCACCTGTACCCGCCTGAGGCCGACCGCGCGGCTGGCAGGTACGCGTCCACAACCGCGACCCAGGGCGCGAGCTTTCCGCTGGGCACCCTAGACGGCGCGCACGCCGCCCAGTACCCCACCCTCGACGAGGCGCTCGACGCCGCAGTCACCAGCCTGCGCGCCGATACCGGATGGCGCTGGACCGGCCGTAGCCGCCGGCGCCACCTTCAGCTACCGCCAGTAGGCCGTGCTGCGGCCTCGGGTCGGGCGGCGACTACCTGATGTTCAACGCCGACGCCGACCAGGTCGGCGATCTGCCCACCTGGGACTGGTAACCGCCAGACCCAGCAGCCCACCCATTTGACCCCTTCCGGGGATCGTGCCGGCCGCGTGCCGCAACCCCGGGGGGCCACCCCGGGGTGGGCACGCGGCCCGGCGCGGTGACCTGGACTCCAAGAAAGGACGCGGGGCCATGTTCGAGCCATCCGCGCAGATCGAGTCCCTGCTCACCGCCGTCGCCGTGCGGCCGGCCGCCGCCAAGGGAATGCGGGCGATGATGCAACGCGAGCAGGAGTTCCCCAGCCCGTCGCAGGCCAGGCTCACCGGTATTGCCCTGGACCCGTACGGTCGGGAGTTCGCTGACCGGGTCCTGGACGCCTACTGGTCGGACAAGCCGCGTCAGCAACACATGCTCAGCTCCAGCAGCACCCACCGTGAGGTCATCATCGGCGGCGGATTCCACGCGGCAGCCTACGCAGCGGTCCGCGTCCTGAGCGGATACCCGAAGCCGCTGGTGCTGGAGCGCAACGAGCGTGTCGGTGGCGCGTTCGCCATGACCGCGCGGCCGACGTTCTACCTCAACGCCCGCAACCGCGCGGGAGGCGCCGGACTGGCAGGCGACCAGGGAGCAAGCCTGAACTACCTGCCGGGTGCACCGATCCAGGCAGCGAACGTATCCATGGCCGAGTACCAGACGAACACGGACATGGCGTTCGTGATCCGCCTCGCGTTGGCGCAGTTCGCCGACCTGGTGACCAACGCCAACGTCCTGTCCGTCACCCGAGACGGAACGAGGGTGGAGATCGAGATCGAGGGTAACGCGTCGCTTCTGGCCGGGCGGGTCATCGACGCCCGGGGCTTGGGTGATCCGGACGGGCAGGACGTGGCCGACGGCACCACGATCCTCACCTTCCCGCAATTCATGCAGCGCATGGCCGGTGTGTGGCCGCTGCGCGGTGTGCGGCGTGTCGCGGTTGTCGGTAATGGTGACTCCGCCAAGTGCGCCGTCGAGTCGTGCCTGGGCATCGCGCCGCAACCGTTCATGGCCGCTGTCGCGCTGGACCGTGTGGACCGGATCGACTGGTACTCCGACACACTGCCGACCACATGCGAAGGGTGGCAGCAGGACATCCGCGGCAGGTACCAGGCCATCGGCCGCTACCTGCGGCCGGACCGCTTCGGCGTCCGGCGACTCAACGTGCTCGGTCGCCGGGCACGGCCCGTCGCGCTGCCCGGCGCGGGACTCATCGATGGCCGCACATACGACCTCGTCGTCATCTGCACCGGCAACCGCGAGACGGACGTCGACGGGCTCGACGTCGGGTCCTTCGACCAGTACACGACCGCCGACGGGAACGTCGTCGCCCGTGAGCACTACGACCTGCCCGCGTTCCGTGTCGGTCCGCACGCGAGACTGCCCTTCACCCAGCAGGAGCGAGCAGACGGCGTCGCGGACATCGCCGCCAACGCCGTCTCGATGTTCCGAACGGCGACCAAGACCGCCGCGTTGGCGGCAACGCTTCCTGCAGTGACCCGGGATTAGCCCACAGGCGTCGCCTGACCGCCCGGCATCAATGCCAGCACGACGGTGACGGGGTAGCCCCGGCGGGTGGGGCCGTCGCCGTCAGCGCCGACGACCTCGACCGAGCCGAATGGGGCCGTCCGCGCCGGGATGCAGGCCGCCGCGACCAGTGGATCTGGCTGGGCTCGCCGCGCACCCCGGCGCCCACGAGCTCATCTCATCGATCTGGACTCTGTCGCACTGGCCGTCGCCCGGCCACCGGCACCGCCGCATGGGGATAGCAGGATCGGCGTGCCGTGCAACGCGCCGTTGCGGGCGACCCGTTCGCGGAGGTCACCCACAGCGGCAAGCTCGGTGTCCTCGGGGCGGGCCGGCTCGGTGAGGAAGTCGTAGACGTCCAGCTCCCAGCGCCCTGCAGGCTCCGCAGCCGCCGGCTCCCGCCCGCGGCGCGGCGCCGTTCGTCGCCGAGGCGATCAGCGCCGCCCCGCGCCGCTGGGGCTACCGGTCAGCTGATCGTGCGGGCCGACTCCGCCTACTACGCCGCCGCGGTCCGCCGGCTACACGCAGGACACGGTTGCCAAGGCACCCCGGGTCCGCCGGGTCTGTAGGACGCACTTGAGCCGGCGACAGACCAGCGGGCGGCGGACTCTGGCCGAGATCATCGACGAGCACCGCCGGGTGGCGCTGGAACACGACGGCGGGCGCCCGGACCCAGTGGCGGTGCATGGTCTTCCGCAAGGCCCCCGACCTGCCCGGGCCCGGCCCGGCAGTTGCCCACTGACCGGCAGACACCGCCGGTGCCCGACGACACCGGTTCGGAGCGGCCGGCGCCGGCGGCACGACCGCTGTCCCGGTCATCGGACTGGCTGCCGGCGGCTGCGCGTGACAGGGCCGCCGGCCGATCCACCCGCGACCAGCCCGGCGTCGCGCCCACCACCTCACCCCGAATAGGGCCGCCGCGCCGCCGCGCCCGCACGACGGATGGCCGGCGGCCGTCCTCACCCACACCACACCGAAGGGAGACCACAGTGAAGGCGGAGATTGCCTACCCCCGGCTGCTGGCCGCCGTGCGCGCGATCAGCCGGTACACCACCACGCGCGCCCCGCTGCTGCACCTGCACAGCCGTGCTGACACGCTCACCCTGGCCGCCGGCGCCGCCGAGCACACCGCCGAGGTCGACCTGCCCGGCGCAGGCGGCGACGGCCGATGCGCGGCGCCGGCCGGCACGCTGCTGAAGGCGCTGACCGCGGCCAAGCCGGCCGGGCGGCCGAGCACAGCCGCCACGGTCAGCATGCGGGCCAAACCCGGACGGCTGACCCTGTCGGTCACCCGCGGGCCGTCCGGCCCGCTCAGCCTGAGCATCGACACCCGCACCCCCAGCCCGCCCGAAGCCCCGCTGCCGGCAGAGCTCGCAGCGGTGGTGGCCGCTGGCCCCGTGCCCGCATGGTGCCAGCTGGTCGGCGGCGTCGCGTGGGCGGCCGGCCAGCAGCGCACGCAACCGGCGCTGGCCGTGGTCCGACTGCTCCGGGAGCCCGGCGCGGTGCTGCGGGTCGAGGCCACCGACTCCCACCGAATCCACCGCGGCATCTGGGGGGAGCCCGCCGCCACGGCGGTGGACGCGATGATCCCGGTCACCGCGGCCGCCCAGGCGATCGGCATGCTGACCGGCTGTGACCCGGCCGGGCAGCTGGCCGTGTACGCCGACCCGGACCGGGTGCTCTGGCAGACCAGCCGGGTGCGGATCTCCGCGCCCACCCGGCCCGGTCCCTACCCGAACCTGGAGGCGATCCGCGAGCAGCTGCTCGCCGACGCCACCGTCAGCTTCACCGTCGACCGGGCCGCCACCCTGGCCGCGGTGCAGGTCGCCGCCCGACTCGCGACGGCCACCGGCGGCCTCGTCGGCATCGACCCCCACCCCGGCGACGGCCTCGCCGAGGTGACCGTCGACGGCCAAGCCGCGGCACCCACCTGGCAGGCCCAAATCGGCCTCGGCGCAGCGGCCGGGCCGGTCTACCCGCTGCGGTTCAACCCCCGCTACATCCGGCAGGCGTTCGCCTTCCTCACCGGCCCGAGCGTGTCCATCGCCGCGGTCACCGGCCGGCGGGCGGTCCTGCTGCACTCCGGTGACCGGCACGCGATCGTCATGCAACGCGGCCCGGCCGCGACCGGGCAGGCAGCATGACCGCCGACCCGACCGCCGCCAGCCCGGCCCGGCCCGAACGATGACCGGCCCGCCCCGCCGACACCGGCCAGGCCGGCGGGCAGCTGGGGCGGCAGCGCCGTACCAGGCGCCCCGCCGGCCGGCGCTGCCCGCCGGCCAACTGCGCGCCCTGGTGCTGGCGCACCTGCAGGCCCACCCGGAGCTGGACTTCAGCCCCGCCGAGCTGGCCAACGTGCTGCACCGCTCCCGCGGCGCGGTCATCAACGCCTGCCAGCGGCTGGTCGGCCTCGGCCTGGCCGTCCGCACCCGCCAGCAGCCGCAGCGCTACCGGGCCGCCCCGCCGCCGGACGACGGCGACCAGCCCAACCCACCCTGACACCCAACGCACCCTGACACCCCGCCCGTACAAGCCACCGGTCAGCAAACCGCCGGCACAAAGCCGGCCCGAGCAGCGGCGGGGCGGCCGCGGGCCAACCGACCTCCGCGTCCGCCCGGTACCTGATCGTCCCGGCCGCACGCCCCGCCTCTCCGCCGGAACGGAGCACCCATGTCCACCCGCACCGTGTCCAACCCTGCCGTGCACCAGCATCAGCGGTCGCCCGCGCCGCCGGCTCGACGGTTCGCGGTGGCAGCGTTCGTCCTCGGCGTCGCCATCGGCTACCGCCTGGGCCACTCCCGCACCCGGGTGCTGCGCCGGCAGCTGGCCTGGCAGCGGCATGCCGCCCGGCACGACCCGCTGACCGGTCTGCCCAACCGCGCCGTCGTGTACGACCTGCTCGACCACACCAACCCAGCGCTGGTCGGGCTGTGCGACCTCGACCAGCTCAAAACCGTCAACGACCACCACGGCCACCACGCCGGCGACCAGCTGCTTCGCCTAGCAGCGCCGGCAGGACCACGATCATCAGCGGCGGAACGACGAACGCCAGGCCCGCCATCAGCAGGGCAAGGGTCCAGAAGAAGATCTTCATCGCCACTCCCTCCTCTCGCGCGGGGGTCACCATCACCCTTGACTGTGGTCGCACCCTTGCCCGGCGACCACGACCGAAGGTCCCCGCCCAGAGAGGGCCGAAGTCAGTACCTCCACGGGATGCGCGCTGCGGCGGCGGCAAATGCGGCAGGCGGGCCAGCGACTCGCAGCTGGCGGTGTTGCGTTCGCCGTGCCCGGGCGCAGGTCGGCCAGCAGCTCCTCCACATCCCGATACGACAGGCCGTACCGGAGGTACCAACGCGCCGCCACCGTGATCACCTCGGGTGCGAACCGGAAGCCGGCGAAGGCCGACCTGTCCGGGACCCGACTGGGCCGGCGTCGACGCATCCACACAGCCTGCCTCACCACCCACCCGACGCGGAGATGATCAGCCAACGCAACACCGCCGCCCAACGACCCGACCGCGCTGCCCGCCCCTGCAGCAGTGCCGGGCGAAGCCGGATGTGTCGAGATCATTTCCGGTTGCGGTAGTAGTCGCGCCAGATGAGCCGGTGCACCGGGATGAGCCGGGGGATGGTTCGTAGGCCGGGGATGAACGGGACCAGCGCCAGCAGCAGGGTGAGCAGCGCCATCAGTCCCCAGACCAGCGCGTCGGCGTTGTCGGAGGTGGAGAACGGTTTGATCTGGTACCAGAAGGTGTAGAGCCACAGCCAGGCCTGCCCGGGGTAGTTCCCGGTCTCGTTCATCATTCCCCACTGGTCGCCGCCCAGGTGCTGGGCCCGGGCCTGATCCTCCAGGTAGGAGCCGTCGGCCAGGAACAGCAGCGGCTTGGTGTAGTCGCTGGCGTAGAACTGGCCGCCCTGGCTGGCCAGCGCGCCGTCCAGGCCGCCGCTGCTGGCCAGGTCCAGCAGCCGGCGGGCCAGCGTGGGGACCGGGCCGTAGTCGCCGGGGGCAACCTTGGCCGGGTCGCCGTCGGGTGCCTTGGACAGGGCGTCGCCGTACGTGCTGGCCCAGGTGGTCTGCTGGTCGGCGGTGGCCGCGGTGTAGGTGTTCAACGCGGCGGTGAGGGCGGCGTCGTTCGGCACCGCCCGCAGCGGGCCGAGGACGAAGTCGTTGGCGGTATCGACCGGCACCCGCACCCCGCCCCAACGCTGCAGCGGCAGCGGCCCGAGTTTCTGCCCGGCGTCCGGGGTGTTGTTGTACGGGGCGCCGTAGCCGGCCGTGCCGCTCTGCCCGTCCAGTTCGGACACGGCGGTCGCGACGACGTCGTTCGGATCCGCCTTCGCCCACGCCTGCAAGGTGATCGGCTTCTCGTCCGGGGAGGAGAACACCGCCGCGAGCAGCACCGTGAGCACGGCGACCACCAGGGTGGCGATCACGAACTCCTTGACGATGTCGTAGCGCCGCCACGGCCCGGGCCAGGGTTCGGCGTCACGGCCGCGGTGTCGCCGGGAGACCGGCCGGTCGGTCGTCGTAGTCATGGCGAGACCTCCCTCGCCGGGTCGCCGGGAGCCGCCGCGTCCAGCGGCGGCACCACCCCGCGGCGGCGGACCAGCAGCACGTGCAGCACCACCAGGGCCCCGACGACCAGCGGCAGCAGCAGGACGTGCCAGAGCAGCATCTGCCCGGTGTTCAGGACGTTGAACCAGGCGCCGACGCCGACGGAGTTCAGCCCGTCCTTGGCCTGCGTGGCGATCCACTGCGAGTCGAAGTTCTGCTGGACCAGGTAGCCGGTGAAGGCGGTGCCGATCGAGGCGACGAAGGCGACCACGCCGGTGATCCAGGTCAGCGCCCGCCGTCCCCGCCAGGCGGCCATGAAGAACTTCCCCCACAGGTGGATCACCATGAAGAAGAAGAACAGCTCGACGCTCCACAGGTGCAGCGAGTTCACGAAATGCCCGACCGTCGAGGAATGCCACCAGGCCGCGCCGGCCAACGCCAGCCAGGCCCCGGACACCAGCACCCACACGAACGCGGCGATCGTCAGCACCCCGAACACATAGATCCAGCTGGACACGTAGGCCGGCTGCCGATCAGGCAGCAACTGCTCCGGCGGCAGCACCGCGACCGCGCGCCGGCGCAGCGCGCCGGTCCAACCTCCTGCGGCGAGGGGGTCTTCGTCCTGGCCGGTCATGGCCGGCGCCGTCCCTTCGGGAACGGCAGGAGGAGCGCCAGCACGAACACCACCACCATCACCGCGATGACGACCAGGTTCGCCACCGAGATCTGGACGACCCCCCAGGTCACGTAATGGCCCGGACGGTCCAGGTTCACCGGCGCGGCGACCAGGTTGACCATCACGCTTCCCCCCAATCTCGAGCCGCCTGACAGGCGGTGCCCGGCACCCAACATCAGCTGGGTCAGGCGGATTGTGCCACGCCCCGCCGATATGACCAGGGCTGATAGACCCTGTCCGCGCCGGATCCACGTACAAATATTCGACGAACCCCAAGTCACCGCAAAAACAATCCCGGTGCGTCTTGGCAATCTTCGGGCCTATGTGCGGTCGACCTGTAGAAGCCCTGCAGGCGGGTCGATCACGGCCTCACCACGGGGTTGGCGCGTTGTCTCAGTGGCGCAGCATCTCGGTGAGCGGGCGGCGCGGGGTCAGGGCGTGGGGCGGGCCGGCGGGGCGGCCGAGTCGAAGGATCAGCTGCGGGTGCCCGTCGAGGCGGAGCTCCTCACGTACCTGGGTGCGCAGCCGGTCGATCTCCAACGGCTGGTTGAGGTAGGAGGCGCAGACACCGGCGGCGCTGGCCACCAGCAGCAGCCGGTGCAGGGCCTGCCCGGCCCGCAGCCAGTCCGCCGGACCGTCGCCGGGGGTCGTCAGCGCGACCACGGTCGGGTGCGCCTCCGGCCGCTCGTCCCACCCGGCCATGTCCCGGCGCCCGCCGCTGAAGTCGCGCAGCGGAAACTCGGCCGCGTGACCAGCGCCCGCGGTCGGCCCCAGGGCGGCGACCGGGACACCCGCCCGGCCGCCTTCGGGCGTGCCGACCCAGCGTGCCAGCTCGGCGCGGAACGCCGGGTCGGCCTGCTGCTCCCGCTCGGCGGTCGTCGCCAGCGCGGCCAGCCCCCGCCGCTCCCCTTGTCCCACCACCCAGCGCAGCGCCGCGCCCTCCGCCTCGGCCGCTTCGGCCAGCGTCACCTGCAACGGCACCGGCAGCGGCTCGTCGGTGAACGGCCCACGCACGGTCCGCCGCCGAGGCAGTTCCGGGTACAGCCGGGCCTCCTCGTCGGTCGGCGCGCCGGCGGCGGCCGCCTCCACCACAGCGGCCAGGTCCTGCTCGCGGCGGTCCGGATGCAGCCGCACCCGCGGCCGCACCGACAGCCACGCCAGCGCCAGCCGCACCCCGTACACCGCCGCGCCCACCCCCAGCAGCAACTGCCTGCCCGCCGGATCGGCCACCGACATCCCCCGCGACCGATCCGCCCAGACCTCCACCGCGCCCGGGGCCACCCGGAACGCCCACGGCTGCGCGTTGTGGTGAGACGGCGCCCGCCCGGCCGCACGGACAATCTCCTCGGCATGCCGGACCAGGTCCGTCGAACCGGCCATCGCTCCCGTCATCGTCAGTCACCTCCGCGGCGTGATACGCGACAGCAGCAGCCTGGCACGGCCCGAGCGGTCCCGGACAGTATCGACCCGCCCGCCGCAGCGTCGACCTTGGCAACCGAGGCCACGGCACACTAGACGACCACTTGGGGGACCAGACTGAACCAAGGGTTGAATGCCGCCGCAGATCAGTGCGAGGACATCCGCAGTTGCCGATGGGCGGACCGCCGGCCGTTTGGCCCTGGGCGTCGCGGGCCAGCAACGGAAGGCGGTATAACCAAGTCCGGAGGTGGCCATCGTGGCGCGCATCGGTCGGTCTGTCGCTGGCGGTGACGGCGCCGCGGGTCCAAAGACAGTAGTAGGTGGTTGCGGCGCCCACAGTGACCGTGGCCGGCGTGTTCCTTGCTGTGAGACGCATAGGCGAGCCCGGTGGGCCGCGACGGCCCCTTGGGCGGCTGCCTTCACGGTGCCGGGGCGTCGACGCGCTGCAGTAGAGGCGTCGGACCGTGCCGGCGGCCATCGGGTGTTCTTCGGCGCACCCAACCCGCATGGCCTGACGTTGCCCGAACGGACGGTCCGGCGGCTGCCCGCCGGCCGTGCCATTCTACCCGAGAGGGACTTCCCGGACTGGGAAGACATCGACGCGTGGGCCGGGGCGATCGCCCGCGAGCTGTCCGGCCCGCTGCCCGCCGACCCGGAACCCGACGGCCATGTGCCCACCTGACGCCGCCGACCGAGCAGGCGGCGAGCACGACCAACTCCTCCGCGCCGGCCCGGCTCCGGTTCGGGAGCGCGGCGTCACGGTGCGGCCGTTCCCGTCCAGCCGCCGGCTGGTAACCGCGGCGGTCCGCGCCGGCCGCCGCATCGTGCCCATGCACGGGCTATTCGAGGTCGACATCAGCACAGCCCGGCGCCTGCTCGCCCAGGACGACCCGCCCCTGCCGCTCACCGCATTCGTCATCGCGTCGCTCGGCAGGGCAGCCGCGGCCCACCCGCAGGTGCACGCCTACCGCGACTGGCGCGGCCGGCTGATCGAACACCGTCACGTCGATGTTCAGACGCTGATCGAGGTGCCCACCGACCAGGGACCGTTCGGGCTGGTGCACGTCGTCCGCGACGCTGACGTCCGCAGCGTCGCGGAGATCAGCGCCGAGCTGCGGGCGGTCAAGACTGACCCCGCCAGCACCACGACGGGACGCCTGCTGAACACCGTCGCTCCCACCGTTGGACGGATTCCTGGCCTGTACCGGGCGATGTACGCGGCGATGAGCCGCTCCCGCCGCGTCCACCTCGCCACCGGAACGGTGCAGGTGACCGCAGTCGGCATGTTCGCCGACGGCGGCGGCTTCGCCATCGCCCCGCCCACCCTGGCGTCCCTCGTCATCGTTGTCGGCGGAGTCAGCAAACGTCCCCGCGCCATCGGCGACCGCATCGAGGTGCGAGACGTCCTCGACCTCACCCTCACCATCGACCACAACGTCGTCGACGGCGCGCCCGCCACCCGGTTCGCCGCCGACCTCAGACAGCTCATGACCACCGCTGCCGTACTAGCACCCGCCCAGATGCGCGCCGCGGTCGCGCAGGAGCTCAAGCCCCACTGACGGCTTGGCGATCATCGAAACGGCCCCACGGAGCGAAGCGACTGACAAGCCGCGTGCCCGCCGGTGTTCACGCCAGACATCGTCCACCACAGCCAGTGGCGGGCGAGCGCAACTGGAATGGTCTACAGGAGGCCAGGCGTCGCAGCTTCGGCGCGCCGCTTGATCGTGCGGAGCATCTTTCGTTCCATGACCAGGTGGGCGGGCTCGAGAACGGGCAGAGCCAGCGCCAGCACAGCCGGCCGCGGGTCAGCACGGACCCGGACGATCAGCCGGCATCCGCCGTCGACCGGCTCGAGTACGAAAGCCCACGTCCAGTCCAACACCGCACGTGACCGCTCCGACGCCGGTGCGGCAGTGAACAGGTCCATCCGGAAGCGCAGCACGATGCTTCGCGGCGGATCCAGACCGACAACGGTCGCCCCGCCACTCAGGCTAAACGCGACGGTGTCACCCACCGAAAGCGACTGCAGCTCCGGGATTATGCGTCCGGCGCTCCCGCCTTCAGCGAAGTCCCCGGCGCCGATCACACGCTCAAGCCGGTCGTAGCTGTACCAGCCGCCGCGTCCGTAACCCATCTGCACCAGCCATGGCCACACGTCGTCGACAGGTTTGTCGATCGTCACGGCATGTGTGGTCCGGTACCGGTCCTGGACGAGATGGTCCCCCGGCAGCCCACCGTCACGCTCGGCCGCGCTCGCACCCCACCCGCGCAGCCAGGGTCGCACCACGCCAGCGTAGACGGCCGACACCGTCGCAGCACACACCATCCGGCCCAGACGCGCCATGGTCAGACCATCGCAGCGCGTCGGCAGGCGCGACAGAGGCGGATGACCCGCGGCGAATACGCATCCCCGTCCCTGCTGGTGGCCGTCGAACTGGCCGCCCGCCGGACGCAGCCGCAGAGCACTTGACGGACCCGGGGCGACTCCGCGACCGGCTATCAGCCGCAAGCCAGCAAGCCTCTCAAGCACGGCACCCACGGTGATCAAGACCGTCCTCTGGCCCCTCCATCGAGTCGCGCATCGTCGACCCACTCCACCCCGGGCCCCCCAAGGGCGGTCCGATCCAACGGCCACCCCGGCCGGCTCCGCGGCGGCGGAGAAGAACCTGATCGTTCCCGGCGAACGCCTTCCGCTGTCCGCCTGCCCACCCAATGTACGCATGACTATGCGCCAAGCAGCGCATGCAGCGCGTCCGACTCTGCCGCAAGTCGTGTGGCCTGCGGGACGGCAGGGGAGGCGTTGGGTGGGGAGTCGACGGGCTGGCTCATCCTGCTGCGGATGCTCGGCATCCCAGCGGGTAGCTGATGTGCTGCCGCGCCGGTCAGGTTGAGGGCGGGCCGTCTGTGGTCGGGTCGGGGCTGGCGTGGAGTTGGTGAAGCAGGAATGCCAGTTCGTCGGCGCGCAGGGCGTCGTGCTGCTCGGCGGTCGCGCCGATCAGGGCGTGCCCGCCGTGCTCCTCCACCCGCAGCAGCACCGGATACTGCGAGCTGGTCGCGGCCTGCAGGCGGGCCGCGAACTTGCCCGGCTGCCAGGTCGGCACCCGCGGGTCGTTGAGCCCGGTGGTCAGTAGCACCGCCGGGTAGAGCTTGTCGTCCTGGATCCGGCGGTAGGCGTCGATGATGAGCAGGCTGCGGAAGCCGTCCTCGGTGCTGACCGTGCCGAATTCCGGCACGTTGATCGGACCGTTCTCGGAAAACTCGTTGCGCAACGCGTCGAGGACCGGCACGTGGATCACCATCGCGGCGAACAGGTCCGGCCGGCGCACCAGCGCACCACCGGTGGGGATGCCGCCGGCGCTGCCGGCCGACGCGGCCAGCCGTGTTGGCGTGGTGTAGCCCTCGGCGACCAGGTGCTCGGCGCAGTCGATGAAGTCGGTGATCGTGTTCTGCTTGGTCAGTAGCCGGCCGGCCTGGTGCCAGGCCTTGCCGTACTCGCCGCCGCCGCGGACGTGGGCGACCGCCCAGACGCAGCCGTGCTCCAGCCAGGCCAGCACGGCGGGCAGCGATCGGAAGGCTGGGATGTACGGCTCGCCGTAGGAGCCGTAGGTCTCCAGCATGGTCGGGTGGCTGCCGTCGCGGGGCAGGCCCTTGCCGTGCA
>WNGE01001583.1_pt1 | contig 29765 bp, 25 predicted proteins | sample 5400651 | NCBI WGS metagenome assembly WNGE01 (sample SAMN13153370, study PRJNA577476) | soil metagenome | isolation source: 60 cm soil or saprolite under grassland replicate 2 | place: USA:California | collected 2016-06-15
CCCAGCCAGACCGGCACATGGCGCGGATCGAGCAGCACAAGCGTGGCGGCTGCGGCAACGGCCGCGCCGATCCAATATGAGCCGTTGATGATTAGATCGACTCGGCCACGCACGCGCGCGGGAATCAGTTCGTCAATTGCGGAATTGATTGCAGCGTATTCACCGCCAATGCCCGCACCTGTGATTGCGCGAAAGAACGCGTAGCTCCAGAAGTTCCAGGAAAAAGCGGACAGTGCCGTTCCGATCAGATAAACCGCAACTGTGATGAAGAACAATTTCTTGCGTCCAAACCGATCGGTTCCATAACCGAAAAGCAGCGCGCCGAGCACTGCGCCCGCGAGGTAACAGGTCGCGCTCGCGCCGACGCGAGCAGGCGTTAATCCGAGCGTTTCGGGTCGCGTTAAGATTCCGCCCAGCGCCCCGGCCAGCGTAACTTCAAGACCATCGAGAATCCATGTCGCGCCTAGCGAGACAACAATCAGCCAATGCCACCTGCTCCACGGCATACGATCCAGCCGCGTCGGCACATGAGACTCAATGATTTTTCCGTTTGCCACTCAGGCAGTGTTTTCGCGCAAATAAACGCAGGACGCAAAATTCGCTTTTAAGTTCCGCTGTAGCCACGGCGCTGTGCGCCGTTCGTACTTCGACCAGCTCGAAACTCAGACGCCCCACAGGGGCGTGGCTACAGGATTTGTCACACGGCTTCTAGCAGCTCTATCGAGTCGCCTTTGTGCAGCATGCCTTCCACGATGACCGCACCGTAAACACCAGCCATGCCCTCGTGAGCTTGCGCTACTTTCTTCAGTATCGCCGGCGTTTTCTCTCCAGTATCGGGATCGAGCGTGATCATGACGCACCGCGCATCGCGCTCCAAGATCCTGACGACGACTTTCGACCCGATCCGCAGCGACCGACCGACAAAGTCATTTTCGGCGAACCCGTCACTGGACGCTAAGTCCACGTAGACGTTTGCGCGGAAACGGCGAGTTGGCGCGCCGATTGCAAACTAAAGATCGACACTGGTCGGCAATCGGTCATGGCGCGCTCGGATCGCATCAACGTGAGCTGATGCTTTTGGTCGATGTCGGTGCGGAGCATGTCCATCAGCGCTGGATCAGCAATTGCGAGTGTTCGTCCATCCGGAGTTTCAACATCAACCATTAACTCTGAAGGGTCGGCCCAAACCGCATTCGCGCCCATGCTCGCCGCTTCCGTCAAGTTGATAGGCCGCGCCGCTTTGTCGGGATGACGGAAATGCGGACGATATTGTAGAAGTCTTTGCTGCTCGCGAGCTGTTAAATAAGGAAACCCCTTGGGACTCGCCGAACTTTTAAAGGCGAACAGGCGATCGCCATAGATTCCAGAGAAACCCGCAAAAGCTTCATCCAACTCCTCGCCACGCATGCTCTTCACAGGATAACGCCAAAGGCTCTCAACCTTTCCGACGATGCTCATGTTTTAAAACTCATCTAAAATAGCCTGTCATCTTGAGCGGAGCGAAACATCTCTGGCCTATTTTCGTTGGGACGATCAATTCTAAACTAATCCGAGATTCTTCGCTTCGCTCAGAATGACACTATGAGATGCCTTGTCAGTGTCTTTCGAAATGCGCGGAGTCAGTCCGATTACGATTTGCCAATTACGATGTCGCCGTAGGTGCTGTTGACGATTGCCTTTAATTCCGCTTGCTCGGCCGCAGGCACGCTGAACTTGTCGAGTGTGTGCTGAAAATCATCCATGAACGCGTCCCATTCTTTCGGCGTGATATTCAGGTGGTCGTGAGACTCGCGCATAGAACGTCCTGTATATTTCTGTGGTCCGCCGCTCGCCCAGCCGACCATTTCGGTAACGAGATACTTAAAGCCCGCCGGCGGAACCTTGTGATGCGCTTCATTCACGGCTGGGTTGGCGTTCAGGCGGGGATCGGTCATGACGCGGTCGATAAAGTCATCGACCACGGTCGCAATGCTGTAAATTCCACCGAGGCGATCGTAGAGGGACGGTTGGCCTGTTTGTGCTGACATAGCTTCCTCATGATGTGTTTACCAGTTCGTCGCCGATATGGCAACTACTGGCTTTGATCAGCGCGGCGCATCAGCGCGTTTGCTGGTAAGGTCGGGTCAAGAACCTTCTGCGCGCACTCGACGCCCGCAACCGGTAGCTTAGCAGGATCGAGCAACCCGATCTGAACAAGCACCGATGCCTGATCCCAATAAATGTGCTCATGGGCCAGCTTGCCGTTTCTGAATCGAACGATTGCAACTAGAGGAATCTCCACACGCTTTCCGGTCGGAGCGACCCCGGGCAACATCCAATCCATCGGGATCGTGTGAGTGAACTTAAATATCATTTCGTCCACTATTTGATCCTCGTCGACAGTTCGCGAAACGGGCGTCATTTCGGTATCCGGCGGCATCTGAGGAATGAAGCGTTTCGAGTAGAACTCCCGCAATTCTTGTTGGCCGGTGCCGCCAGTTAAAACTGGAATGTGATTTACGTAAGCGTCTTCGACCATCGTGGCGAGCGTGTCGTCGGTGTTGCGGGTCGAGAACTCATACTGCACATGCTCTTCCCACAGTTTGCACAGAGCTTCCTGCCCAGGGCTAAACTTTGAGTTTGCGTCTTTGTGCTCGGGTTTCGCCATGATCTTCTCGTCTTGCGCAAACTGTTACTTGTCGTCGCGAAAAGTCACGGCGCCGGTGTCGAGACTGTAATAGCCACCGATCACCTGTACTTGACCGGAATCAACTTTGCCCTTGAGAATTGGCGTTGATAAACGCAGAGCGTCCACAACGTGTTTCACGTTCGCCTTAATCGTCGCGTCCAGATCACTTTTCGGCGTCGAATCTACTACGGGCTTGATGGCCGTGACCAGTGATTGAATATGCCCTGGTGCTTTGCCTTTCGCAGCGACGGTTTTCATTGCGGCGTCGACGGCGCCGCAACTCTGATGGCCGAGCACAACAATCAGGCGTGCGCCCAAAATATCGACCGCGTACTCGATGCTTCCCAGGCCTTCATCGTTGAGCACATTGCCCGCTACTCGAATGATGAAAAGATCTCCGAGGCCTTCATCAAAGACGATTTCGGGTGGCACACGCGAATCGGAACAACTGAGGATGATCGCAAAAGGGTGCTGACTCTTCGCCAGTTCTGCGCGTCGTTTGGCGGCCTGCTCGCTAGTCATGCCGAGGGAAATCATGCCAGCATTTTCATAGCTGTCGGCCGCCATGTACTTTCTTTCATCAACCGATTCGTGCGGATGCTGCGGATTTCCGGCGGTGAATCGGCCATTGCCTTCCTTTAACCGCGAGATCGCTTCCGCTGGAGAAACAATTGGCTGATCTGGATGCGTGGGATCAGCCGCTCGGGCAAAGTGATTTTCGCAAAGCAAACTGACCACGATGAAGCAACAGACGATTTGCGACTTTTTCATGCGGTGATTTATCCGGTTGCGAAGCGTTTGTCCATTCCAGCTAATTGTAGTGTCGCTCTCATAATTTGATCGATGTCATTACCGTTCAGAGTTCGTGCGAATGTTTTATTTTGAATGTAATCAATGAGTCGTTCATCGCGCAGACAGTGGATCTGCCGGGTTGAACCAAAATCGGCTTCCACGTACGCGATCGGGAAGACGATAAGTCCCCGAACAAAATAATCCTTTTCGGTCAGCGCCTTGACCTTATTTTGGAAATCCATCACGGCTCGAAGCATATTTTTGATTGCCGGTTTATCGGGTGGCCGTCCATTCCACAATAGCTCGCCTTCGCCATCGCCCTTTACTGTTCCGTTCCAGTTCTTGACATCGATTACATAGATACCGGTCGGACCGATAACAACATGATCGATGTTGCCCAACGTCTTTGTCAGATCATTAACGACAACGTAACCGTCGGGAAGGGCCTCTAGCGTGTTTGCGATGGCGAATTCGCCCACCGTTCCTTTGCGCCACGACATTCGTTCTCGGTCAATAGCGTCCATCCTTCTCAGGCCCAACGACCGATTAAGAAGACTAAGATCCAGAAGAGGGTGGCAACCAGGACAGCGGGCTGCCAGCCAAGACGCGCGATGGGAAGCACACTGCCAAGGGCAAAACCCCCGATTAGCGAAAGCACAGCGATTCCAACGAATGCTACCAGCAAGAATCGCCGAGTCCTTTTATACGATTCTTCAGCTGCATTTCTGCCAGCTTTGCCAAATACTTGCGCCATGATTGTTCGAGCGAATCTAAAATCAACCCCGAATTATTCAGAGCCGGGTGTCTTGATTCCGTTCAGTCCGCCTCAGTGTTGATCCGTAAAGGAAACATCGAGAGATTCCTCGACTCCGCTCGGAATGACATCAGGCAACTACACGTCGTAGTACGTCGCGAACTCGTACGGGTCCGCCTTCGCCTAGGCTACGGCGTGACAAGTGCGGGCCGGACACCGGCGATCAAACGTCATAGTACATTGCAAATTCGTAAGGGTGCGGTCTTAAACGGAGCGCGTCGTATTCTTTTTGTTTCATGTCGATCCAGTTGGCGATGAAGTCTTCGTTGAAGACGTCGCCGCGCAACAGGAAGGCATGATCGGCTTGGAGCGCTTCGATCGCGCCGCGAAGTGAATCAGGCACGCTGGCGACCTGCGCGAGTTCTTCCGGCGGCAGTTCGTAAAGATTTTTGTCGAGCGGGTCGCCGGGGTCTATGCGGTTTTGGATTCCGTCGAGGCCCGCGAGCAGCATTGCCGAGAATGCGATGTAAGGATTCGCTGAAGCGTCAGGCGTGCGGAACTCGAGCCGCTTCGCTTTGGGACTCGCGGAATACGTGGGAATACGGACCGCGGCAGAACGGTTGCGCGCGGAATAGGCCAGGTTCACCGGCGCTTCGAATCCCGGCACAAGACGCTTGAAACTGTTGGTCGTTGGATTGCAAAAGCAGGTGAGCGCAGACGCATGTTTCAAGATTCCGCCGATGAAAAACAGCGCCATCTCACTCAGTCCTGCATACCCGTTTCCGGCAAACAGCGGTTTGCCATCTTTCCACAGCGAGATGTGGGTGTGCATGCCGGAGCCGTTGTCACCGAACAGTGGCTTCGGCATGAACGTGGCCGTTTTGTTGTGCTTCCGCGCGACGTTGCGAATGATGTATTTGTAGTACTGCATCGAGTCGCTCATCACTTTCAAGGGCGCGAAACGAACATCGATCTCGGCCTGACCCGCAGTGGCCACTTCGTGGTGCTGTTTATCGACGGGGATACCTGCTTTCTCCAACTCGAGCGCCATTTCGTTGCGGATATTTTGCAGCGAATCCATCGGCGGAACGGGAAAATATCCTTCCTTTGGCCGAATCTTGTAACCGACATTCGGAAACTCTTCACGCGCGGTGTTCCAATGGCCTTCGGCACTGTCCACGAGATGGAATGACGAATTGCCGGAGTAACTGAAGCGCACGTCATCGAAGATGAAAAACTCGGCTTCCGGCCCGAAGAATGCCGTATCAGCGATGCCGGTGCTCTTTAAATAAGCTTCTGCTTTTTCGGCAACACCGCGCGGGTCCCGATCGTACGGTTCGCGGGTGATGGGATCGACAATGGTGCAAATCAAACTCAGCGTCGGCTCAGTGTTGAAGATATCGATCCACGCCGTCGAGGGATCGGGAATGACGAGCATGTCCGAGGCGTTAATGACTTTCCACCCGCGAATGCTCGAGCCGTCGAACCCGAGTCCGTCCGTAAAAATATCGTCGCTGTAATCGCTGAGGGTGGTGGTGAAATGCTGCCAGGTGCCGGGCAGATCGGTGAACTTGAAATCCACGAGTTTCACCTCGTGGTCTTTGATCATTTTGCTGACGTCGGATGGAGTTTTGTCTTTGGCCATGGTTTCGTTGAATCGTTGAAGGGTTGAATCGTTAAGAAAGTTAAATTGTTAAAACGTTAGATGGTACATCGTCAAGTTCCCGAACCGCTTCAACGTTTTAACGCTTCAACGGTTAAACGATTAGCGGCACGGAGCGCCGTCAGACCGCTTTTTCGCCGATCTCTTCCGTGCGGATGCGTACCGCGTGTTCCACCGGGAGAACGAATACTTTTCCATCGCCGATCTTCCCGGTCTTGGCTGCGGCGACTACCACATTCACCGCCCTTTCCACCATATCGTCCGTCATTACCACTTCCACCTTGACTTTCGGCAGAAAATCCACCGTATACTCGCTCCCCCGATAAATTTCGGTGTGTCCTTTTTGCCGGCCGAAGCCTTTAACTTCAGTGACGGTCATCCCTTCGATGCCAAGCTCGGCCAGCGCCTCTTTGACCTCTTCGAGCTTGAACGGTTTAATGATGGCTTCCAGTTTTTTCATGTCGAAGTAAACTCGGTATCGCGCGGTGCTTTGCAACCCGCCTTCGCTGCGGTACGGCGCGGCAGGTCGAAAGCTATGTGCAGCACGCGCTCTCATAGCAATAGTGCGGTGCGAATGCAATCACCAATTTTTAGACCATAATCGGCGCCGCTTTTTAGCCTCGACGATTCGACTTTACTTTGATCATATAAGATTGAGCCCAGAGGGAAAATGGCTGCCGAAACCCAAAAAGAGATCCAGCTCGAGATCGCCCACGTTTTGTTCATCGATACGGTTGGTTACTCGAAGCTTTCCATTAACGAGCAACGCGCGGTGGTTGATGAGCTCACGCAAATCGTTCGCGCAACGGAGCAATTTCAAAAAGCAGAGGCCACGGAGCGTTTAATCAAGATCAGTACCGGCGACGGCATGGCATTGGTGTTTTACACCAGTCCCGAAGCGCCAGTGCGTTGCGCGATGGAACTAAGCCGCGCGCTCAAAGGTCACCCGCGCTTGCGTCTGCGCATGGGCATCCATAGCGGACCGGTTAGCGGAGTGATTGATGTTACTGGTCGCACCAATCTGGCTGGTGCTGGTATCAATACCGCGCAGCGCATCATGGCTTGCGGCGATGCCGGCCACATTCTTGTGTCCAAACATGTGGCCGAAGATTTGGAAGAATACGACGAATGGCGGCCACTTCTGCACGACCTGGGCGAGTGTGAGGTGAAACACGGTGTCCGCGTCTCCCTCGCGAATCTCTACACTGAGGAACTCGGAAATCCGGCCATACCAGAAAAGCTGAAAGCCGCGCGTGCTGCTGCTGCAGCAAAAAGAAAACGGACAGCATTCCGCTGGGTCTCCATGGGTGTGCTGGTCCTGCTCGCTGGAATCGCCGCCATCGGATTTCTCTTCTTCCGTTATGCACCGCGGTTCGCCGCGAGAGCCTTAGCGGTCCCGGAGAAAAGCATCGCGGTGCTGCCGTTTCAAAATTTAAGTGAAGAAAAAGCAAACGCCTTCTTCGCTGACGGCGTGCAGGACGAAATTCTAAGCGATTTGGCCAAGGTGGCCGATTTGAAAGTGATCAGTCGCACTTCCGTCATGCTCTACAAAGCGGGCAACCCACGCAATGTGCGCGAGATTGGCCAGCAACTTGGAGTTGCTCACGTGTTGGAAGGAAACGTTCAGCGTGCCGGTGGCAAAGTGCGCGTCAACGCGCAGTTGGTCGATACGCGCACCGACAAACACCTGTGGGGACAGACTTATGATCGCGATCTGGCCGACATTTTCGCAATCCAGAGCGAGATAGCGGAAAAAATCGCAGACCAGCTTGAAGCGAAAATTTCGCCTCGCGAAAAAGCGGCCATTGAGGAGCAACCTACCAAAGACCTTGCTGCCTATGATCTTTATGTCCGCGCAACAGCTTTGATCGACAACGCTGCAGACTACAAGGATTGTTTCCAGGCGGTGGATTTGCTCAATCAGGCAGTCGCTCGCGACCCCGGTTTTCTTCTCGCATATTGCCGGTTGGCTGAGGCGCACGATGTGCTCTACTTCACGTCCGTCGATCGCACGCCCAACCGCCTCGCCTTGGCAAAGGCAGCGATCGATTCCGCTTTTCGACTGAAGCCAGACTCAGGCGAGGCGCACCTTGCCCTGGCTGCGCACTTTTACCTCGGCTACTTGGATTACGACCGAGCCCGTGACGAGCTGGCCATTGCCGTCCGCACCCTGCCTAACAACGCACGGATTTTCGAATGGAGTGGACGCGTCGACCGCCGACAGGGCCGTTGGCATGATGCTGTGCGTAACCTGGAGCATGCAATGGAGCTGGATCCGCGAAACTTTAACATTCTCGAAGCCGCCGCGGTGACTTACAGCTACATGCGGGACTATGAACAAGCCAAAGCGATTTTCGATCGCATCATTGCTCTGGAACCAAAGAATATTGCAAACCGGCTTTGGCGCGCTTGTTGGATCGCGTTTGAGCAAGCCGATCTTCGACCGGTACAGGGTGTTCTGGGAAAAAATTTCACCGATAACCCTGCATTGTTGAGAACCAACGGACCGTGGTGCTTTGCCATGGCTTTATGGGCGCGCGACCCTGTTGCGGCTGATCGCGCATTGGCAGCGATTACCGAGAATACTTTTGGAGCAAGAATGGGATCTATTGTGTTTACCCGCGCTTACGCGGCAGGTTTGGTTGCCCGGATGAAAGGAGACGAGGACGGTGCACGGGCCGCCTTTAGCGCCGCGAGGACGGAACAGGAGAAAGTTGTCCGCGCACAGCCTGATGATTTAACGCAGAGCGTTGAACTTTGCTCCCTGGGCCTGATCGATGCCGCACTTGGGCGAAAGCAAGAAGCCCTCAGCGAGGGTCGCCGCGCGGCGGAACTTCTACCGGTGACCAAAACTGCGATCGAGGGCGCTGAGATCCTTTATTTTTATGCTGCGATCTGTGCGCAGGTTGGCGAGCGCGACCTGGCTATTGAACAACTTAAAACACTCGCCAAAATCCCGGTTGGCGCCCATTACGGTGAGCTCCGCCTCGATCCCTTTTGGGATCCGCTGCGCGGCGATCCGCGCTTTGAAAAAATCGTTGAGGAAGCGAAGCAGCCCGTGGCGCTGAAGTAGGAATTTTGTAGGGCAAGCGCACCGCTTGCCGTCGTAGACAAATGGCAGGCGATGCGCCCGCCCTACAATCTCGATGCGTTCGACCTTGCGAGTATTTCCGGGTCGCGCACGTCCGGTGCGGAACGGACCGAGCAAGCGCGGTAAGACTTCGTTTCAGATGACATGCTTGGTAAATTTGCCAAATTTTTTTGGCGCTTATACTGCAAACTAATGCCGCGCGACTCTTTCGTTCATCTGCATCTGCACACCGAATATTCGCTGCTGGATGGAAGTATCCGGATGAAAGAGCTGATGAAAAAGGCGGCTGAATACAAGATGCCTGCTGTCGCGATGACGGATCACGGCAATTTGTTTGGCGCGATTGAATTTTACCAGGAAGCGCAGCGCGCCGGGGTGAAACCGATCATTGGTTGCGAAGCTTATGTCGCCCCCGGTTCGCATAAGGACAGGCCGGGATCGCGGCGCGATGCGGCATACCACTTTACGCTCCTGGCGCGGGACGAAACTGGCTATCGCAACCTCGTAAAGTTGATTACGGCAGCGCACCTGGATGGATTTCATTATGCGCCCAGGATCGATAAGGAGCTTTTATCAGCGCATGCAGCAGGGCTGATCGGGCTGAGCGGTTGCCTTGCGGGCGAAATCAATAGCGCGATTCAGGCGAACAATCTGGAGAAGGCGAAACAGAGCGCCGCCGAATACCGCGACATTCTTGGCCCGGAGAATTTCTTCATGGAAATGCACGATCACGGCATGGAAGCGCAACGCCTGTGCAATCGTGTCCTGCCGAAGATTGCCCGGGACATCGGTGTGGGACTTGTTGCGGCGAACGACGTTCATTTTTTGCGCCGGAGCGATCACGACGCGCACGACGTGATGCTGTGCATCGGCACCGGCAAAATGGTCCAGGACGAAAACCGGATGCGGTATGTGCCGGAGTTGTATTTCAAATCACCGGCCGAAATGCATGAAATCTTCAGCGAATTCCCTGAGGCGATTACGAACACGCTCGAAATCGGCGAGCGTTGCCGTGTCGATCTCGAGTTTGGACGTTCGAAATATCCGGAATATCCAGTGCCTGCCGGAAAAACGCGCGAGGGTTATTTGCGCGAGCTTTGTTATCAGGGCCTGCGCGAACGCTACGGCGAGCGGGCAACGACCGACGCTGAATTGCTTAAGCGACTCGATTACGAACTCGGCGTGCTCGAGAAAACGGGTTTCGTTAGTTATCTGCTCATCGTTTGGGATTTCATCCATTTTGCCAAGGAGCGGGGCATTCCGGTCGGCCCCGGTCGGGGTTCGGCCGCAGGCTCGATGGTTGCTTACGTTCTGGGAATTACCGACATCGACCCACTTCAATACGGGTTGATTTTCGAGCGGTTTTTGAATCCCGACCGCGTTTCTCCGCCGGATATCGACGTCGATTTCTGCGAAGCGCGCCGCGGCGAGGTGCTCGAATACGTTCGACAAAAGTACGGCGAACGCCGCGTGGCGCAGATCATCACTTTCGGCAAGCTCAAAGCGAAAAGCGTAGTCCGCGATGTCGGGCGAGTGATGGGGTGGAGCTATCGCGATGCCGATCGCATCGCAAAGATGATCCCCAATGAATTGAATATCACGCTCGATTCAGCGGTGGAAAAAAATCCGGAGCTGAAACGAGCTGTCGCCACCGAGCCAGCGACGCGCCAACTTTTTGATTATGCGAAAGTTCTCGAAGGGCTGTCGCGCAATGCAGGTGTGCACGCAGCGGGCGTAGTGATCGCGGATCGGGACTTGTCTGATTACATCCCGCTTTGTCGCGATGTGAAAGGCAACGACGTGATCAGCCAGTACGCCATGGGGCCGCTTAACGATCTGGGGCTTCTTAAAATGGATTTCCTCGGATTGAAAACGCTGACGGTGATCGAAGACACGCTGACGCTTATTCGCAAGCGTGAGCCAAGCTTTTCACTAAAGGACATTCCACTCGACGATCCCCCGGCGTTCGCCCTGTATAACCGCGGCGAAACGATCGGGCTTTTCCAGATGGAATCAGGCGGGATGACGAGTTTGTCGAAGCAATTGGATGTAAAAAAGCTCGACGACATCATCGCTTTGATCGCGCTTTACCGGCCCGGGCCGATGGAGCTGATCCCCGAATACGTGAAAGCGAAAAAGGGCATTACGCCGATCAAATATCTGCACCCATTGCTGGAAGATATCTGCGCCGATACGTACGGCGTGATGATTTACCAGGAACAAGTGATGGCTGCCGCGAGTAAACTTGCCGGCTACTCGCTCGCGCAGGCTGATCTTCTCCGGCGCGCCATGGGCAAAAAAGACAAGGAAAAGATGGCCAAGGAACGCAGGAATTTTATCGAGGGCTGCGCGCGCACGAACAAGATCCCCGAGAAAAAAGCGAATGCGATCTTTGATTTGCTCGAAAAATTCGCAGGTTATGGATTTAACAAGAGCCACAGCGCCGCCTACGGCGTGATCAGTTATCAAACGGCCTATCTCAAGGCACATTATCCTGTGGAATTCATGGCGGGTTTGCTGAGCAACGAAATCAACAACACGGAAAAAATCTCCGTTTTCGTCGGCGAATGCAAACGGATGGGCATTTCCATCCTGCCGCCGGACATCAACAAGAGCGGTTTGAAGTTCATGCCGGAAATGTGGGAGGGACTTCAGCGTCCCGACAGTCGCGGCATTAAGGCCGCTCCCACATTGCCACCCATTCGCTATGGTCTTGCCGCGATCAAACACGTCGGCGAGACCGCCATGGAAGCCGTAATTCGCGACCGCGAACAGCGAGGCGATTTCATTTCATTGGAGGATTTTTGTACCCGACTGGACTCGCGCCTTGCCAACCGGAAGATGCTGGAAAGCCTTATCAAGGCCGGCGCCTTTGATTTCCTTGGCCGAGACCGCGCCGAACTTTATAGCTGCATTGATGGCGCAGTGAGCGCATCTGTTGCAGCGCAGCGGGATCGGCTGGCTGGTCAGGTTTCACTGTTTGATGAGGCAACTGCTTCTACAACGTCGAGAAAGAGGCCAGTCACGCGATGGAGCGAGCATGAAAAGCTTTCGTACGAGAAAGAGCTTCTCGGTTTTTACGTCAGCGGACATCCTCTCGACGCGTACGTGGATCTGTTTGCAGCGAAAAATTATCGACCGATTGCCTCGTTAGCCGGGCTCGACGATCGCGCGCCATTCAAGGTCGCCGGATCGATCGTGAATGTGGAAAAAAAGTTTACCAGACGAGAGGGCAAACCATTCGCGGTTCTTTGGATCGAAGACTTGACAGACATGGTCGAAGTCGTCGTGTGGAACGAGGTTTACCTGAAAGTCGCGGATGCGCTCACAGCGGGACGCGTTGTTGAAATAAAAGGAACGCTGGATAAACGCGAGGAAGTCATTCGCGGGACGGCGCTGGAAATTAGATCGCTTGCGCTCGGAAAAACCAATGGAGCCAATCAAAGTGGGGGAGATTCATCCGGGGAGCCGGTTGTTCTTCTGCAATTTTCTCCCGCAACAACAGGCAATGAACTGCGCCAGGTACGCGAGATTCTGGTCAGCTCACCTGGCCGGCGTCCAGTTCAATTGCTGTTTGATCGCGGTGACGGCAAGCCTTTGCGCTTGGATGCAGGCGCGGAACTTCGCGTGAATCTCACGCGGGAGTTGGAGGAAAAGCTTTCGCGTTGGCTGGCCACGCCGAAACTCCAGTAACCCGGCTATCGCCGCTTCTTTTGTCTTTTCTGGGGGGCTTCGGGAACTCCTTCGGGTCGCGGGAGGGCGCCGAGCAACAATGTTTTTTCCTCCGGGCCTGTACCCAGGCAGAGTGGGAAGTTGCGAGCGAGACCGGCCGGATTGGAAACGCCGAACAACGGGGTGCTGCTGTCTTCTTTCAGGCTGATAGTCCAAGGCGATTGAAACAGGCCGCCGCGGAATTCCAACTCTCCTACAACAGGCGCGAGATGGAATGCTGTGGACGCAATTTCAATTTTGTTCACGCAATCAATCAGGTGCGACGTGAGATCGAAGATCGGCGTTGCTCCAGTTATCCTGATCGTGATATCGCTTGTATCCTTGAAATCAATTTCTCCACGAACTAAGACATCCACGTCTTTGGTCGTGGCATTGAAAAATTCCACCCAAGCGCGATCGCCCTCAAAGACAATGCGGCTGCTCGCTTCAGCGAGATTAAACAAAGCCCCGCTGCTGGCGAATAATTTTCCGTTCACGAGCTGCACGTCGCCAAGGATGCGCGGATGCTGCAGCGTTTCGGAAAGAGAAATATTTCCACTCAGAATGCCGTCTTGGAAAATCTGAGGATGAAAAAGTTGGGGCGCCTTTCCCAGAAAGATTGACGGAAAATCGACTGTGACGTTGAGCGGAGACAACTGGAAAGCGCTCCAATCTGTTCCGATGCGCAACGGAAAATTCGCTGTGAAACTAATCGGGCTCGCATCTGGCACACGAATTACGCCGCGCGCATCCCATTTGCTCGAGGTGATCGTTGCCTGAACATCTACCGGAATTGGGCTGTCGCTCTTTCCGGTTGATCCACGAAAGCCAGAAAGATAATCGAGCAGATTATCGGCTCGGGCATCTAGCGTCCCCGAATAGTTGTGCTCGCCGGACATTTCGATCTTGCCTCCTGCGTTAAGAGAGTCGTTTTTGCGTTTCAGGTTGAGTTGTTCAACCGCCAGTTCTGTTCCCTGCAACTTCAGCTTCGCGCTCAAGCTGTCGATTGCTGTCTTGAAAAGTGTTAGAGCCGCACCTTCAACCGTCAGATTTCCGCTAAGTTGCCGTGCCTGTGTGTTTAAAGCCCCTTCGATGAAGAGTTTCCCGGCGAATTCGCCGGATTTCGCGCCAAATAGAGTGGTGAAATCGTCCAGGTTGTTGATTGTCGCGGCGATGTCGCCGCGAAAATCGGGGCTGAGCCAGTCAGATGATTTTGAGGAGAACGAGGCCTGGCCGCTTAAGGTCAGCTGATTGGTTTTCTGCTTGATGTAGAGCTGCTGGAGTTGGATTTGCTGATTGTAGAGCGAAGCGCCTAGCATGATTGCTTCGGCGGTGCGGTTGCGCCAGGTGAGACCGGTCACTTCAGTCCAGAGCGAGGCGGTTACGTCACCCGGATGTGCCAGATTTCCACGAAAAGTAAAATTGGAGGCGCGAATCAAACCGCCGAAGCGATCGGTCAATCCAATCGCTTCTGACGTTTGGGTCAAAGAAATGTCGGTGGCAGCGCCAGCGACCTTCCAGTTGTAGCGGGGAGAATGCCATTCATGAGCAATGTTGCCGCGAATTTTTCCACCGAAGACATCGGCATCGAACTCTAATCGAACTCGCTGACTACCGAGACGCGAGAAATCGAGTGAAACGGACTCAAGGTCGAGGCCGCGTGCCGGCGTTAGTCCGGCGAGTGTCAGTCGATTCGTGTCCCACCGAGTCGCGCCGCGCAGTTGGGAGAAGGTTTGACGCAACCACGGCGACGCGATCATGAGCTCGCCCGCGCTGAAGCGACCGGCTTCAATCTCGCTGGCGGACAAAGTTCCGTTGCGGAGCAAGATCAGGGTCGGCCCGTCCTGCACGCGCATCTCCGAGCTGTGCAGGCTGCATTTCTGCGGTAGCAATCTCTGGAGTGTTCCCCAACCGGATTTGGTTATCCCTCGGACGTTTGGATTCTCGCGGCGGATTTCCCCATGTAGATCTTCAATCGACAGATTGCCAATGGTGTGGCCTCGTCGGTGTAAAAGAATGCGGCTGAAATTCAAATCGAGCTGCGCCTGTGTCGCAGTGAGGTCGATATGCAATTCATCCGCTCGCACGCTTTTCACATGAAAGCTGCGAATCAAAACCGGCTGAAGAAACGGCGCGTCGATCTTATCGATACTTACGGCGAGGCCTTCCTGTCGGCTTTTCCACCAGACCCACAAGCGAAGACCATTGGAAACCGCAAATGGCGTAAATACAATCGCCAAAAGCGCCGCGAGCAAGACCAGGAAGCTAAACAGAAACAATCGATTCTTAAGTGGCATTGTAGGTCAGTGTCGAATGACGAGGCGCGCAAATGACGAATGACGACGGACGAATGTGGAGTCAATGACGAAGCTGGAATGACATTCGTGCTTCGTCATTCATTTCTCTTTATTTGGAGTGGCATCTTTGAAGCGCAAATGCAGCGGCTGTCGTGTGTGCAGCCGTTCGTCGAGCTGTCGCTGCAATGTGCGCTCTGCTTCGGCGGGCAACCCGTTCTCTATCGCCCTTTTCCAGGCAAGCTGGGGCAGGACCGACAATTCGTCTTGGAGATCCTGGCCGGAAATTCGGTTCCACAATCCGTTTTCGAACGCGAGAACGTCTACCTGCTCCTGCTCGACACCAAGAATTTTCGCGTGTGGGAGCTGAACAATAATTTCCCCAGGGCGAATATCGATTGACAGGTTCTGCTGTAAATCGAAACCAGCTTTGGCAACAAATGTGCCATGTAGTTTGACGCGCTTCGAGCTTCCCACCCAGGTATGGAGGAGTTCGTGTTCGATTTCGATGCGTCTTGAGAGGACGGCCAACTCGCTCACTGGCGCGCTTTGTTCCATATAGACGCGGTTATTGATGGTGATGCGCGGCTGCAAGTGCGCGATGTCAATGAAAGCAGCGCGCAAATCTTTGCCTAGCTTCTCGAGTTCGGCGGTGCTTTGCCGCGCTGTGCGCGCCGGCCAAGTCTCGACACGCAAGAAGATGACGACGACCACAATTGCGACAATGACCGCGCTCAGCGTAAACGCGAGCTGCCAGGAGATCTGGCCAGAGATTGGTAATTTGGACATCAAGCGTTGAACGTTGAGCGTTAGGCGGTTGCTTTGCTCAGGCAGTAAATCGAGCAAGAGCACGAGCACGAGCAAGAGCAAGAAGAAAGAGGCAGATTTTCGTCTGCCAAAAAAATTACCGCCCCCCACGCCCGATTGGGCGTGAAGGGCGGCTGTTCCCCCCAGAACAATCGTAGAAAACCTTGAGGCTACTAAACGAGCTTCCGGCTGGTGGCAACAAGATTTTATATGAAAATTTTCGCACCCTTCGACAGGGCCCTGGCGCTGCAAAGAGACCGATGAATTAGAAGAAATGAAAATGCATAACGAGGCTCGGCCGGCGAAGCTGTTGCCCGCACGAAATCGCTAGCGGGATCGGGTTGCGCGAGCGCGCGTCGCGGTTTCTAGTTTTACATGCGTAATGTCGGTGACGAACCGTTTTCTCGCAGCTTTGCTGGTTCGTTACTGGTTGCTCATCCCAATATGCTCGATCCAAATTTCCGGCGCACCGTGCTTTTCATTTCTGAGCATGACCCAAAAGAGGGTGCCCTGGGCGTGATCATTAATCGCCCGCTCGACAGGCATGTGGCCGACCTGCTGAGTGACACACCCCCGGAACGCCTCGCCGAGGTGCCTGTGTTCCTCGGCGGTCCGGTTGGAAAAAATCAGCTAATGTTTGCGGCGTTTGACTGGCAGAAGGGCGAAGGACTCAAACTCAATCACAACGTTCCTTTTGAGGCAGCGAGCGACGCAGCCGGAGAGAAAAACCTGGTTACGATTTGTGCGTTTGTAGGCTACGCCGGCTGGGGAGCGGGTCAGCTTGAAAGCGAGCTGAAGCAGAAAGCCTGGCTCCTTCAAAAAGCCAATCCTTCCGTCCTCAAGCTTGATCGCCTGCCAAATCTCTGGTTCGACATTATGCGCACTTTGGGACCGTGGTATAAAATGCTGGCCGCGGCTCCGGACGATCCGTCGTTAAACTAAGTGACGAGTGATCGGTGATGGGTGAGGAGTCTCAGGTTGTTTTTATCTTGTCACTCGTCACTCATCACTTTTCACTTTGCTAAATGATCATCGGCGTCCCGAAAGAAATTAAAGAGCAGGAGCAACGCGTTGCCTTGCTGCCGTCAGCTGCGAATCAACTCACCCGGCGCGGGCATTCAGTGCTGGTGGAAAAGAATGCCGGTATCGGCTCCGGTTATCCGGACGAAGATTACGTCAAAGCTGGCGCAGAAATCGTCGATCATGCGAAAGAAGTTTTCGCGCGCGCCGACATGATTGTGAAAGTCAAGGAGCCTCTCGAGGCGGAGTTTCCGCTGTTGCGCAAAGGCCAAATCCTTTTCACGTATCTCCATCTGGCTGCGAGCAGGGAATTGACGGAAGCGTTGCTGAAATCGGGCGTGACCGGGATTGCGTACGAAACAATTCAGGTAAACAATCGCCTGCCGTTGCTCGAGCCGATGAGCGAGATCGCGGGGCGGATGTCGGTGGTGATGGGCGCGTATTTTCTGGCGAGGTACAACGGTGGCAGCGGAGTGTTGCTTGGAGGAGTGCCGGGAGTTTTACCGGGAAGCGTTGTAGTCGTTGGCGGCGGGACCTCGGGCGTGAACGCCATGCGAATGGCAAAAGGTCTGGGCGCAGATGTCACAATCCTCGACATCGACGTCGAGCGGTTGCGCTTTCTCGATGTGGCGATGGACAATTTGCACACGCTTTACTCGAATGAGGCGAATCTCAACGATCTGATGCCGGATTGCGATTTGCTCATTGGCGCTGTGCTCTTGCCTGGCGCGAAGGCGCCGAAGCTCATCACGCGCGGGATGCTGCGGAAGATGAAACGTGGCAGCGTCCTAGTAGATATTTCCATTGATCAGGGTGGCTGCGCGGAGACATCGCGACCAACTACGCATCTTGATCCCGTTTATGTCGAGGAAGGCGTTACGCACTATTGCGTGGCAAACATGCCAGCAGCATATGCGCGCAGCGCTACTCAAGCTCTTACAAACGTGACCTTTCGTTATGTAGAATTATTGGCCGATTTCGGCCTCGATGGCGCGTGCAAAAAACAGCCCGCGCTCATTGGAGGCATCAACACCCGCGATGGACGATTAACCTGTCAGGCAGTCGCGGAAGCGCACGGATTAAAATACGAGCGCCGCTCTAACTAAGGCTCATCAAGCATTGCCTGCTGAAAAGGAAATTCCAATGCTACCCAAAAACTGCCTTGCTCCGATTATCCGATTACAGCAATGTGCCCTCTCAAACTAGCACTATGAAAAAATACATCTGCATTCTGGCCGGTGCCGCACTGCTCGCGGCGTGTGAGCAAAAGACCGAAACGACTGAGTCGGCTGCGAGTCCAGCCGCCACTACTCCACCCGCTGCGACTCAAAAAAGTCCCGCTGCAGCAGCAGAATCTCCCGCTACAACGACTGAATCGCCCGCCGGAGCCGCTGAGTCGCCGGCTGAGTCCCCGCCCAGTTCGTAAACTCTGGGACTTCCTTCTTCTTTCGAAGTCTTCTTCCGAGAAGTGCCCTCGGAGGGGAAGACTTCTGCTGTACGGTCGCGCGAGATGCAGCCAGCAGGTTCGTTCTCTTTTCCAAAAGCCCGGCGTCTGACGCGGGCGTCAGAATATGAGCGCGTGAAACGAGACGGTTTTACGCGACGCGGCGAACTGCTAACGCTCAGTGTAGTGCCGGTAGAGAGTTCTGGGCCGTGTCGTGCAGGCTTTGTTACTTCACGTCGCGTCGGAGGCGCAGCTGTTCGCAATCGTGTTCGGCGCCGTCTGCGGGAAATTGTGCGCCAGCACCAGTATAACTTGCGAGAAGGCTTTTGGATTGTGCTCGTTGCCAGGAAGGATGCCGCGACCGCGGGGTATCACGCGCTGGAACATGAGTGGTTGCGTCTGGCAAGGCGCGCTTCTATTCTGCTTTGATGCTTGGGTTGGTTCGTTTTTTCATTCGCACTTATCAGTGTACACTCTCGCCGTTCCTTCGTTTGCTTTGCGGTCCTAATTCCGGCTGCCGATTTACGCCGACTTGTTCGGCATATTTTTTGGAAGCAGTCGAGGTGCATGGGATCCGCCACGGAAGCTGGCTGGGATTGAAGCGTCTCGCTCGATGCCAGCCGTGGGGTGGATGTGGATATGACCCCGTACCCAATGGCAAAAGAACCCCATCTGGCATCGAGGGTTTGGGATCGGGATTAAATGTCGGGTCCAACTGCGCTGAATAGCGCCTCTGGCCAAACCTACGATTTATGGATCGAACTGCGTGGATTGTCGTCGCTCTTTGTGTCGTTGGCCTCGTCCTGTGGGAAATCTATCTGGCAAAGCAGATGGCCTCGAGGCCCACTCCCGTCGGTGCTGCGCCGGGACAGACTTCGGCCACGGCAACTCCCGCAATTCTTGCGTCTTCGCCATCGCCGACTCCCGTAGCCGAAGCTGCACCAAGCAGTGAACCAACTCCGAGCTTTGCCGAGAAGATTGAGACATTGCGTAATTCTGACGTTGAGCTGCGCCTGACAAATCGCGGCGGTGGAATTAAGGAAGCAGTCCTGCTTAGGCAGATAGCCGAGAAAGGGCAGCGCGTTGTTTTAAATGCAGATCAGAGCGCACCGATCGGCGCAATTTTGGAGCAACCGTCCGCGCCGACGCTCCCCGAGTTTACCGCGTCTGTCGAGTCGAATTCCACTGTGCAATTTGAGCGCACGACGGCCGAGCAAGTCGTTGTTCGAAAAAAGTTCTTCTTCGAAAAATCTCCAGAGAACAAAGACAACTACGTGATCGAAATGGACGTTGATCTCGAGAACCGGGGTGACAAGCCGTATCAAAGCGGCGGCTACTTTCTGGCGCTTGGCTCCGCGGCCCCAATTCATCCAAGGGATTATCCTTCATACACGCGTCTAGTCTGGTGCATCGACGGAAAAGCGAAAGGAATTGATGTCGGTTGGTTCGGAAGCAGTGGCGGTTTTCTTGGTCTCGGGCAGCGCGCTGCCCGGCGTTATTACCAGGAGAGTATTGCCGGCGCGGAATGGGTTGCGGTGAGCAATCAATTTTTCACTACTTTAATGGCGCCGCTCACTGCCAAGGCAACGGCCGTATGGGGCCGGCGTTTCGACATCGAACGCTCGCCCGACGAAAAGCTGCTCGGCATTGAAGGTTCGCTCGGGATGCCGGGATTTCATTTGCAGCCCGGCCAAACCTACAGCGCACGTTTTGAGATCTACGCTGGCCCGAAGCTTTATCATCGTCTGGCGCAACTCCCGCACAATGAAGCCGAGGTCATGGACTTCGGGATGTTCAAAATAGTGTGCCAGTTTCTGCTCAATTTCATGAACCTGCTGCACAGTTGGTTGCATGACTACGGTCTGGCTATCCTGGCTCTGACCACCATCATCAAACTCACGCTTTGGCCAATCCAAAACAAAGCCAATCGCTCCATGCGCCAGATGGCTGCGCTCTCCCCGAAGATGCAGGAATTAAGGGACAAGTACAAAGACGATCCAACCCGGGTGAACCAGGAGATGATGAAGCTTTACAAGCAATACGGCATTAATCCGGTCGGCGGCTGTTTGCCGATGATGATCCAAATCCCGATCTTCTTCGGTCTGTTCAAAATGCTCGGCCAGGCGGTGGAATTGCGAAACGCAAAGTTTCTTTGGGTAAAAGATCTTTCTCAGCCGGACACGATAGCGCATCTGCCGTTGCTCGGCTGGCCGATCAACATTATTCCGCTCTGCATGGCTGCGACCCAGATCTGGCTCATGGCGATGACGCCCAAGACGGGCGATCCCACGCAGCGCCGAGTGATGATGTTTACGCCGCTGATCTTTCTATTTATCTGCTACAATTTTGCGGCAGCCCTGGCATTGTATTACACTGCACAAAATCTTTTCAGCATCCTGCAATTTTATCAGAACAAACGACAACCTACGCCGACGCTCGAAAAAGTTGCACCCGCTGGAAAACGAAAACGATGATGACCCCGAAAGATCTGCTCGACACCATGCTCGGTTATCTCGGTTTCGTTGTGCAAATCGAGGAGACCACCAATGAAGGTGGCAACCCGACGCTGCAGATTTATACCGAAGAAAGCCGGCGCCTCATTGGACGTGACGGCGAGACGCTCGAGGCCATCCAGTTTTTGCTTAATCGGCTGCTGCAAGCCAAAGACAAAGACGCTGAAAAAGTCATCGTCGATTGCGAACACTACCGTTCCATGCGCGAAGATCGCATCGTGCAACGCGTGCGAGAATTGGCTGACCGCGTTCGCATCACGGGCCGTTCGCTTCAGCTTGAACCAATGAATTCCTACGAGCGGCGCCTCGTCCACAACGCTTTTAAGGACGATCCGGACGTTGCCACATGGAGCCCATCCGATTCCGCGCGCATCAAGCAAATCACACTGCTAAAGCGCCGGCCAAAAAGGGAGACGGCCCAAGGGGCGACGGCTTCTTAGCTGCCAGATTTCGCTATAGCCGCTTCGCTGTGCGAAGCGCGGTCCTGATGTTGCAACGAATCTATGTATCGCATCGCCCACACGGCGACGGCTACAGATTTCCCTGAAACCGTGCGACATCGGTCCCGCTTCCCGCGCGCACATCCGGTCGCCACCGAAATTTTGCCAGCAATGTGTTGTCTTTTCCTTCTACTGCGTCGGCAATGATTTCGCCAAGCACGGGCGCAAACTTAAATCCATGCCCACAGTCCCCCGCGGCAATTACTAATCCTTCGCGCTCCGGATCGGGTGCGATCCAAAAATGTCCATCGTGCGTATCGCAATACATGCAGACGCGCGTATGTACAATTGGCGCATCTGCCAGCAAAGGAAATGTCGATGATAGAAATTCGCGCAAGTTCCCTTTATCTTCGACAGTGACAGCCCGTTTGGGAGATTCGGGCGACATCTCCCGGCCAGGACCGTGATTTGCGATCTTTACCACGCCGTCGCGATTGAGTGGAAATCCGTAATAGCCGGTCGTCGTAATGTCCGCGCCGAAAACCGGGAAACGCTCGGGCGCGAATAGCTCGGGCTGTCGAGGCTTTAGGTGAAAGACCGGCTGGCCGTTGGCACGAAAGAACTTTTTCGTAAACGATAGCAGATACGGCGTCCACGCGCCCACTGCCATGACGACAGAGTCACCGGCGATTCGTTCGCCATCATCCAGCACGATCCCTTTCACACGATCATCGCCTTCATCCAACCGCAAGAATCTGGCCCCTTCCCGCAGTTCAATTCCGAGTGATTTTGCGCGCCCAACTAATGTTGCAACGACGCGACCGCTCTCCGCATATCCGGCCTCCAGCTCAAGAACGCCATCCTGATAGAGTTTCGGATTCCACGCCGGAAAACGGTTCCACAGCTGCGGCGAGTTCATGCGCTCAATCTTGTGTCCGCGCCGCTTTAAGAGTTTGAAACTTTCGCATTCAAAATCGCCTGTCTTCATTTCCTGCCCGCGCACGAACATCACGCCGACTTCGCGATACAATTCCACACCGAATTCCTCATTCCATTTGCGCCAGAGTTTGATCGAGCGCTCGGCTAGCGCTGTGTAATCCTCGTCCGCGCCGTAAGCCCTGCGCACGGCTTTACTGATATCGGTGGACGCCGCGAGCGGGTGCGGCAGCGGTCCTGGATCGATAAGGGTGACTTTGTGACTGCGTTTTGTTAATTCAATCGCGGCGGTAACTCCGTTAATTCCCGCGCCAACAACGATGACTCTCGACATGCCACAAGAGCGCACGGTGTAGCGGCGCTTGTGTCAAGCGCCGATCTTATTGCAGCGCGCGTTCGCGTTCGAGAAGGGTCGGATGCGAGTAATAAAAACCGCTGTAGAGCGGGTGCGGAATGAGATTGCTCAGATTTTTTTCGCTCAGTTTGCGCAGTGCATGAACGAGCGACTGCGCCTCTCCCATTGTCGCACGCGCGAATGCGTCCGCCTCGTACTCAAAACGGCGCGACCAGGTGTGAATAAAGGGCGAAAGCCAGAAACTTATGGTGCCCGCCAGCAGCGCAAACAGTAGCATCGCAGGGACGACACTCGCAGCGGCAAAGCCTCCCTGATGCTCGAAACCAAACGCGCGATAAAACCATTGCTGACGCGCCAGCCACGCAATCGCGGCGAACGCCACGAAGACGCCAGCAATGGAAACCCCGAGCAACTTCAGTACGTGGCGCTTCTTATAGTGGCCAATTTCATGCGCAAATACGGATTCCAGTTCCGGCTCGGTGAGCTGCGCGATGAGTGTGTCGAACAGGACAATTTTTCGAAAACGTCCGAGTCCGGTAAAGAAGGCGTTGGAGTGACGCGAGCGTTTGCTGCCATCCATCACCTCGATGCTGCGCGTGGGAAAATCCGTGCGCTGCGCCAACGCAAAGAGGCGTTCGCGCAACGCTCCTTTCGGCAGCGGTGTGAACTTGTTGAAAAGCGGCATAATCACCGCCGGCGCAACGAGCAGCAGGAACAATTGAAACGCGATGACAACCGTCGCCGCCCAAAGCCACCAGTTTGCGCCAGTCCACACCATCAGTTTCAACACCAGCGCAAGCAGCGGATAGCCCAGCAGCAGCGCGAGTAGCAATCCTTTCACACGATCGAATATCCACGTCTTCATCGTCGTGGTATTGAAACCGAATCGCTCTTCGAGCTTGAATTGCGCATACCAGGCGAACGGTAACGCCGGGATGCTCAACGCGATGCCTGTAGAGACAAGGAAACCAGCCATCGCCGGGATCGAAGTGCCGAAGGTCGCGCTGAATCTTGCAAACGCCCATGGCAATACGCCGCTGAAAAGCACGGCAATGAGCAGCATGACATCGAACAAGTTGGCAACATCTCCAAAGTGGCTCTTGGCCAGCGTGTAATCAACCGAACGGCGATACGTCGCGTCGTCAATGACTCCGCGAAATGCAATCGGCACTTCGTTCGCATGCGCGCGCACATGACGTTGGTTGAGTTGGCTCAGCCACAGTTCAGTGATTGCGCGCGCGAGAATCAAAACCAGAGCAACGATGGCAAACGGCTGCATTAAAGGATCCTGCTTCTGTTCCTTTGGTCATCCGCTTGCTAAGAGCTTCCGATAGTATCGATACCAATCACTCTGAAAGCGTTCAGTGGGATCGTACTTTTTCTTCAGGTCGAGAAATCGTTTGAACTGCGGGTAGCACGCAATGACTTGCTCGGGTTTGGCGAATTTATGATACGTCAGGTAATAACTGCCACCGCGGGCTATCGCCAAATCGATTAACCCGCGAAAGGAACGCGCCGACGCTTCGATGCCTCGCGGTGTATGAAAGCTGAGCAGATTGAAGATGACGCACGCATAAGGTTCTTTCGCCCACGCGAGGAAACTCTCATCGTCTTTTTCGATGAGTCGAACTGTACCGTAAATGACGATCGTGCGATTCGAGCGCAACAGTTCCGCCGCCTGCGCCAGAAAGTCTGGAAGGTCAGTGCGCGGAACATAAATTTCGGTAATGATGAGGCTCGATTCTTCTCCTCCGATTTGTTCCCGGATCTTCTGCGCGTAATTCGGCAAATACGCGCCAAGTTGATTCGTGTCGGACCAATAAGTCTGCCCGTTCGTCGACAAATAGTAATCGCTGTAACGCTCGAAAGCCTTTTCGCGATCGGTATAAGCAAGCCGCAGCAGCTCCAGCCAGTCATCATCGCGCAACTCCTTTTTGGCGACAATCGGTTCGTGTTCGTCGATCGGCTCGTAACAAGAAAACACTCCGCGCTGCAAAAAGTCCGGCGACTTTTCATCGACTAAAAACTGAAAATCCCCGTAGAGAAACTTTTGCGCGATGCGTTCTTCAAAGCGTTTGGGCAGATCGTCTGCGCGAATTATCTCGACTACACGTCGCAATTTTTGCCGCGGTACGAGCCGAAGCCTCACGCTATCGATTAATCCAAAAAGGCCGTATCCACCGGTTGCGAGTCGAAATAATTCGTTGTTCTCATCGCGCGAACAGCGAATCGATTTCCCATCGGCGTTGATCAGGGTGAATGATTCGATGTTAGAAATCAGCGGCTTCATTGCCAGCCCGCGCCCGTGCACGTTCGATGAGAGACTTCCCCCGAGCGTGAACGTGTCGGCGCCGGTTTGCTTTTGAGCAATACCCCATTGCTTCGCCTTGTCTGCTTGGGCGTCCAGATAAGTGCGAATCAATTTCGGCCATTGAATGCCGGCTTCCGCTTCAATCAAACCGCGCTCTTGATCGAATGAAATCACGCGCTCGAGTGAGCGCGCATCGATGCAAATGCTGTCTGTGGCAAATTGTTGTCCGCCCATCGAATGCCGACAGCCTGAAACGGAGATAGGCAGGCCTTTTCGCGACGCAGAATGCACAATCGCCGCGAGTTCGTTGCTGGTGTGCGGTCTCAGCAGCTCGCGAACGCGAGTGCGATTGAGCTGGGAATGGACGTCATTAACCCAAATCTCCGGTTCTGCGAAGATGCGCGGCGCAAGCGCGAAGAGCGCCGCCGTGCGTATGAATTCGCGCCGCGTCAGCATGGAGGAAGCTTAGTTGAGTAAGTCAAATCTCAGCCAGGCAAATCACCTCGCCTTTGGCGATTGGTTCATCGGCCAGGCCGGGCCCCAGTTCGCGCAGATTATCGTGATCGAAAAATCGGATCACGCACCAGGGACGCATAAGATCAACAAGTTCACCTCGCGTCGTGCCCCAGAGGAATGGTTCGCCGCGTCCACGCAACCAGCAATCGACCAGTTTGCTTTGTGAATGGAAGCGAATCCGGCCGTCGCTCTGTTTTTCCATGAATGTAAATGCAAACTGGCTGCCCGAAGAGCTCAGACCTTTCAATGTTCTCATCAACAAGGAAACGATATCTGACGGCAGATACATCAAGAGTCCCTCAGCTATCCAGAATGTCCGGTGAGCTGGATCAAAGCCGCTATTGATCAGAGCCTCTCCATTGAGAGCAGCGGCGTTCAAGTCAACCGGGATAAAATGCAATCGTTTACGGTCGATTTTGAAAAAGGCGCGCACTTTGTGGCGTTGCGTTGCCGGATGATCTATCTCCCAAAATCGCACGTCTCGGAAATTCTTGTGTAATTCGAAACTGAGCGGATCAAAGCCTCCGCCGATTATGACGACTTGCGTAGTTCCGTTACCAAGCGCTGAGCGCGCGAGCGCGGCGATACATTTCTTTCGCAAGACGTAATGCAACAAAATTCCTTGGATCGTCACGCGCTCGATCAACTTCGCGATCGGTCGAAACCAGCCCTGTCGAACAATTTTTAAGAGCAAACGCGTCTGGAGCGAATACCTCTCTAGCATGTGAGCGCACAAAGCTGCGGAAGTCTTCGAGACGAGGCCGGAGTATTTGGGATGGCCATGCAGAAGCACCAGGCTCGCAGCAATGAGTAGCGCCGTGCGGCTGGCTTCTTCGTTTTGCACGGCAGATGAGCCGGCGCTTAGTCGCCGAACTCCAAAATAATTTTTCCGCCGCGTTTGCCTTGCGCAGCATGCGCAACTGCCACTTTCACTTCGCTCAGCGGGTAGGCTTTTTCGACCTTCGTCTTTAACAGACCGCGTCTTGCCATTTCAAAAAGTGACCGGAATGCTTCCATGCGCTGCTCTTTGGTCGCGTTATCGTACCATTTGTTGATCCAGATGCCGCGGAAACGGAGGTCCTTGAAAATAAGCAACCCGTTGGGAATTTTCAGCGGCTGCAAGCTCATTGCTCCGAACGTCACCAGGGTTGATCCAGGCGCGAGACAATTCGCAAGCCGCAGTGCGCTCTCGCCGCCAACGGCATTCAATCCCAAACGGATCGGTGCGCCGCCGGTAGCGCCCTTCACTTCATCGCGAAGATTTTCGCCATCGATGAGCACGAGGTCGCCGCCTTCCGTGCGCAGTTCGTCAATCAATTCCGCGCGTCGGACAACGTTCACCGTTTTGTAGCCCAGCTCGCCTGCGATTTGAATCACGGCGCGGCCGGCAGCGGAATTTGCTGCGTTTTGTATGAGCCAATCTCCTTTTTTGAGATCGACATAATCGTGCAGCAACCGCCACGCGGTCATCGGGTTGATTTTTAACATTGCCGCATCGACAGGCTCGATTCCCGCAGGTACAACGACGAGATCTTCGGCTTTCACGACAACGGCGTCACGCCATGTGCCGACGTTGTGCGGCAAGATTACCAGGTCACCCACGGCAACATTCGGCACCTTCGCGCCAAGATCGACAACCACTCCCGCACCTTCGAACCCAGGCGTTGCCGGGAGCTCTCGTCGCACCGGATATTTTCCTTCGATCTGATTTAAGTCGGCCGGGTTGATCGGCGCCGCTCGCATTTCCACAACGGCTTCGTCTGAGGAAGGCGCCGGCCATGGCCGCGATTCCACACGTAAGACGTCCGCCGGATTTCCGTGTGTTTCGTACACGGCTGCGTTTATACTTTTCTTCATCAATGTCCTCGCCACAGCATCCTCACGCGCCCGCGACCAATCTGCAAACTCACAGCACGTCTGGCGGGATGACTTCATCTGCTTGGCAGACCGGAACGCGTGTCGCGCTCTTCGGCATGATCGTGAACTTCATTTTCGCCACAGCAAAAATTCTCGGTGGCTTCTTTGGGAACGCCTATGTGCTAATCGCCGATGGTATCGAGTCGGGTATGGATGTTGCCGGTTCGTTTGTCATCTGGGGTGGGCTGAAAGTTGCAGCGCGCCCACCTGACGCGACTCATCCTTACGGCCATGGGAAAGCTGAGCCGATCGCAGCCATAATTGTTGCAGTTGGAGTTCTGGCTGCCGCAATTGGCCTCGCCGTCCAAAGTATGCGCGAGATTTTTCTGCCGCATCACGCGCCGGCCCCTTACACACTCGTAATATTGATTGTCGTAGTCATCGTGAAGGAAACTTTGTTTCGTTACGTCAATCGGATCGGACGAGACGTGGAAAGCACAGCTGTGCAAACCGATGCCTGGCATCATCGTAGCGATGCGCTCACGTCCGCCGCTGCATTCATTGGCATTTCTGTGGCCTTGATAGGCGGCAAGCGCTGGCAAAGTGCGGACGATTGGGCGGCCCTTTTTGCCTGCGCAGTCATCGCGGCAAATGGCATTCGGCTTTTGCGGCCTGCATTTTACGAAATCATGGACACCGCGCCCCGAAAAATCGTCAAGTCCGTCTGTTCAGTTGCCAGCTCGGTTCCTGGCGTCCTCGAAGTTGAGAAATGTCGCGCCCGAAAAATGGGGTTGGATTTTTACGTCGATCTCCACGCCCGAGTGGATGGCAACATTTCCGTCCATGAGGGTCACGAGATCGCGCATCGAGTAAAACGCGCGATCCAGCAAAGCGACTCGCGTATCGCGGACGTGCTGGTGCACATAGAGCCAGCACAACTGTAGTCGCATCGCTGCGCGACGCGCCCGCGCCCGTGTGCTGCATCAGCCCATGCCGCGCATCACATCGAAGAGCGCGCTTGCAAGAATTTTTCGCACACGTGCAATTCTTCTCGCGAACTGAATGAGCTGCGGGACGCGATTCGGACGCGCAATGAAGAAGGTCGCCACCGTTAGGAAACGAGTTTGCTGCTGTTCGATGTCGAATAAGACATTCGGCGGCGCCGGGAACGGTTCGCTCGGCGTATCGGTAATGACGCGCAGGGAGAGTAGGGGAATGCCATGTTCAGCGCAGGCGCGCGCAATGAATTCCGTCTCCATGTCGACCGCGGCCGCACCCGATGTACGCGCAATTTTGTTTCGCTCATCATTGGAATCGATTAACGCACGCACGGTTAACAGATCGGCTTCATGAATCGGCAAACGTGAAAAGGATGAGCCCACCTCGGTCAGCTCGACTGTCGAAAAATTCTTTGCGAGGAGGAGATCGCCGATTTGCAGCTTATCGTTAAGCGCGCCTGCAAATCCACTGCTGATCAAAAGATCGAATTGCTGATCCTGGAGAAATTCTGCCACTCGCTGGTGGCAAACCTTTTCTCCCACGCCGGTATGAAAAACTTCAACTGCGCGATCCTCGATCGTGCCGCGAATTGTGCGGATGCCACTACGATCGGTGCGAGATTGATTGCGCAGATGGCGTAAGAAATCCGAGCTTTCCGCCGGCAACGCAAATGTGACTGCAATCATCGCCTACGCCAGAAATCCCTCACCTCAGTCCTCCCCCCTTTGCGAAAGGGGAGAGGCGGCACATTCACGAGGGTTCTTGTCATCAATCTGACTTTGCTGGTTCCTCGACAATCTGTACAACAAAACTTTTCTTCGCGGCTGCAGCGGGGCTCGTTGCTGTAGCCGGCGGCGTCTTGTCCGCCGTAGCCTCGGCGAAGGCGGATGACGCCGGACCTCCGCCAATCGACGCAATTGCTGCGCGAAATTCCGACTCCCGATTCGGGGGTAGATCGACAAGGATACTGATCCGGCCTCGATCTGGAAGCCCCTTCGTAGCGGAACCGCCGAATCGGGAAGCGATGGTAACCACTTGGTCTGCGACAGCGTCCAGTTTCCCAGTTGCAGCTGGAATTATAATTTCGCTTACCCCTAAGGCGTCTGGGGCTGGCGTTAATGTCGCCGCAGCATGCTCCAGTGATTTCGCGATCTGCTCCCGCATTTGCGTTTCAAGCAGCGCCCGGTTCGGATTCTTGGTTTCGTGTCTCGCGATCAACCAGAGACCGAATCCCACATTGACAGCCATGAGAATAATGAAAGCTGCGCCTACCCGAAGCGCCATCTTGCGACCTTGCTCAGTTACATCCGGCTCAGGTGGCTGCAATTGCTTGTCCGAGATCAGTTGCTCTTCCAAAGCAGCGCGTTCGCCCGGGGATAATCTGCCCTCGAGATAATCAAAAAGCTTGTCAGGATTCATTATTTCGCGATCGAGAAAGCGTCACGCGGGAGTTCTTTGCACGCAATGCCTAAGTAGGAGCCCGTGTCGGGCTGCGGCATTTGCCCTTTGCTCTAGAGCAGAGGGGCAATAGAGTCGTTCTGTGGCTGAGGACGATCAGTCAAAGGCGCAGCGCCAGGGTCGGATTTGGCGTCGT
>WNGE01001536.1_pt1 | contig 29761 bp, 30 predicted proteins | sample 5400651 | NCBI WGS metagenome assembly WNGE01 (sample SAMN13153370, study PRJNA577476) | soil metagenome | isolation source: 60 cm soil or saprolite under grassland replicate 2 | place: USA:California | collected 2016-06-15
CATTTAGGACGACCCGAGTGAGGGTACTGCAAGATTGGTTAAGGCCGTTGTAAGGGTTGACGAGCCGCGTTTCATTTAGGACGACCCGAGTGAGGGTACTGCAAGCCGATAAGTCTGGCCAGTGCCTTTTCTTGATATGCCTGAGTTTCATTTAGGACGACCCGAGTGAGGGTACTGCAAGAACCATTGCCTGTAGTGCCAGTGGGGATGGCAGACGTTTCATTTAGGACGACCCGAGTGAGGGTACTGCAAGACCTCGATACCGTTCACGGTGCCATGCGCGCCGCCATGTGTTTCATTTAGGACGACCCGAGTGAGGGTACTGCAAGAGCGAACTGTGTCACGATGGGGAGAAGCGCATCACCGTTTCATTTAGGACGACCCGAGTGAGGGTACTGCAAGTGACTGACCTCATACCTATCCTGATAATCCGCATTGTTTCATTTAGGACGACCCGAGTGAGGGTACTGCAAGACAACAATAGGATTTGATATTGCTCTCTCCAGATGGCGGTTTCATTTAGGACGACCCGAGTGAGGGTACTGCAAGAGTAATCTCAATGCGGCTTATCACCTTGCTTGTAGGTTTCATTTAGGACGACCCGAGTGAGGGTACTGCAAGCGTTAGGATGATCGTTCAATTCTTCATCCAGGCTATGTTTCATTTAGGACGACCCGAGTGAGGGTACTGCAAGATGTCGATGTAGCCACCGCACCAGCAGTACAGGATGGTTTCATTTAGGACGACCCGAGTGAGGGTACTGCAAGAAGGTGTGCGCTTCTACCATAGCGCACAGCAATATCGCTGTTTCATTTAGGACGACCCGAGTGAGGGTACTGCAAGTGTATTGCCAGTGGGGATGGCAGACCGAAAGACCAACGTTTCATTTAGGACGACCCGAGTGAGGGTACTGCAAGGCTCTTGCAAGACTTAGCCTACAATGGCGCGATTGCAGGTTTCATTTAGGACGACCCGAGTGAGGGTACTGCAAGAAAGTACCTGAAAAACCTGTAGAACGCGTAAGTGTACGTTTCATTTAGGACGACCCGAGTGAGGGTACTGCAAGGATAAAGAATGACCAGCCTATAATGCGATAGGAACCAGTTTCATTTAGGACGACCCGAGTGAGGGTACTGCAAGTGATGGTCGCATTATCATCTATCGCCAGTTGTACATGGTTTCATTTAGGACGACCCGAGTGAGGGTACTGCAAGTCGATCCATGAGGTGATAACCTCCAACCTGGATTGTGTTTCATTTAGGACGACCCGAGTGAGGGTACTGCAAGAACCGCGACCGTATTAGAACCGCGTGGCGTTCCTGCGTTTCATTTAGGACGACCCGAGTGAGGGTACTGCAAGTGCGCAGACAGCCAATAGAGCGCCAGCAGTGCCAGCGTTTCATTTAGGACGACCCGAGTGAGGGTACTGCAAGAAGCTGCTTGACGGCAGCACGACGAAAGACAAAGAGGTTTCATTTAGGACGACCCGAGTGAGGGTACTGCAAGGTTTTCCGTTCACCTGGAATAACGGGGAAGGGTTGCGTTTCATTTAGGACGACCCGAGTGAGGGTACTGCAAGTCTGAGTTGAGTGGCGTCCAGTTGACGGTTGGGAGGGTTTCATTTAGGACGACCCGAGTGAGGGTACTGCAAGTTCACAGCCAGGGCTGCAAGCTCAGGGTCAATAATGTTTCATTTAGGACGACCCGAGTGAGGGTACTGCAAGAACTGCCAAAGGCTGTAATGAGTGGCATAATATGCCCAGTTTCATTTAGGACGACCCGAGTGAGGGTACTGCAAGCTTTTAGATAGTCGAATAGCAGGCTGAGTTAAGGCGTTTCATTTAGGACGACCCGAGTGAGGGTACTGCAAGAAATAATGCCTGGGGCAAGCCTGATATCACACCTGATATGTTTCATTTAGGACGACCCGAGTGAGGGTACTGCAAGTTGTGCTGGTTGTTGCTCTTGCTCTTCATTCATTGCGTTTCATTTAGGACGACCCGAGTGAGGGTACTGCAAGTTGCCCCAAATGAACGGCTGTCCGTAGAGAATTTCTATGTTTCATTTAGGACGACCCGAGTGAGGGTACTGCAAGTTGTCATCGGGTACAATACGTAGGAATGCAGAGCCAGCGTTTCATTTAGGACGACCCGAGTGAGGGTACTGCAAGGACGGCAATCTTCACACCGTCTGTCGCTGATCTCTTGAGTTTCATTTAGGACGACCCGAGTGAGGGTACTGCAAGTTTGGCAAGAAGTCAATATCATCGAGCGCAAACGGCGTTTCATTTAGGACGACCCGAGTGAGGGTACTGCAAGTTGCTACGGCGCTCACCGATACCATACCTGGGGTTGGTTTCATTTAGGACGACCCGAGTGAGGGTACTGCAAGGTACAGGGGTAAATATGATAGCTAATTCCATCTGGGTTTCATTTAGGACGACCCGAGTGAGGGTACTGCTAGAATAATATCGCCTATAACGGAAACAGAGAACCGCACGTTTCATTTAGGACGACCCGAGTGAGGGTACTGCAAGCACTTATGGGAGGTGTCAGCTTGAATACATGTTCTGTGTTTCATTTAGGACGACCCGAGTGAGGGTACTGCAAGTTTCGCGTTTTTGCGGCTTCTTGGGTTCGTTGGGCGTTTCATTTAGGACGACCCGAGTGAGGGTACTGCAAGTACCTGTCAGAATGTTCCGGCTGATTCTTACGAAGGTTTCATTTAGGACGACCCGAGTGAGGGTACTGCAAGGTATGGGCGGATGCTCCAGGAGTCGCATTCTCGCGAGTTTCATTTAGGACGACCCGAGTGAGGGTACTGCAAGTTCCGCTAGTTTTTCAGCATGTTTGAGTTCAGAGGCTGTTTCATTTAGGACGACCCGAGTGAGGGTACTGCAAGTTCAAACACACAGTCGCTGAAGGAAGTACCAGGCGGTTTCATTTAGGACGACCCGAGTGAGGGTACTGCAAGATCGCAGCACAAGCGTTCGCCGTCTGATCAATATAGTTTCATTTAGGACGACCCGAGTGAGGGTACTGCAAGAGCTATTGGCGTTGGCAATATATACGAACTTCACACCGTTTCATTTAGGACGACCCGAGTGAGGGTACTGCAAGCCGACAATGACAAGCGGCTTGTTGGTCTGCCATAAAGTTTCATTTAGGACGACCCGAGTGAGGGTACTGCAAGAGCCGCGTGTCGAGTAATTTGGCGGCGGTCGTCTTTCGTTTCATTTAGGACGACCCGAGTGAGGGTACTGCAAGAGTACGCAACGGCAATCAGTATGACAGCCAGGATAAGTTTCATTTAGGACGACCCGAGTGAGGGTACTGCAAGATGGACGAAGATATAGAGGATCGGGGGCTGTGTCTGTGTTTCATTTAGGACGACCCGAGTGAGGGTACTGCAAGGTTCTAGTTTCTGGAAGAGTGCGCCAGGGCTTCGGGTTTCATTTAGGACGACCCGAGTGAGGGTACTGCAAGATGCGTGTGGGCTTTTCGGGCGTATCGATCTACGAGTTTCATTTAGGACGACCCGAGTGAGGGTACTGCAAGAACCGAGCGCAGAAAGTCGCAGCCACGGAAGTTGCGTTTCATTTAGGACGACCCGAGTGAGGGTACTGCAAGATCTCAAGCAATCGTGTTACGCGGTATAGCTCAGCAGTGTTTCATTTAGGACGACCCGAGTGAGGGTACTGCAAGATGTTGTAGACGTTGGTTTTCCAAGGCTCAAGAAGTGTTTCATTTAGGACGACCCGAGTGAGGGTACTGCAAGCAACGTCGGGAACTACTACACCGAAACAAGCAAAGGTGGTTTCATTTAGGACGACCCGAGTGAGGGTACTGCAAGTGAAAATCAATAAGATTGATTGTGTCGATATTGCGAGTTTCATTTAGGACGACCCGAGTGAGGGTACTGCAAGACGATTGGCCCGCTGGTACACGCAATTTTGAATTGCGTTTCATTTAGGACGACCCGAGTGAGGGTACTGCAAGAAATAGCCAGCTGCCGAATAGGTTGCGTCGGTTGCGTGTTTCATTTAGGACGACCCGAGTGAGGGTACTGCAAGACGCGCGTTCTAAGTGCGATCTACCGATAAAATGCTGTTTCATTAGGTACGACTCGAGTGAGGGTACTGCAAGTCAGAAATATAGAAAGAGGGGAGACGAGAGTTCGTGTTTCATTAGGTACGATCCGAGTGAGGGGCTTCGATCAACTCTTTGGTGGTATAATCACGTTTCATCCGATGATAAATCGTTCGATCAATAGAGGTCATTGTTTGCCCCCTAGCCACATTATCAGTATACTTTCATCATTCGATATGATATACTGCCGCTAAGATACCTTAGCAGCACCAAAGCCCGCAAGAAACTAGGATATATGTCTGCTAAGAGTGTCAAAAACTGCCGTTTCTTTCATCTGCTAAGGTTTTATGTATGGAGACCATCACAAAACGGGCAAGTCGACCTGTGCTTTCTGGGATTGGAGAGCATGTACTTGCGCAGTATGAGCAATGGCTTTGCGTGGAAGAAGACTTGAGTAGTGCGACCATTCGCAACTATCTCAGCGACCTGCGCCAGTTTATGGCATGGCGTGAGTCTATTTGGCAGCAAGGTCGTGAGGAGAGCCGGTCATTCACGCCCGAAGAAGTGGCTTCTCTAACACTTACCCACTACCGAACCTATCTCCAAGCCCTGCAACTCAAACCGAATTCTATTAATCGATCCCTCATTAGTCTCAAGCGCTGCTTTGCTTGGCTCATTACTACAAGGCAGCTCACCTGCGATCCAGCGAAGGTAGTGAAACTCGTAGGAGAAGAAGCCACCTTACCGCGCCATCTTGATGATCAGGAAGTGCAAGCACTAGTTGCCGCCGTGAAGAAGAACGGGAGTGCGCGAGAAATCTGTACACTTACCCGGTCACAGGTTCGATTAAGAAAGAGAAGCGGGAATATTACCGTGCATGGCAAGCGGAACAAGTATCGCGAAGTTCCTCTCAATGCAACAGCGCGTGTTACTTTTGAAGCCTATGACCATTTACACACGAAGCCACATGCTCTGGATGCAACCCCGATATTTCGTTCAGAGAAACGGCATGCACGGCTCACTGAGCGAGGATTAGGCTATCTCGTCAAAAAGTATGCTGAGCAGGCAAAGCTCCGTGATGTAAGTCCACATGACCTGCACCACCGCTTCGGCTATCTCAATGCGGCATCTTTTCCACTTCATCAACTCGCTCAACTTATGGGACATGATTCATTAGATACCACGAAGATGTATGTCCAGGGCACGAAAGCTGAACTCCAAAGGGATATTGAGAAGTTTGCATGGGTGTAAGAAAGAAAGGTCTACAGAATACGAAGCAAACTCGTTCCACCCACGGATAAAAGAATAAATATTGAATGAAGTGGAGAGCGATATAATGGCGATAGAGCCGACAAAAGCTGTAAAAGTATTTTACTGTTATGCTCATAAGGACAAATTACTACGGGATAAGCTTGAAAATCACCTTGAGCCTTTGAGACGTTCAGGTCAAGTGGTTGCATGGTATGATCGTGAATTGCTCCCCGGCGCGCTTTGGGAGACCGAAATTGACAAGCATCTCAATAGTTCAGATATTATCCTTTTGTTGATTAGCCCCAGTTTTTTGGCTTCAGACTATTGCTATGGAGTTGAAATGCGCCGTGCCTTGGAAAGACACGAATCTGGAGAAGCTCGTGTTATCCCAATAATTTTACGACCAGCTGACTGGGAAAAGACCCCTCTAAGGAAAATCCAGGCACTCCCTACAGGAGGGAAACCTATTACTAAATGGCCTAACCGAGATGATGCCTTTTTGAATGTGGCGATAGGGATTGGCAAAGTCATCGAAAAATTTCCTCGCAAAGTGGATCCACAAACTGTCTATATCCAAGCAACAAGTAGTGTGCCAATCCTCATAGACTCCCTGAGTTCCCAGAGTAGTAGCTACTGGACAGATGAGGAAGATCCTGAGAATAGCGGTAGCTTCTTCTTTGAAGGAGGCGCATATCACGTCAGATCCCTCGCTAATGATAGATATATAGCAAATCTTTCACGAACAATTAATTTAAGTGACTTTGCTTTCCAGGTGGAAATGACGATCCTCTCGGGGGAAGAAGGCGGTGGCCCTGTCTTTCGTGCTGGTGGTCAACCACACCCATACGGATATCGCTTTTTTCTTGGTCGACACTGCTTCAACCTCAACTATAGTGCCAATAACCTTGCTTATCTTGCTGCTATCAAAGCTAAATTAAACCAGACCTATTTGCTAACAGTAGTGGCAGTCAGGGATAATATCTTTACCTATCTCGATAAACAATGTGTAGCGAGTGTGAAGGATGGTACTGCTCGCTCAGGGACGATTGGCTTAATGGCTTTTTACGCTCATGTGATGTTTCGTAACGCGCAAGCTTGGGACTTAGCAGAAGGTATTCCCGCTATGGGGATGGCTTCTTCTTAGGTGAGCAGTTTCTATAGCGAACTTACCTTACCTCCTCGCTTATTCAAGTAAGGTATGGCCCAAAATTTGACGAATCGGATCCTATCCAAGAATCGCCTGCGAGGGGGAGACGAGCAAGCAAGCTACGTTCGTCATACAGGGCCAGCATCGCCAGTTACTAGCTTCAGCTTCAGCCCTGATGAAACAGGGCATTCACGGATGGTAACAGCGATGAAAAGCAGGAAGGAGAGTTATGCGGCACTCACAGACTGTAGCACCCGTCAGTATCTTCTACTCCTACGCCCAGGAAGATGAGCCGCTACGGCGGCAACTGGAGAAGCATCTGACTCTGCTGCGCAGGCAAGGTTTCATCTCGGAGTGGCATGATCGAGAAATCCTCCCTGGTGCTGAGTGGAGCCGAGAGATTGATGAGCATCTGGAGATGGTCTCAATCATCCTCTTGCTCATCAGTCCCGACTTTCTGGCCTCTGACTATTGCTATGAGATCGAGATGCAGCGTGCGCTGAAGCGTCATCAGTCCGGGGAGACTCGCGTCATCCCGATCATTCTGCGTCCTTGCGACTGGCATAGTGCTCCGTTTGGGCAGCTGCAGTGCTTGCCTCATGATGGTAAGCCTGTCACCAAGTGGGACAATCAGGACGAAGCGTTTCAAGACATTGCGGAAGGCCTTCGTCGACTCATTGAGCACTTCACTACCCCAAGATTCTCTCCTGAAGAGAAGAAGCAATTACAGTGCCGTCAAGGTCTCTCTGCGCGTTCGATTACACTGCTTATCTGCTTGATAGTCTTGATTCTCCTTGGAGGAGTTGGGATCATCTACGACGTCACTGTCTTCCAACCGAACCGACTTCATGTTCAAGCTACTGCTCAGGCCCAAAGCACTGCTACTGCCTTTGCTAACACCCCCCAAGGTATCTACACTAGGGTCACGAGCAATAGTCCAGCGTTAAGTGATTCGTTAATTGATAATAGCCAAGGCACATGGGCTGAAATTTCTGACCCTAGTGGTTACTTTTGTCGATTCACAGGGGGTGCCTATCATGGTGGTATGCAACCACAGCCAAACATTGGTGCTATCGGCTGCTTTGCACGAGAAACCAACTTTAGCAACTTTGCCTATCAGGTACAGATGACCATCATCAAAGGTGATGGAGGCGGTGGACTTCTTTTTCGTGCTAATAGTAAAGATGGTTTTGGATATCAATTGCAGTTTAATCAAGACTTCTTTGCGTTTAGGTATGGTGCGACCATATTCCGTAAGTCTGCAGCGATCAAAGCCAAGTTGAACCAAACCTACTTACTGACAGTGATAGCGCGTGGAAATACTATGTCTTTGTATATAGATAAGCAATGGATGGGGAATGTAGAGGATAGCATGGCTAGTTCCGGTTGGATTGGCCTTGAGATTTATGCTATGACACAACCAACAGAAGTGGTATATCGCAATGTACAAGTATGGGACTTGTGAGAAAAGCAATCTGGCACAATTTTGCTGATCTTTTTAAAGCATCGGCAATACATAACCAGAGTGTTATTCCACGTACCATCCCTGCATCGCTCAAATGAGATACGCGAGGCCCATCACCTCACTTCACAGATGCAATGAAGCGACTGGAGCGAGACCCTGATAACAGGATGATGGACAAGAATCTGCTTGGAGTCCTTTTAGGATCAGTGATCAAACTGCTCAACATCTTTTACCGCTCCTACCCGTTTTCCCTATGTCCTGTTTTTTGCGTATCTTGGTCTTGGGCCGTATAGGTTTCATTAGGTACGACCAGAGTCAGGGTACTGCAAGTCAAATGGGCCTGGTGCCTTGTTCTTTCCGTTCTCGGTTTCATTTAGGACGACCCGAGTGAGGGTACTGCAAGTGCCTATCAGGATGGTCCAACCGGTGCATGCTGTGCATACTTGCTCTTGAGGGGAGTACGTATTGTTGTCAGAAAGACTATAACTTGGTCCTGTAAACTCCTTTTCAACCAGAAGGATCATAGTCTCGATTCCAGAAGCAGTACATCTGGGAAAAACGCCAGCAGCAATGCTGAAGACAGGCAAATGTGCCACCTCTAAGATGACGGCTGCGAAGCAAGACCAATCCTCAACTGACAGGCCCTCTGAACGCATGTGGCAGCATATTGTGGCGCTGGCTTCTGAGCACAATGCGCATCGCTGTCGCATTCATTGGCTTTTTACCTGTGCTGATGCTCGCTCTCAAATGCAGGATCTCTATCCTTCCCCTAAATTTGAACTGGACTGACTACTAGTTATGATGTAATTAAATTTGTAACTTGTAGGGTTTCATGTTACTATTTGGTTGTGATTGTCTTTTCTGTAGAAGATACTGCTGGCGAATTCAAAGACTACGCACGTTTTGAGCGTACATGTGCAACATTTCATGCGTGAAAATCGATTTCGCCAGCAGTATCTGTAGAAACTATGACATGTCATAGGGGATGTAGTTCGGTCCGAAGGAAAATCAGTGATGGGTTCCGGACAAGACCAGAGGTGATTGCGTCTAATAGGTGGCGCATAATATGCGCCACCTTACAACCCTATCGTTGGAGATTACATGAGACCTATGGCTAACGCCAAACCTTTTATTCTTCTGGTTGTGATCGTTCCCTTCCTTGGAACTGTTCTGGCAATGGTGCTGCTTTGGCAACGCGATGTCCACTGGACCGACCTGGCGCTTCTCGCAACTATGTACACGTGTACCGCATTCGGCCAGACGATTGGCTACCATCGCATGTTGACCCACCGCAGCTTCCGACCCCATCCTGTCGTCAAGCTGATCCTGCTTGTCTTTGGCGCCATGGCTGTAGAAGCGCCTCCCGTTGAGTGGGCAGCAACGCACATCAAACATCATGCTCAGTCCGACCACGAAGGCGACCCCCATAGCCCTCTGGAAGGTCTCTTTCATGCCCATCTTGGCTGGCTCTTCAAAGACCGTTTCGCCGATCCCCACCAGTACGCTCGCCACCTGCTAAAGGACCCGATCGTTGTCTTTGTGAATCGCACCTTCTTGCTTTGGGTAGTACTATCGCTCGTCATCCCTTTCATGATTGGAGGCTGGACCGGTTTCCTGTGGGGAGCCCTGGTGCGGATTTTTATCGGACACCACGTATCCTTTAGTGTCAATTCTGTCTGTCACACTTTTGGCAAGCGCGAGTTCGAGACGAACGATCGCAGCCATAACGAGTGGATCGTGGGATTGCTGGCCTTCGGGGAGGGCTGGCACAACAATCATCACGCCTTCCCTCGCTCAGCCTTCCACGGGCTCCACTGGTGGCAGTTCGATTTCTCCGGCTATGTCATCTGGACGCTTGAACGCCTCGGTCTGGTGCATGATGTCTATCGCGTCTCACCGACATTGCTTGGGCGCTCTTCCTTCCGTAAGGTAAGTCTGATGCCGAGCTCTCCTCAATCTGAGAATGAAGTGAAAGACTGCGAAAAACTCCCTCTTCGAGGGAGCAACTACCTACCTCTTGCTTCCACTGGAAGCAAGCAGAAAGGAACAGACTATGGCGAAACTAACCACGAAGGCCACTGATCAGGCTGTTCAAGTCACCCTATCCTTCTTGCAGGACATCTTCAGTTCTGCTCCACCGTGCAATGTCGCTGTGCGCCTGTGGGATGGTACTACCTGGAAGCCCGAATACGAATCAGGGGGACCAACGCACTGCACACTGGTGCTCCAACACCCAGGTGCGCTGCGCAAGATGTTCATGCCTCCCAACGACTTGAACCTGGGTGAGGCCTACATCTTCAATGATTTCGACATTGAAGGGGAGATTGAAGCCATCTTGCCACTGGTGGAGTATGCCCTTCAGAGCCATTGGGGAAAGCTGGAACAGGTTCGTTATGGTAAATACCTTCTGAGCTTGCCGAAGATGAGTCAACCGCGTCCTAGTGATGCAGCAGCGAAAATGCGTGGTAAACTCCATTCGATAGAGCGCGATCGCCAGGCTACCAACTTTCACTATGAGCGTTCCAACGATTTCTTTGCGCTCTGGCTGGATGAGCGCATGAACTACTCTTGCGCCTATTTCGCTACTTCTGATGAGGACCTGGACGCGGCCCAGGAACACAAGCTGGAATACATTTGCCGCAAGCTGCGTCTGCGACCGGGGGAACGGCTGCTGGATATTGGCTGTGGTTGGGGCAGCTTGCTCATCTATGCTGTCCAGCACTACGGTGTAGAGGCAGATGGTATTACCCTCAGTTTGCAGCAAGCGGAGCTGGCACGTGAGCGAATCAAGAAGGCAGGTTTGGAGAAGCGCTGTCATGTGGAGATCTGTGATTATCGCGAGGTGAAGAAACCGCAGGGCTATGATAAGCTCGTCTCCGTCAGCGTGGCAGAACACTTTGGCACGGCCCTCTTACCCACTTACTTCAAAGAAGCCTGGAAACTGCTTCCTCCTGGAGGAGTCTTCCTCAACCATAGCATTGGCGTTCATTCCATTGCACCTGTTCTCGGACGCGACTTCGTTCATCGCTATGTCTTCCCTGATGGGGAGCCGGTACCGATCATTACGATGCTGCAAGCGGCAGAGGTGGGCGGCTTCGAGGTGCGCGATGTGGAGAACTTAAGAGAACACTATATCTACACCTTGCGCCATTGGATCCATCGTTATGAGGAACATGCAGGCGAAGCGAAGAAGATAGTAGGTGAAGTCGCCTATCGCAGTTGGGGCTTGTACCTGGCAGTGGCCCTTCATGAGTTTGAGGTGGGAACAGCGCAGCTGTATCAAACCTTGTTGGTGAAAACCGACCGGGGAAGGAGCGGGCTACCGTTGAGAAGAGAAGACTGGTACGCCTGATCTTGCCGGCGGTGTTACGAAAATGGCAAGGATACAGCCGGTAGTGGTGTAAGTGAGTAGGATATGCTAGACGGCTAGAGCCCATTCCAATTGGCCAGAACAGCAACTCTATGAAAAAATTCGTAACGTCGTCCTTTTTGGAGAGACGGCAGCCGAACGTGCCAGAGAAACCGGAACGAGTGAACGCACGCTGTACCACCAGGCCAAACTGTTTGAGCAAGAGGGGATGGCGAGCCTGTTCCACAAGCCGCCTACCTCATCTCCAGACAAAGGGCGCGCTCTCCCGCCAGAGATGAGCCAACTCATTGTTGACCTGAAAGCAGAACATCCAGGCTTTCGTACTCATGAGATTGCCACGATTTGTTTTCTGCGCTTTGAGCGCAGGCCAAGCGATCACACGGTCAAGCGCATTTTGGCTGACGGACCCCAGCCTACCGTGACCGAGCGGCGTTATCCACCCTACGCCCAGATCGCGGACCCGTACCAAAGGCGGCGGGCCATTGTCGATCTCCACGCGGAAGGGTGGTCAAATACTGCCATCACTTGTGCCATTCCCCAACTCACCTGTGTACACGGATGATACGCTTGCTCCCACAGCGCGGCTTTCATCTCTTCAAGATCCGTTGACTGCATAGATTCCTGCCTTTTCGGTAGTTCCAGCCTCCTGCCGCGGATCGAGCACAAACAAGTGCTGGTAGGGTGCCGGTGGTCGGAAGAAGGTGTACAGATCAACGATGATCTCCGTCGCCAGTGCTGCGGCGCAAGCGGCATCGTCCGAAAGTACGAGGGGATAGGCTGCTAACGCTTTGGAACAGTAGGAGCAGCGTTTCGAGAGGCTCTTAATGCCTCTCCGAATAACTTGATAACGTGATAGCATAGGAGGGAAGAGCAGAAACCTCGCCACACATGGTGGCCTTTGGTACTGTCGATGAATGATGAGTTCATCGACTTGACTCAAGAATCCAGGAGGGGATATGGCCATGCCAACCGATTTGCAGGTGGTTCTAGGAGCGACTGGCGGCGTTGGACAAGTCCTCGTACAAGCACTGGCGGCGCAAGGAGCGCAGGTTCGCGCCGTCAATCGCAGCGGACGCGCCAGCGTGCCGGCTTCCGTCGAGGTCATGGCGGCTGATCTGACCAACCGCGAAAGTACGCGCGCAGCGTGTCAGGGAGCCACGACCGTGTATCACTGTGCAGGAGTACCCTATCATCAATGGGTAACCTACATGCCCGTCATGTTAGACAACGTCATCAGCGCCGTTAGTGCCACGGGAGCTACGCTCGTATACATCGATAACAACTACATGTATGCCCCCACTTCGCAGCCGCTCACAGAGGAATCCCTCCAGGCGCCGGTGACGCGCAAGGGAAAGCTCCGCAAACAGCTGGCGGAGACCATCCTGGCCGCGCATACCAGGGGACAGATCAAGGCCACCATCGGACGCACACCCGATTTTTACGGTCCAGGGGTGCGCACCTCAGCCGTGGGAGAACAGTTCTTCACTGCTGTGGTAGAGGGCAAGCGTGTACCCTGGCTCGGCAAACTGGATGTGCCGCATGTCCTCGCGTTCGTCGAGGATACCGCCCGTGGGCTGCTCGTCCTCGGAACGCACGAGGAGGCCCTGGGCCAGGTCTGGCATCTGCCAACCGCTCAAGCGCTCATGGGGCGGCAGTACATTGCCCTGGCCAGTGAAGCGGCGGGAGTGCCCGCTAAACCGCTGGCGGTACCAGGACTGATGCTCAGGGTCCTTGGACTGACGAATCCAGTCCTACGAGAGTCAGTGGAGATGCTCTACGAATTCAACGAACCCCTCCTGTTTGACGGGAGCAAATATATCCATGCCTTTGACGGTATACCCACTCCCCATCAAGAGGCCATGCGCCGGACCGTGGCCTGGTATCAGGAGTCTACTGCGCCGAAGACCTCGAAATAAGCGCCAGAAGAGACGAGGGCATGAAGGTGTATGCGCGTCTAGCCACAAATGAGCTGACGAGGGCCTTGGGCTTCATGGTCTCATGATGTCGTTTACTCTCAGTGCCTATCCGAATAACTATTCAGGACATCGATTTACATGAGAGATTAGATCTATTGAAAGTACTCATTGTGACAAAAATAGATGCGCAATTCGGAACAGCTTGCCAACTCTCGCAACCCACTTCAGTCCAGCGTCCCCAGCATCCAGCGTAGAAGCAGGAAGGACACTGCCCTCCGGCGCTTGACAAACCAGAGATTCGCAGCTATACTATCCACATTGGATATATCCAATGTGGATAGTTCTTGAAAGCAGGAATGTATGATGCAAACCAGACACCGGGACCCAGAACGCCTTTTACCATTGACGCCTGCGGTGTTCCATATCTTGCTGTCACTCGTCAGTGGTGACCATCATGGCTACGGCATTATGCAGGAGGTGAACGGCTACACCCAGGGGAAATTACGCCTTGGGCCAGGAACGCTCTACCGTTCGATCAAGCAGATGCTTGCGCAGGGATTGATTATCGAGTGGGATGAACGCCCTGATCCGGCACTCGACGACCAACGACGGCGTTACTACCGACTCACCGACTTTGGTCAATGCGTCCTGGCAGCCGAGACAGAACGCCTGGAGCAGGTTCTGCAGGTTGCCAGGGCCAAACAACAGAGGCCTCGCCCAGAACCAACAACCAGCGGGGGAGGCTGCTAATGGCTGACGCTTCAAAACGCATCATCGCTGTCTCGGAGCATCTGTATCAACTGCTTCTCAGAGCCTACCCAGCGGCTTTTCGGCACCAGTATGGAGCACAGATGACCCAGGTGTTTCTTGATTGCTGTCGCGTCGCTTATCAACGGAGCGGGACCAGAGGGGTGCTTCACTTGTGGATACCTACGCTTGGCGATCTGGTCAGCACTGCCATCGCAGAACATGTTTCGACGCTCATACCAAGACTGCGAAGGCACAAAGCGCTCTTTCACGCGCCGAGGCGGCGCGGGCTTCACAGACAAGGAGGACCTATGCTGCATATTACCAACGGCGACAGTGTCGGGGGAACCCTCCGGCAAACAGGTCTGCCAGGAACTATTGTAACCTGGAAGGATATCCTACATGAAGGTCCCACGCCGGCAGGTCTTTCGCTTGGGCAGATGAGCCAGCTTCGTGCGCACTTTCTGGCCGACTGTGCGCTGGGTTCCTATGAAGAGGTGTTGGCTGACTTCCTGTCCAGGGATACCATGCTGGCCCAATTTGCTGCACATCAGGAAGTGATTCTCTGGTTTGAGCACGATCTGTACGACCAGTTACAGTTGATCCAGCTTCTGGACTGGTTCTCGCACCAGGACCGCACAACTTCCACCATCAGTCTGATTTGCATCAATGCGTTTCCAGGCATCACCCACTTTCTTGGTCTCGGGCAATTGAATGCCAGCCAGTTACGCTCCTTGTACGAAACACGCCGTCCTTTGACTGAGGAAATATTCACGCTGGGAAGCAAAGCCTGGAAGGCGTATTGTTCGCCTGATCCCAAAGCGCTCGAGGCTTTCCTGCAAAAAGACACCTCCACGCTGCCCTTTCTCAAGGCGGCTCTCCTGCGACATCTTGAGCAATTTCCTGCGCTGCAAGGGGGCTTGTCTCGCACGGAACGCCAGATCCTAGAAGTCGTGGCTTCAGGTGTTCACACTCCGTTAGCGATCTTCCGCGCCACGCAGGAGCAAGAGGAAAGCCCGTTCCTGGGAGATACCCCGTTCTGGTTCTACCTCTCAGGCCTGTGCACTGGGAGAAAGCCTTTCCTCAAACGCGCCGATGGAGGCATGTTTTCCTTACCCCCCGCCGATTCCCACGATCCCGCGTTTCGAGAACAGGTGCTTACCCTGACAGAGGAGGGGCAGAATGCGCTGGTTGGGCAAGCTGATTGGATCAAGAGCAGGAGCGGTATCGATCGCTGGCTGGGAGGAGTGCATTTACAGGGACAAGAGGCGGCATGGCGATGGGATACCAAGCTCGCGACCCTTGTCCAGGTACAGGGCGCAGCGTGACCTCTCCATGACACGAATGCAGCTGTGAACCATGCTTGCGCCGATCACACGCTACATATCCAGATGAGAGCAGAGAGCTTCTCTCAATTACCCCTGTGAACTGCTCTCTGCGACTCTGTTCCCAGAACGAAGATGAGAATACAGGAAACTCAAAAGCGCGGACGCGCGCGAACTCCGAATAACCGCACCACGACAGGGTTTCGGATCTCCGAGGAGCTGTGGGCGGTGCTGCACCCCCTACTGCCAGTCCACATCAATACGCATCGTTTTGGTGGGGGACGCCCACGAGTGTCCGATCGAGCTTGTGCTGATGCCATCTTTTATGTGCTGCGAACGGGCTGCCAATGGCAGGCCCTGGACCAGACCGAGCTGTGTGCGCATTCCACCGCGCATGATCGCTTTCAAGAGTGGGTGAAAGTCAATGTTTTTCTCGAGCTCTGGCAAGCAGGAGTGGAGCGGTTTGATGAGCTGTGCGGGATTGACTGGGACTGGCTCTCGATGGACGGGGCCATTCAATGCCTTGCACCTCATCATACCCAGCCAACCCCGCGCGGCCCGTGCGCTTTGAACAAGCCTTTTTGTTCCCATTCCTGAAAGCGATCATGGACAGCGCGAACTGGCTCCCAGTTCGCGTGGGAGGGCATTCCCTTGAATCCCGGTACGTAGTACGTACACAATGGCAGCAAAGGCCTGTCGGTCGGGCATGCGCGGACGGCCTCCTTCCGCATGAGATGGAGTTGGGGGGTGAAGTCGGCTCGACTTGCTTCCACCACTCGTCGCTGACCGATCATCGGAAAGGTTCGGGCCATACTTTGTTCGGTTTCTCCTGGTGGTTTTTCCGCTCTGTCGACCACAGAGCGGCTCTTCGGCAGATCGTGGAGAAACGTGCTGCAGTGTACCCCAGCGTCCTCACATGATGCGAAGCGGCATTATCCAATATACTCCTGAAATTCCTTCGGCAAGGGTTTGTTCATCGCCTTGAGGTAGATGGTCGCCTTCCCCAGGAAGATCAAGACCGCCTGCAGGTAGACATCCAGCTGAAATTCTACTGTCACAGAGCCGCCGCCACGATCAATCGTCTTGTTTCCCTCCTCATCCCAGAAAGTGGTAAGTGTCGCTTGCATCTCCTCATCCAGCGTTTGAAACCACGCCTTGAGGCGGGCAACATGGCTCGCCAGATCTGCTTCGGGATGGCGATAAGACCACTCTTGCTTCAACGTTTTCAACGACTGAATGTACGCATGCTCGGTTTCGCCCATCTGGCGGCATAAAGCGCCAAATGTCATAGTCTGTCCGCCAGGAGAAAAAGCCAGCTCAGCGTCGCTCAGCATGTCTAACAGCTGCGAGCGCATCCCATGTGCGGCTTCAATCCATGGCCACTTCTCGTTCATGATACGATTCGTATTCATAATGCGTCACCTTTGGTTCCATTTCCAGCAAGAACTCTTCATCTCTGGCATAATAGACGGCCCGTTCCAGGTCTTCGCCTGCGAAGGCGCGTATCGCCTCATACGACTCCCAGAGTGAGAGCAGCAGAAACTCTGTTTTGTCCTCAGAGGTGCGGCGCAAGACCTGCATGCCCCGATTGCCGGGATATGAAGATCGCTGTAGTGCGAGGATCACAAACCACCTCACAGCCTTGTGAAGTTCTTTGAGACCGCAATAAGATTGGGTCCCCCTATCCCTGAGCATGGGAGGATAACGAGGCGGCAAGGTGGCTTGTGATCCTCTTACTAGACCACTATACATTGGGTCCCCGCTTCTTTACTGCTTTTGATAGCGCAGCAGAACAGTTCCCGAAGAGAACGGCCTGGCCTCCACAAGTTTAAGGGCCATCTGCTCACGACCTTCCTTGAAGAGACGTTTACCGCTTCCTACAACAACAGGATGGATCACCAGACGATATTCATCTATGAGATTCTGTTGCTCAAGGGTGTGGACAAGATCGCAACTGCCGTAAACCAACACATCCTGCTCGCCCTCCTGCTTGATCCGCGATATGGCTTGAGCGAGATCGCCCTTGATCAGGCTAGCATTCCACCCCACCTGTTGCAAGGTCGTGGAAACGACATACTTGGGCAGGCTGTTCATGCGATCCGCAATGCCTATGTCATCGGTCTCGGTGGGCCAAGAAGCGGCAAAAATTTGATAGGTCACGCGCCCCAGCAAAAGGGCATCGCAGGCCAATAGCTCATCAGATTTAAACTTCTCCTGTTCCTCCATCCCGCCATCATGAAAGGCAGGCCACTGATCTAGACCTTCTATGACGCCATCCAGTGTCACGAACTCTGAAACGATGACTTTTCTCAATTCCTTCTCCTTTTCTCATCAATTGTGATAGAGAGCCGTGGGGTGCTCTAAGGTAAATACTGCTCCCATCACCTGGAACATATTGCAGTGTCGGGAAAAAATGATCCCCTTGCAGTCTGGCTTTTCCGATACGCATTAGTATATCATGTGAAGGACACGGTTTCGCTGTGTATTGACTGTCACCATCTGCCTCAAGCAAGGGCTCAATCTTTCTGATCACCGCTATAGCGGTAGTTTGTTGTTTTGGGAAATGCCGAATGCTTGGCTTTACCTACTCGCCGGCTCCACGCGCATTCTTCACACTGCCTCACTAGAGATCGGCTGCTCTTGCTTGAGGAAACCTCCGCTATCGACAAACATTTGCGCTTCATCGGCTTGCAAAGAGGGTTACGGTCCCGGTGGCATAGCCTCCCGCTTGCCAGAAACGGTTCCCTGCTCTTGCACCGTCTGGAGGAGCTCCTGGTAGTCCTTGCCAACCGTGATCGTCTCAGGATGTTCTGTCCCTAGCACCTGTTCGCGGATCAATAGCGCTCGTTGGTAGAGTGGCTCAGCCTGCTCGTACTTGCCCTGCTTCTCACAGAGAGATGCCAGGTGGTGCAACGTGTGTGCCACATCTGGGTGCGTGTTTCCTAGCGCCAGTTCTTGGATGGCCAAGGCCTGCTGCAAGAGCCGTTCCGCCTGCTCCTCCCGTCCTTGCCGCAGCGCGAGCTGCCCCTGAATATCCAGGATGGTGGCGGTTTGGGGATGCGCGTGTCCCAGCGCCTGCTCGGCGATCGCCAGGGCTCGTTCGAGAAGCGGTTCGGCCTGCTGGTAGTGCCCCTGCTGCGTGTAGAGCTGGGCCAGGCCGGTGAGCGTTTCCACCACGCGGGGATGCTCTGCTCCCAGCACGCGCTCAAAGCGTGCCAGGGCCTGCTGGTAGAGGGACTCGGCTTGCGCCTGCTGGCCGGTCGCCTGAGCCAGCCGGGCCAGGGAAAGCAGGTCGCGAATGGTATAGTCACTCTCGGGTCCCAGCAGCCGCTCATGGAGCGCCAGCGCATGCTGCAAGAGGGGTTCGGCCTGGGCATATTTCCCTTGCATGGTGTAGAGCCGTCCCAGCAGACGGAGGTTGATGGCAGTGTAGGGCTGCTCGGGTCCCAGCACCTGCTCGAGGATCGTCAGGGACCGCAGCAGCAGGGGTTCGGCCTGGGCGTACCTGCCTTGATCCAGGTAGAGGTAGGCCAGGTCCAGAAGGATGGAGGCGACAAAGGGATGCTCAGAACCCAGCACGTGCTCTTTGATGGTCAGCGCCCGCTGATAGAGGGGTTCGGCCTGGGCATACTTCCCCTGGTAGTGGTAGAGGATGGCCAGGTTCTGGACAATCTCCAGAACCTCAGGATGCTCGGGACCCAAGGTCTGCTCGCCGATGACAAGCGCGCGCGTGAGGAGCGGTTCGGCCTGGGCGTACTTGCCTTCATACGCGTAGGCGGCTGCCAGTCTATTGAGGGTCATGGCGATCATGGGATGCGTGGGTCCCAGTACGCGCTCAAAGCGTGCCAGGGCGGGCTCGAGGAGCCGTTCGGCCTGCTCGTACTTACCGAGGTCCAGGTAGACTTGTGCTAGAACATTGAGGGTGCGGGCCGCCTCGGCATGCTCGGCTCCCAGCACCTGCTCCCGCAGGGAGAGGGCGCGCTCCAGGAGCGGTTCGGCCTGGGTGAGCTGTCCGCGCTCGCCCAGGTAGCGTCCTGTCACATGGAGGAGACGGGCGGCCTCTGGGAAGGTGAAACCATTCTGTGCGATCCACTGGGCAGCGAGCAGGGCATGGGGCAGGCACCGCTCACTGCGCTCCCTTTCCCTGACGTAAGCATATTCAGCCTCGGGAAAGGCCCGGTTCACGGCCCGGATGCTGCACTCAGCCCACGCTCGCTGCACCGCCTCGTCCAGGCTCTCCTTGAGCACTACTTGCACCAGGCGGTGCAGGTTGAGCACTTTGGCTTCGGGGTCACGCTTGACGAGGGAGTAGCGCCGCAGCACCTGGATGGCCCGGTTGAGCAGCAAGGGATCTGCTGCCACTGGCGAAAGCCTCGGTCCCAGCTCCGCCGCTCCCTCGGTGAGGATCTCCTCCGGGATGGCATCCGGGTGCAGGTAGGCACACAGCCGCAGCAGGTCGGCCGCGGCAGCATCCTGCTGTTCCACCTGCTGAAAGGAGAGCGCCCAGGTGCTGGCCACGGTGTGGGGATAGTCGCTCGACAGGTTGCTCTGTTGCTGGAGGAGATCCAGGTGGTAGCGGCGATAGAGGGAGAGATACTCTGACAGACCCGTGCCCGTGTCCTCCATGTAGGCTCCCGCTTGATCGAGGGCCAGTGGCAAGCCATCCAGTTCGGTGACCAGCTGCTGGGACGCGGTGCGCACAGCGGTGGAGACGTTGTCCAGCGGCTCCTGGGAGGCGAGCAGTTTGGCCCGGCGCAGCACGAGCTGCATGCCTTCGGACAGCTCCATTTTTTCGACCGAGAGATTCTCCGCGATCTTCCCAGTGGCCTGGGCCCGGGTGGTGAGCAGCAGATGACCATTGCCCTGGGATGGCAGAAAGTCGGTCAACAGCTGCAGGTCATCGGCATTGTCCAGGATGAGCAGCCAGCCCTCCTGCTGCTCCAGCCAGCGCTTGATCGCTGCGACAATGAGCATTTGATCCTGGGCTGACTCTTCAGGTAACGAGAGCAACCGCGCGATGGCTATATAGTCGGCGACCAGGGTCTCGCGGCTATCGGCACGCACCCAGAAGACCGCGCGGTATTCCTGGCGATAGCGATACGCGTACTCGATGGCCGTCTGCGTTTTGCCGATGCCGCCCAGCCCACTCAGGGCGTAGGATTGCGTGAGTGCGGCACGCTGGCTGCGGGACAACTGCATATGAAGGCGCTCGAGGAGCCGGCCGCGTCCGGTGAAGAACGGATTGCGCCCGAAAGGCACGTTCCAGAGCCACTCGGCTTGCGTCCGGGTGGCAGCAGCGTTCTGCTGACCGGTCGGCGGCATGGCCGCGGTCGCCAGCCCCATCTGGCTGGCCTCTTCCAGGGCGGCGGCAAAGGCAGCAACCGAGACAAAGCGCTGCTTGGGGTCCTTGGCCAGGGCGCGCAGCATCACCTGCTCGACTTCGAGGGGGACGTCTGCCACTTTCTCATGCAACGGTGGAGGTGGCATGGTCAATTGCTGCACCATCACCTCGGTCGCCGAGCCTTCAAACGGGCGACTGCCACACAGCCATTCGTAGACCACGACGGCCAGCGCATACTGGTCGCTGGCTGCGCGGGGATGGCCCTCGATCTGCTCCGGGGCCATATAGGGCAGCGTACCAATGGCCTCCTGCGTGCTGAGCGAGCCACTGCTGTGTACCAGAGCCGCCAGTCCAAAATCGGAGAGCAGCACCTCCTCGTGTCGGCCGACCAGCATATTCTCCGGCTTGACATCGCGGTGGATGACCTTGCGCTCATGGGCGTACTGCAAGCCCGCCGCCACCTGCTTCACCGCAGAGAGGATCTCAGGGAGAGGTACGACACTGCCCTTGGGATAGCGCCGGCGCAAAGAGCCTCCCGGCGCGTAATCCATCACCAGAAAGGGCACCCCCTCTTGCACGTCATAATCCAGTGTGCGTACAATCGATGGATACGCGAGCCGGGCAATGATCTGGGCTTCCTGCTGGAAGTGTTCGGCCTCCCGCTCGCTCAGGTGGGTATGCAGCACTTTGATCGCCGCTTGCAGATCGAGCCGCACGTGCTGGCCCAGGTACACCTGGGCATAGCCACCCTGCCCAAGCAGACTGACCAGCCGGTAGTTGCCAAAGTGTTGTCCAACACGATCTGCCATCGATGCACCTCCCAGTGAAGGCTCTCTTCAACGAAATCCTCAACTGCTACCAAAGGACTGCCAGGGGGAAGCACGCAGGCGATCCTCTCAAGTAGGAGTGGCAGCACTCACTATACACGAGTCTGGGCGCACTTGCAATGCCAGCACATTCCCCCGAAGCTCCATACCTACCGAGGAGGCGCAGAGCTATGCCAATCCTTGCTGCTTCTCGGTACTTTGTTGACAAGGGAAGAGTCGGAATTGGCTCTCCGCTCAAGGCAGTCAACAACTGGGCTCGTCGAATGAGAGAAAAAATGCACGTGTTTCCTCTCCGAGCGGGGAAATTCCCTTGTCAACAGACTACCAATAGGGACGACCCGAGTGAGGGTACTGCAAGGAGGTGCTGTGGATTTCAACGTAGCGTTTGACTCAGGAAATGTGCCAAGCAGGAAGTTCGTCTTTGGTGAGACGATGCCTTGTCTGAGGAAGAAATGGAGTGTTGACATGTCAGTTATGCTATCCTATGATGATTGACATGTTACCCATTTGGGTTGGCGTGAAGATAATATATGATCAGGGAAGCTTAGCTATGGCCGAAAAGATTCGTGACTTAATGCATGCAAATTTGTTCGACGTCTTCAACGAGCGTGACCCCGAACGGCGTATCGCAGCAATAGCCAGGACGTATACAGATGATGTTGTGTTCTCAGACCCCGACGAGATTGTTACCGGCCGCGAGGCGCTCAACAACAAGGCACAGAAGCTGCTTGACAAAGTGCCAGGTTTCGTCTTCACTGCCGGAGGTCCCATCTATGAAAACCACGACCTCGGTTACCTTGCCTGGCACTTTGGTCCGGTGGGACAGCCTCCCGTGGTGAGCGGCATGGATATCGCGATTGTAAAAGAGGGCCGTATCGCCACTATCTACACGCTGCTGACCTCCTGATTGGCTGAGGTCGTAGGAGGGTGTTTTTGTGGTTGTGTAGCAAGAATGGAGTTGCGATGGTAGAGGATGCCCGATGCGTTCAAGTACACACATCTAGAGAGGAAGAAAACGTTTTGAGCCTTGACAAAGATCGCAGAGAGAACCAGCCAGTTACAGATGAGCCATCCTCAGCGCTCCAACCTGGTACTCCAGCGCCCGACTTTACCTTACAGAGTACGCCTGATCAATCGCTTTCTTTGAGAGACTTTCGCGGTCAACCCGTGATTCTCGCCTTCTATCCTGCAGATTGGAGTCCCGTATGCGGTGACCAAATGGCCCTCTATAACGAGATCCTGCCAGAGTTTCGCCGCTTCAATGCCGAGTTGATCGGTATCTCAGTTGATGGTGTCTGGTGTCACGCCGCTTTTGCCCGCGACAGGAATTTGCACTTTCCCTTGCTTGCAGACTTCGAGCCCAAGGGGGCAGTCGCCAAAGGGTATGGGGTGTATCGTCGACCCGATGGGACGAGCGAACGAGCCTTGGTTGTGATTGATGCTCAGGGGATGATTCGCTGGAGCTATGTCTCTCCTGTAGGGATCAACCCTGGTGCGGATGGAATACTGACGGCCCTTGAAGCGTTGAAGACGGAGGAGACCTCTCAATGACGCAAGAATCAGGAACGACAAAGCTCACGCTGCCAGTTGGTCAGCGAGATCATTGGCGGGGACCAGAAACCGCCCAGGTGACCCTGGTGGAATACGGGGATTATGAGTGTCCCTATTGTGGAGAGGCCTATCCCACCGTCAAGGAGATTGAGCGACGTTTGAGGGATCGGCTGCGCTTTGTCTTTCGGAACTTTCCCCTGACGCAGAGCCACCCGCATGCTGAGCATGCTGCGGAGGCCGCGGAAGCTGCCGCCGGTCAGGGCAAGTTCTGGGAGATGCATGACACCCTCTTTGAGCATCAACGGGCGCTCGACGATGCGCATTTAGTCCAATATGCTGTCGCACTCCATCTTGATCAGGAGACGTTTGAGCGCGAGATGACTGAGCACGTGCATACCAATCGCGTGCACGAGGATTTCCTGAGTGGTATACGAAGTGGAGTGAACGGCACACCGACTTTCTTCATCAATGGGGTACGCCACGATGCTTCGTATGCACTGGAGGCGCTCCTCGCTGCCATTGAGGCCGCAATGTCTTCCTAATTGGTCTGCTCCTGGTCATGCAGTGTTCTCTACCACAGCAGTTTGGTGCTGCTCTCACGGTTGGAATGCTAGAGGCGCATCTGGTTCGTCTAAAATGCTGGCTTGACCGTCTTTCACCACCACAATGCATCGTTGTGGGGTAGGGACTTCTCTTCCTTGTATGCTGACATCAAAGCCCTGGGTCGTATCGTCATGAAAAATTTCAGACACAGAGATACTATCATCTATGTTCATGCCAAGATGATCGACGGCGCATTCCTTTACCTTCTGTATAACTTGATCGTCCATCGCACTTCATCCTTTCTCAAGGTCCTTTGCGGATGCATCCTGTCCTTTGCTGTGTCAAGTCATCTTGTTGAAGATATTGTATGTGATGCATCCGGGTTAAGCAAGAGATGTGCCAGGTAGAAAGCATCTTCTTTAGCTATGGCTCACCGAGCAGATGAACAACTTCTTCGTCAGAGCGCTGGTAAGCAAAATCAGCGAGGCTGCGGGAGAGCCTCTTTATGCTACAATTGTCACGGACGTACATTTATTCGTACTGAAAAACGCTACATAGGAGAAAACACATGGCAATGACACAGTATTTCATCGCGGTCGGCGTCTTTCATGACTCTGAACAGGCGAGGCAGGCTATAGATGAACTCAAAAGGGCCGGTTATAGTGAAAACGAGATTGGCTTTCTGGCACGCGCCAGTGCAACCGAGTCAGAAGACGATACAATGAAGAGTGCTGCGACTGGCGCTGTCGAAGGAGGCATGATTGGCGGCGTGTTAGGCGCGGCAGCAGCACTTCTCATTCCAGGATTCGGCCCCGCTATCGCAGGTGGTATTCTGCTGGCAACATTTGGCGCTGCTGGCATCGGCGCTTTGGCTGGCAGTATCATAGGCACTTTGGTAAGCATAGGCGTGCCGGAAGAAGAGGCTCGCCACTACCAGCGCGAGTTGGAAAAGGGCCGTACTATCGTGACGGTGAAAGCAAATAGTGGATATGATGATGTTATCGCCATTATGCGCAGCAATGGGGCAATAGATGCGAAGATCCGGTACAGCGAATTTAACGCGGAACCCCCACTTAGACCATTTGGCGCTACTAATCCTCCTGAGGGTGAATAAGATCAGTGCTCTTTCCCTGACGGATAGGGAAAGAGCTTCCTGGACAGCGGGCGATAGAAATAGGAAGGAAGCTTTTTGTCGATGCTTGACTACGTTGATCCTTTTATCGGGACCGATGGAAGAGGAAACTGTCTGTGCGGTCCCTATCTCCCTTACAGTCTGGTCCGCCTGGGCCCTGACACACTTCCTCCTCAACCTACGAATGGCTACAGCAGCAGCACCCCGATCATCTACTTCAGCCATACCCATGTGAGTGGCACAGGTGGGGGAAGTCGCTACGGCAACATTGGGGTGATGCCTTTCACAGGGCAGCCTCGGTTTACGGTCGAGGCCAGTGAGCACAGCCAGGAAATGGCCAGCCCTGGCTATTATACGACTACGTTGACGTCGTCGGGTGTGCGAGTGGAACTTACCAGTACGCCAAGAGTGGGTGTGCATCGTTACCATTTCCCCAATCATACCCAGGCCAATGTGCTCATCAATGCCGGCGCGATTATTCGTCCTGCAACTATTGAACAGGAGTTGGGAGCAGTGATTGGAGGATTCGTCGAGTGGATTTCTGATCACGAGCTCGTGGGACGCGCTGATTGCCAGGGTGGATGGGGCCATCGCTTCCCTTACTCGGTCTACTTTTATGCCCAATTTTCATTGCCCGCTGCTCAGCGGATTGTGGCCAATGGGGCCGGTTTCCTGGAAGGTTCTGTCGCGACGACAACTCAATGCCAGGCGGTCGCGAGCTTTGGTCAACAGCAGATAATCGAGGTGCGCGTGGGCATCTCGTATGCGAGCGTTGCCAAGGCTCGAGCCAGTGTCGTTCGTGAAGCACAGGAAAAAACGTTTGAGGCGATTCACGAGGAAGCCAGGGCGATATGGGCGCGTGCGCTGGGCCGCATTCTGGTGGAGGGAGGCACGCATGAGCAAACAACGCTCTTCTACACGCTGTTCGCTCGCCTGCTCTGTATGCCAAGCGATCTGGGAATCGACGATGAATATCCTTCCTGGCACTCCGGTGTGAGACAGTTCACTGATATTTACTGTCTGTGGGATAGCGTGCGCAATGCCAATGCGTTGCTGAGCCTCTTTGATCCACAGATGGAAGTGGCGTTGCTCAATAGTCTGCTTGACATTGCCGATCATGTCGGGTGGCTCCCAGATGCCTGGATTGCGGGACATGCCGCTCAGATACAAGGTGGAAGTTCAGCCGATATACTGTTTTGCGAAGCCGCTCTCAAAGGCCTTGCTGGCATCGACTACGAGAAGGCGCTGGGCTATATGCGCAAAAATAACGAGGTTGAGTCTCCTGATCCCTGGCGCTATGGCAGATATCTGGCGGACTATCGCGATCTTGGCTATGTATCGACGAACGTGATAACAGCCTGTGTTTCGCGTCACCTCGAGTATTGTTACCAGGATTGGTGCACCGGCAGGCTGGCTGAACACCTCGGCTATCACACCATGGCCCAAACCTATTACCGGCATGCCCAAAAGCTCTGGAATCTCTGGCGTGCCGATCTATACACCTTTGCGCCACGTAGCGCTGCTGGTACCTGGATTAGCCCCTTTGATCCGAATGAAGTCGGAGGTCCGTTCGATCCCTACTTCTATGAAGCCGCCAGCTGTCACTGGTCGTTTCAAACATTCCATGATTTTGCTGGATTGATTGAGCGGCATGGAGGAAGTGAAGCCTTTCTACGGCACCTTGATACTTTCTTCGATGAAGGAAATTATTGGTCGAAAGAGATCATGCTGCATGTGCCATATCTTTATCATTATGTTGGTAGGCCGAACAAATCATCCGAGCGCGTACACGCTCTCAGAAAGCAATATTTTCATGCCAGGCGCGATGGGCTCAGTGACAATGAGGATATGGGATGTCAAAGTACCTGGTACATCTGCTCGGCCCTGGGTCTCTATCCAATCATGGGGCAGGACCTGTATATGCTTGTAGCTCCCGCATTCACGCGTACAGAGATGGCTCTTGGCTCAAGTGGCAACTCCCTGGTCATCGAGGCGCCTGAAGCAGGGGAGGAGCGCCTCTACGTGAAAGCCGTGACGCTCAATGGCAAACCGCTCCATCGTTCATGGCTTCGTCATCAAGAAATCGCCCAGGGAGCCGTCCTTCGCTTTACCTTAGACACGGCTCCTGGAGACTGGGGAACTCGTGAAGCGCCATTCCCTGGATAATGCGCTTCGATCTGGCGATACCTCACCATCACCACTGTATCAGCTACCAGTTGTGGAGGGAACCTCCTTTGCGAGGGACAGTTGTTTCGCCCACTTACTTGCTCGCTCAAGCTCCCCTTGTTTCAATGGTCCCTCTTTATTCTCAACGATGAAACCCTCTGGCTCTGCTATGAGCCTCCCACCTTTTTTCACCAAAGCTTTTGCGAGCCTTTCTGCTGCATAGCGAATAACACTCATCAAGAGCCGAAGTCCGACACCTTGATTTTCCGATTCAAATCTCGTATCAAATGCAGCGACGCTCTTCCCTTGAAGGGAGTTAGCAGGTAATTTTTTTATAAACTCGTCAAGTGCAGGTGTGGCTCTCCCACCATGCACGGGCGAACCAAGAATGAGCAGATCACATGTCTTGAGTTCGGATGGATTCACTTCGCCGACACGCGCTACTTTCACTTCACCTGTCAGACCATTACCAATGGCTTGAGCAATTTTCTCAGTATTTCCATACATGGAGTCGTAGATTATATAAGCTTTCATCTTTTTAAGACCTTTCTATTTGCTCATTTCATTTCAATGAACTTTAACGAATAAAGGGGGATATCGTAAAGGCTCCCGAGGGCCGATACATCGGCGATGTGCACGATCAATCGGCCCCTACGGATATCCCGTTTATTTGGTTAAAAGTCAACAATGAAAATCATACTACAGGCACCTCACATTTGTCTTACGTTTGTCTGGTCTGGTATCTCAATATGGTCACAATGTTTCAGGTGGGTTACACTACGACGAGAGGTGCTTGCTCGGCGGGGAGGGAGACGAGATCCTTCGCTGACGCTCAGGATGACAAAAAGGGAGGATCAGGGCGACAGAAAGGGGGGATTCATGATGATATGGGGATAAGATGACAAAGGGGAGGCTCGGATGATAATAGGGGATAGGTGACACTTTAGACGACTGCGCCTTCTCAATGGGCCGAACCGCGAGCGATTGGGCCCCTTTTCCCTACCACGAGAGGAAAGATGAGTCCTCTCGTGTAGAGGTAACGCCGTTTAGACTGCTTGTGGTTGTGGTGCTGCAGCTCCCAGTTGACGCATCAGACCAGTAGTATCCCAGACATGCCACAAGTCAGATGTCTTCCCATTGATGAGGCGTACAAAGTGCATGTGCGCGACGGATACTTGCTTGCCTGTGGGAGGGCGACCCTGAAAAGGACCGCGATGCGTCCCGGTCATAGTGGAGCGGAATGCGACGAGTTCACCCTCGGCGAGCATATCGTGAATCTCGAAATGCAGGTCGGGAAAAGCAGTACGCAGCATAGTGATTACCTCTTTGAGGTGTGTAGCAAAATTCGTTCCCAGGGGTTCCTGGTGATCTACTCCTTCTGGAACCAGAGACTCATCGACGATTGTGAGATCCCCTTCATTAAAGGTACGTTCCAAAAAATGCCGAACGCTAGTTTTGTTCATTTCAGGTGTCATAGTTTTCCTCCATTGATTGTAGTTGGACTCTATTTAATAAGTATATGATATACTATAAACATGGAGAAAGTCAAGGGTACACTCACTCACCGTCAGCGTCAAGCTCTGGCAACACGAGAGTTGATTGTCGATGCTGCCTGTGAACTCTTTTTAGAGCAAGGCTATCTCACGACCACGATTGAGGCTATTAGCGCCAAAGCGGGAGTGGCTGTGAGTACGGTCTACGCTGTGTTCCGCAATAAACGGGGTATTCTGCGGGCCATCCGTGAGAGGTGGCACCAGGAGTCCGGGCAACGTGATATTTACCGGCAAGCCATGGAACAATCGGATCCCAAACGCCGATTGGAATTGGCTGCGCACGCCACTCGTCGTCAGTGGGAAACCAGTAGCGCGATGATGGCGATCTACCAGGCAGCGGCAGCCGCTGATCCTGATGCGGCAGCTGAACTCTCCACAGCATTGCAGGGGAGACGTACGTTCTTAACGCAGTTTATCGGTGAGATGTCCGAGCAGCTTCGTTCAGATCTGAGCCCTGCACGCGCTGTTACAATCTTCTACACTTTGACGCAGCCGACTATCTACCAGGATTTAGTGGTGGGGGAAGGATGGTCAGCGGAGGAGTATGAAGTCTGGTTGGCAGACACGTTGCGACAGCAACTGCTTTCCTTTGGCAGACACGTTGCGACAGCAACTGCTTTCCTTAGGATGTTGATGTTTTGCTCAGCTTTGCTATATTTTCCCATGATCTTTCAGGCGTGACTAACTGGGCTGGTTGGGAAGTGATGCTCGCGATACTCACTCATCCATAGGTAGGAGGCAAGTCCGAAGATGGCCAGGCCAAGGACCGACATGAGGGCTTGTTGTGCCACTGTGCTGGGAATGATGGCATCCGCATACCGGTCGATGAAGGCGACTTCGAAGATCTCGAAGCCCATCATGATAAGGCCCATTGCTGCTGAGAGGAGCACAGCCCATTCTCGCTGGATGAATACTGTGGTCGCGGCTAGCAGCATCCCACCTCCTACGATGATCAAGAGAATCAAGCCCGGAATGGTGTAGTCGCTGAAAGGTGTGCCTTGCAGCCATGCGAGCGGGAGCCATTGGTCAAAAGCGCCTGTCAGAATGGCTATGCCTCCACCGAGGGCACCCAGACCGACAAATGCCTCTATTACGGCGAGCGTGATGCGTATTGCTTTATGTTTCATGGTTGTTCTCCTTTAAGTTAGCGGTACGAGGTTCTATGATGAAGGATAGTCTCTTGACCTCACGTTGTCGTCACAATGGGGCGTTAGATAAGCACAGAACGATCACTATTTGGATATAGGGGTTATCTCCGGTTACGTGAATGAAGTTTCATTCATGAAGCGGGATATTTGGATAAGCCACGGAATGCCGATAATGCGGATGAACAAAGTAG